>JAABUQ010000014.1_pt1 | contig 292965 bp, 290 predicted proteins | sample 5560001 | NCBI WGS metagenome assembly JAABUQ01 (sample SAMN10711888, study PRJNA513371) | rock metagenome | isolation source: Antarctica rocks | place: Antarctica: Victoria Land, Finger Mt nord | collected 2015-12-18
TGGGCCGCTCCTCTCGGAGGAAGGTGTCGATTACCGTTACCTTCGAGAGGAGAGACCTGCTTAAGCTCTCAGGGGTTCAAATCTCCGATGCCGCTGGGGGTTCAAATCTCCGCTGCCGTTTCCAGCGAGGTTGCCCGACTCAAATGGCGGCTGGTGACACGAATGTTGGGTTTACCCCGATTATGGACGACGACGAAAAACGCGTCCGCGTCTGGCACCGCTCGCCCCGCGGTGGGACCGTGCACGTCGCCTTGCCAACCCTTGCCGGCGCGCTCAAGCACTTCAAGTTCGTCGAGCGCGCAAGCGCCGCATCCACGGCTCGAAGCAGAGCTCGCCCACGTCCGGCCCGGCCTCGTCGTCGCACTTGGGGCAACGGCCGCGCAGGCACTCGTCGGCAGCGCCTTCCCGGCTCACCGAACACCGCGGCGCAGTCTTTGCCTCAGCGCTCGCGCCGCGCGTCTTCGCAACGGTTCATCCTTCGGCGATTCTGCCCATCGCCGATGACGAAGCCCGTCGCCTCGAACGGGCGCATTTCGTCGCCGGCCTCCGCCTCGTCGCGCATGAAGCGGGGCGGCCGCCCACGGGACAGCGCGCCGTAGAAGCGAGCGCGATGTGCTGTTCGTCAAACGCGGCGCCCCGACGCGCTTCAGTTCGCCCGCCGCAGCGTAACGTCGAGGCCGGCCCGAGCCAGAGTATACGCGAGGCGAACCCCCTGAGCGAAGCGCCAAAAGCGTAGGTCCGAGTACCTTAGGCGCGTGGGCAGTGCGAGTGTAAGCGCCTATGCCATCAGCGTCGCTCTCGGAAGGCGCGCACGTGCCAGCGATTCGCACAAGGTGCGGTCGAGCAAAAGCGTCGGCGGCCGTTCTTCGTCGTATCGAGAAAGGCCCAGCCGCATTCCGCGCAAAGCCGGAGCCGCTTACTCTTCGCCTCGTCCGCCAATAGCTCGGCAGCGGAGAGCAGCAAGCGTTTGTGCTTCGTGACGCTCGTTTGAGGCCTGAGCGCCATTCGTCCGTTCGCCAACTGATAGATCAGCCGCAATTGCTTGAGACCGTCGTTGAGTCGAGCGGGGTCTCCGCGCAGCGCATTGCGGACCGCGTCGCGAACCGCCCGCAGCGCCGGTGCGTTCCGTCCCCGTAGCCGCTCGCGTTCATCGGGAGGGTAATCTTCCCAATACGTATTGAGCAATTCGATAACTTCATCGGATTCGTTCGTCCCAACGCGGTTGGCCTGGCTCGCCGTATCCTTCTCCTACTGGATTCGCTGCAGCGTATCGCGGTCGGTTTGCACGTCTCTAATGCGATCTCCCCGGTTAACTAAGTCGTACGTCAGCGTTGTTTGAGAGAATCGGCGTTGATGTTCCGTACAATCCCACGTGAGCGTGCCGACGCCGCGAAGATTCGGGGTCCAACTTGAATACACCGTCGTCGGACGGAGCACTGCCCGAACCTCAACCGAGAACGTTGCAAGCACGTGGGCGTTGGAGGCACGAACGACGCTTGCGATCCGGTAGACGTAGCGGGCCCGGCCCGTGCCGTATTTCGATGTGATCGTCGCACTCGGGCTCCACGATTCCCCTACGCCAAGCCGCCGGCCGGGAAAAATCGGGATCAAGTCTCCGGCATCCGACTGACCGCTCTTCGGATAGCCCAAACGATCGAACTCGCTGGTCGAATCTACGAGTTTCTGCACGGCTGTCTTGCGCCCTCGCTCGCGCTCCGTTTTCTCGACGTACGAACCGCGAGCGTGAGAAACCAGATATCTGCCGTTGGGAGCGCCGTGCCAAATCCGGACGGACCCCTCCTGGGTCGTCCTGCCCGCTTTGATCGCCTTCGGCGCGTCGCCCCTGACAGTGATCGTCTCGACCGAGTGAAAGCGGGCTACAAAGATCACGCCCCGAGGGTAGTCACCATCGATGGGCACCGTACCGCTGATTGGGCTCAGCGTCAGTATAGTGGCAAAAATGCGCATCACCATGTAATGGGCTTACATTGGTTACTGCTTACTACCCTTTCAGCCTCTTCCGCCAGCCTTTCGTCAACGGCAATTCTACAGCAGCAACGGGAACGTCATCGCACCTCGCAACTTCCGCGTCTCGTTAACCCGCGATTTCGGCTCCCGCTAACAACAGTCGGCCTTTAGCGCGCGTATGCCTCATGAGCCGGATGCGATCGCGTGGCCGCCCTTGACGCTGCCCCAGAGGATGTCGTTGTGCGTTCCGGCGTCGATGCGATCTGCGCCGGCAAAGTCGAGATGATTGCTGTCGCGGCACGATACGCAGCCGTCGTGTTCTTCGGCTTTAAGGTCTGTACGGGGCGCCAGCGCCATCCGTTGGGCGGCATCAGCGGTGCGACTGCTGCCACGCCGGAGACAGAGGCCGACGATAGAACAGCATAACGCGGCACGAGAGCCGCTTATTCATTGCGAAGTCCCGAGCGTTCGCGCAGCGTGGCAGCGAACTGTGGCTGTTGTGTTGTCGGCGTACCGTTCAGCGTGCCGCGAGAATGCGAGGCGGTGCCGAGGTGTGCCATGGAGGGGAGATACGCGCGTGGGGACGGGCGGCCATGCACGCCGGCCTTGGATCCGGTCAAGAACCAAGGCGACCGCTTGCCGCCCGTGCTGTTCAGCGTTCCCCCCATGGTCCCTCGTTGCGGCGGCGCGTCCACGGCCATATACTCTACGCTATATCACAACGGCGCTATGCGGAGGCAGTAGAAATGGCGACGACTCAAGCGGTCAAAATCACGGGGGTGGATGCCAACTATTATTTTGCGAAAGACTTCGATCGTGCGCTGGCGTTCTATCGCGATACGCTGGGACTTGAAGTAACGGAGAGCTTCCCGCCGATGTTCGCCGAATTCACCTTCCCGGGCGGCGAGTCGTTCGGCATCTACAAACCGGATAGCCCGGAGAATTTCGAGCCCGGTACCGGCGTCATGTTCGCGGTTCCCGACATACAGGCCGCCGTTGAAGCGTTCAAAGCGCGCGGCGTGAGCGTTTCGGAACATGTCGACGAAACGCCGAATTGCTATATGGCATTTGCGGAAGACACCGAGGGTAACCATTTCATTTTGCACCAGCGCAAGAGTTGACCGACGAGCGCCGCCGCGCCCGTACGCGATAGGTATGGGCAACGCGGCGGCAGGCACGATCCAGAACGGTAAACCACAATTTCGCATCGACGTTACTGTTTTGTACGCTCGACGAACATGCCGCGACGCATTCGGCCGCACACGAGGGGAGCGTCAGCGAAGCCGTCGTCCAGTCGAGTAACGTGCCCTGCTGCTCGTCCGTTCGCCCAGTGCTTCGGACGCAGCCTGACGGCCAACGCGCGGCGTCACGCGGAACCCTGTGCGACGTCGCGTTCGGCATCTCTATACGTGCCGTGCACGAGTTGCACGAGGAGTGCCGCGATGACCGCTCCGGCAAGCGGACCGGCGATGTACGGCCAGAGCGAACTCCACTCGCCCGCGACGGCGGCCGGCCCGAAGGAGCGCGCCGGATTCATCGAGGCACCGGTGACGGGGCTTGCAAAAAGTCCGCACGCCGCGACCGTCAACCCGATTGCGATCGCAGCATTTTTCCCGACGAGCGCTTTCTCTTGCGCGGTCGAGAGAATGACGAAGACGAGTAACAGCGTCAGGAGCCCTTCCCAGACGACGATGGTCCCGGCGGCAGCCGCGACGGTCGAGTGCGTGACGCCGTGCGCGATGCGCGTCCCGAACGTGCTCGCGATCGTTAGCGCCGCGAGCGTCGCACCGGCGAGCTGCACCGCGATATAGCCGATTGCTTTGCGTGCCGGAAAGGTTCGTCGCAGAACGAAGGCGAGCGTCACGGCCGGATTGAGATGTGCGCCCGAAACGCCGCTCAGCGAATAGATCATCGCCGTGACGATCAGTCCGGGCGAGAGATAGCGCCCGACGTGACCGACCGTCCCGCCGGAGACGGCATCGATGACGTTTGCGCCCGCCGCGACGAACGTTAAGAAAAACGTGCCCACGGCTTCAGCCGCGAGGACGCGGAGCAAAGATGCCACGGCGAGGTTGTCGCCGTGGCAACCTTTTCTTAAACTTCCTTAATGCTCGTGACGGAGCTATGCAGCTGCTGCGCCCAAGGTCGTCGTGCACCTGGGACGAACGGACGTTCCGATGGGCGTTTCCGCTATCGCCTTCGTGATGTATCCGGTAACCGATGTCCCACGTGCCATCGCTTTTTACCGCGACACGCTTGGGCTGCGGCCGTCCGGCAACGAGGCGCCGTACTGGGTGGAATTCGAGATCGCCGGCGGCACCTTCGGCATCGGCAATTTCGAACAGGTGGGCGAACCCGGCACCGCACAGTCGCTAGCGCTCGAAGTGGCGGACCTCATTGCGTTTCGGGCGATGCTCGACGAACGTGGCGTCATGTCGCGAGAACCGTTCGAAACGCCGATATGCTGGATCTCGGGCGTGATGGATCCCGACGGAAACCGCGTCTGGCTGCACCAGTCGAAAACTCCGCCCGCGGACGTCTGATAGATGCTCGATCCGCAGGCCCGTTCGCTGCTCGACCTCATCGCTGCGGCCAATCGTCCGCCGCTGTGGGACGTGACGCTCGATGAAGCGCGCGAGGCTTCCACAACGATGAACGTGCGCTTCGCCGGACCCGCGGAGCCCGTTGCGGAGGTGCGCGAACTGAGCATTGCCGGACCGGCGGGCCCGATCGCGGCGCGGGCGTACGTCCCGCATGGCACTTCGTCCCTGGGGCTGCTCGCGTACTTTCACGGGGGCGGGTTCGTCATCGGCAGCCTCGACGGCTACGACGCGACGTTGCGAGCGCTCGCAAATGCGAGCGGCTGCGTCGTGGTCTCCGTCGACTACCGGCTCGCGCCCGAGCATCGCTTTCCCGCCGGTCTCGACGACTGCTACGCGGCAACGGCGTGGCTGGCACGTCACGCCGCATCGCTCGGCGCCGATCCCGCACGTTTGGCGGTGGGCGGCGATAGCGCGGGCGGCAATCTCGCGGCGGTCGTCGCGCAACTTGCCCGCGATCGCGGGGGTCCGACGCGACACGACGCGCGCGTCGTACCGGTGGTTTGGAGAGGGCCACCTGCTTACGACCGACATGTGCCGCTGGTTCTCCGCGCAGTACGTCGCGCCGGAAGATCGGGACGACGTGCGCCACCGCCCGCTGTGCGCCTCGTCGCTTGCGGGCTTGCCCAAGGCGCACGTTCTGGTCGCGCAGTGCGATCCGCTCTACGACGAAGCCGAAGCCTACGCGGTGCGTCTCGCTGAGGCGGGCGTCCCCACCACGTTCGCGTGCTATCCCGGCATGATTCACGGCTTCTTTAATTATTCGGGCATGCTCGAGCAGAGCCGCAAGGCCGTGCGCGACGCAGCGGCGGCTCTGCGTGACGCGCTCGGGCCTGCGGAGGTGCCGCCCGGCGGCAGCGGAAGCGCTGCACACGGACACATGGTCCCATTGCTACATCCACGCTGCTAATGAGGAGCCGTAGAACATGGAACGGGAAACCACAGACAAGTCGGCGACCGAAACGCTGTCCGATGCCATGAAGAAGACCACGAGCGCTTATGCGGCCGCAACCGAGAAGAGCGGGGAGGCCTTTGGGAGCGCGTCGCGCACCGCGGGCGACGCGGTTTCCTCGGCGGCCGATCGCATTCGCGAGATTTTCAAGGCCTCGGCTCTGCCGCGTTTCGACATGGACGCGTACGTGACGGCGCGCCACGACGATATCGATGCGATCTCGCGCGCAACGTCGGTTGCGCTCGGCAGCGCGCAAACGATCACGACGAAGCAGGCCGAACTGCTCAAATCGTCGCTCGACCAACTGCGTGAGGCGCTGACGGCGCACAAACCCGGGGAGAGCCTCGGTGATCTTGCGGCGAAGGAGCGTGAGCTCATCCAGAGCTCGCTGTCGCGGACGCTCGAAGGCATGCGCGAGATGGCCGAAGCCGCGCAGAAATCGCAGACGCAAATTTTCGACATTGCGATCGACCGGGTGCGTTCGAATGCCGAGATGCTGCGCGGCATGTTCAACACGTCCGACAAGCGCTAGCGCTGCGCTTCCCGAGCGAGCTCGTCGCCTCGCTTGCGGCGGGCTCGCCTCTGTGCGCGCCTATTCGGGGACTTCCGGGGCGGCGGCGAGAAGCGCCGGAGATGAAAAATGAAGCGATCATCGACGGCATCATCGTCGGCGGCCAGCCTTCCGCCGGCGAACTCGTCTCCGGGCGCTTTGCCTCCGTCGTCAACGTGCGCCGCAGCGACGAGCCCGATGCGAACGTGACACCCGAGGCGCTCTCCGGCACCGGCATCGGGCTTACGTCCGTCCCGTGGACGATCGACACTGTGACCAAGGAAGATATCGACCGCGTGCGCGCGGCCGTCGACGCGGCAGATGGGCCCGTTTTAATCCATTGAATGGGCGGGACGCGGGCCGCGGTCGCGGCGGGGATTATTTCGGCGGAGAAAGACGGCACCGGAGCCGCGGGTGCCATGCGGAAAATTGCAGACGCGGGGTTCGAGATCGTCGGCACCCCGTACGCGCGATTTATCGCCTCCTACTTTACCCCTTAAGCGTTTAGCGCGGTCGCGGTGCGCGCGGGCGCGCGGCACCGTTGCGGTGAAGCGGCCGCTATGGATCTCGACCTCACCGAAAAAACCGCCCTCGTGTCGGGCTCGACGGCGGGCATCGGCTTCGCCGTTGCGGCCGGGCTAGCGGCTTGCGGAGCGACCGTCATCTTGAACGGCCGCACGCCGGAACGCGTCGATGCGGCGTGCGCGAAGCTCGTCGCCGCGAACCCGCAGGCGCGCGTCGTCGGCGCGGCCTTCGATTTGGCGACGGCCGCCGGCGTGACGGCGCTGGTACGACGGCACCCGCACGTCGACGTGCTCGTCAATAACCTAGGAATCTTCGAGCCCAAAGCGTTCGAAGATATCTCCGACGCGGAGTGGATGCGCTTTTTCGAAACGAACGTGCTCAGCGGCGTACGGCTCTCACGCGCCTACCTGTCGGGCATGCGCGCGCGTAACTGGGGCCGCATCGTCTTCGTGTCGAGCGAATCGGCCGTCAACATCCCGGTCGAAATGGTCCACTACGGGATGACGAAAACCGCGCAGCTCGCCGTCGCGCGCGGCATTGCCGAATCGGTTGCCGGAACCGGCATCACCGTTAATAGCGTGCTGCCGGGGCCGACCCGCTCGGAAGGGGTTGGCGGATTCGTCGCGCAGCTCGCGGCACGAGAAGGCGTCGACGAGGCCGAGATGGAGCGCCGGTTTTTCCTGACCGCCCGGCCCACGTCGCTCATCAAACGCTTTGCGACGGTCGAGGAAGTCGCAAATTTGATCGTCTACGTGTGTTCGCCGGCCGCCTCGGCGACGAGTGGCTCCGCGCTTCGCGTCGACGGCGGCGTCGTCAAGACGATCGTGTAAGTAACAAAGCCGGCCGCACACGCAAGCGAGCGGCTTTAGAGGAGCCCGCCCGGCGGGTAAACGACGTGGCATGATTCGCTTGCATCGCTCCCTTGCCCGGTTCATTGCCGCGTTTGCCCTCGTTCTGTGCGTCTTCGCGGCCGGTGACGCGTTCGCACAAGACGCGAAGCCTGCGCTTCCGACCGCGCCCGGCGCGCAAAAAGCGGGCGAGGGCGGGCCGTCCCAAGCGCCCGCGTCGCTGCCCGGAGCTCCGGGCACCTCGCCGCTGGAACCGTACCTCGTGACGTGGCTGCTGCCGGTGTCGGGTATTTTGTGCGCGTTTGTCGGTGTGACGGTCGACAAGCGCGTGCGTGCCAACCGCGGCAGATTGTAACGCACGTCGTCCATTCGCCGCAGCGGCAGCGTGGTGTTAGTGCGTGAAGAAGCCGATGCCCGCGTAGGGCGCGATTCGCGTCTCGTTCGAAGGGCTCGCGTTGCGCGCGGTGGTTCGGTCGCCCAGTAGCCCGACGTTGAGGAACACGGGGCTGCCGCTCGGCTTGAGCGCCGCGCCGACTTCGTATTTGAACAGACGATAGGTCAGCCCGAGTGAGCCCGGACTCGGCCCAGGCGCGTGATAGGCGCCCGTGAGATTTGGATAATAGTAGGTGCTGAAGTACACCGAAAGCGGCCCTTCTTTATCGGGCAACTTTTCGATGCCGATGCCCAGACCGCTGGTATTGGGATAGCCCGCGTTGTTGGACTTCGTTAAGTAGCCGATTCCGAGATAGAGCCGGGGTTCGAGCAACTTGAGTCCGAGCCGTCCGTCGACTTGTTCGTCTTGCGCGTCGAATGCGCGAACGAAGGTCTGGCCTCGCCGGCCGATCGCCGTGACGCAGCCCGGTTCGTTCGCAGCGGGACAGACGCGGCCGGCAGCCGGTACCGATGCCTCGTGGCGGTACGTGTAACTGCGGAACTCGCCTTCGATCAGGCCTTGAAAGTTGCCGAGGTTGAATTCGGTGCCGCCCCGCAGGCGATACGAACCTTTGCCGCCGTTACCGGGGCTGAACTCGTTGTGCACCCGCGGATGGATGAGATAATCTCCCACGACGAACATCTCGCGTCGCTCGGCGAAGGTTTGGAAGCCGTGCCCGGGCGCAGGCGGCGCGTACGTCGCAGTGGGCGCCGCAACTTTCGGTTGCGCGGGCGAGGCGCCGACGGGAGCGTATGTCGCGCCCGGCGCGGGAGACGCCTGCGCCCGCGCGCTCGTGGTCGTTGCGGCAATCACGAGACACGCGGCGACGACCGCAAGGTATGCGCGGGTCATCGCGGAGCTCCCGTGTAGGGGAAGTCGTCTTGGTAATGTTTCGCGGCGGGGGTCGTGTAGTCGCTCGCTAAGCAAGGGGTCTCCTGATGATCGTCGGGTGCTAGGCCGAGCTTCGGAATGAGGCTGCCGAACAGCGCGCCGAGTGAAAGATCGATGACGGGGCTGCGCAAGTCGCGGCCACCGAATTGGCGATACGGATCGCCGAGGGAGCGTTTGATGCCGTAGATCAACGGCGGTGGAACCGCTCGAACGACGGCGACGGGAAGTCCGCTCTTGCCGTTGGTTTCCACTGCGAGATAGCGCGCCGGTCCAGGCGCCGACAGATCGGCTTCGATGGCGTCCGGGATGAGCACGCGCACCGCTGCGTCGGCGACGGCGGTCGAACGGAAAGCGGCCTTGAGTTCGAAGGTGCGGATCGACTGAGCCAGGAGCGCGTCGTCCGTGATGAGACTGCGGTTGGTCGCGTCGTGATCTGCGAAATTTTCCGTTGCTTCCTTCACGGCGGGGCGGCCGAGCCGCTCGACCTGCGTGTACGTCACGCTCGCGGCGGTATCGGTACCGATAAAGGTATTGAAGCGTTTGGCCACGCCTGCGAGCATTGCGAGCATCGATGTCGGCGGCGCCGTCGTATCGGTGACCGGCAGCGACGTCGTGGTCCACACGTTGATGCGCCCGACCTTACCGTCGCGATCTGCGAGCAGCTTGCGAGGCACTTCGACTGCGAGTTGCAGCACGTTGAAGCCGGCGAGCGTATCGCTCGCGCCTTCTTTACGAAAGCACATCGCGCTCGGAGGCGGTGGACTCGGCTGGTTCTTGTAATCCCGGTCCGGGACGATCTTGAGAAATTGTGTCAGATCGAAGTAGAACGGATCCTCGCGGGGCCCCGCAAAGAACTTGACGCCGTTGGGTAACGTTGTCGTCTGGCCGTAGGCTACCGATCCGGTCTGCGTCATAAAGCTCGATTGGAGCCCGTCGGTCGCCGGTCGAGCCGGACCGTACATCGCGATCTGCTGCGACGTTCCGACGCCCGTGGCTTTGAATTGAATGGCGAGGTCGGTCGTGAAGTCGTCGCCCGTGCCGATGTGAAACTGGTACATCGCACCGGGGTCGAATTGCCGGCTCGCACCCATGCCGGTCGGGATGAGCGGCGAGACATCCATCGCGAGCACGACGCTGTGCGCATCGTGCGGGCTCGGATAGACGAAGACGTCCGTAATGTCGATGCCGGGCCGGCTCACGGTCAGCGGTGAGTCCTGATGATCGGAAGCCGGAGCGGGCCGAAGCGTGTAGAGGCCGAGCGCCGCAACGAGCGCGACGCCCGTGCCAAGCGCGGTCGCTCGCAGTCGAAATGAATGCAACAGTATCGTCAACCTGTCTGGCAATGGGGGAGCTTGGGGCAGGCTGGGCTAGAACCGATTCTGGGCCCACCCTGAGAGTAAACGTTCGCAGTGCCCGCTTAGACTGCCTACCGGCGAACTTACGCTAAAAAGCGATCCGTGCCGTTGAAGGACAGTGCGGTTCGTAGTGGGTACCGGACACGCACGCACGATGAGCGTGCGATCGACGAGCGACGGGTGACCTGAGATGGAAAGTCTTGTTTACTGCGAGGTGTGTCATCATGGCGCGATCGTGCATGAAGCCGGCGGTTGCACGCAGGCCAAGTGTCTGTGTCGTAAGACCCTGGGCCATCTGGTGGAGGAAGCGCTCGAAGCGGCGCGCCTTGAAATCCGTCGAGAGTGGCACATCTCGACCTAGCGCGCATCGCTCACCCAACGCCCTCGCATAAACGCACCACACCTCATACACCGAACTCGCGTACTGACGCCAGGCTTCCGTCACGTCCACTCCGGCGATACCGATCGGCACCCTGACCTCGCTCGGCGCACGAACGGTCGTCAGACAAAATGCTTTGGCGCTAAATAAAGCGGCGCAGTGCCTTTCGAAGGTTTGTACGCTTATCGCATCGGGTAATGATGCGGCACTATGTACGATTCCAAAAGTGGACTTAAGGGCCTTGTCATGGGGCAGATCGAGAGCCGTTCGACGGCAGCGAGTGAAAAGGTACTCGCGACTGCGGCGAGCTTGAAGCGCATTGCGGGAGAATTGCGGGGCGACGAGCTGAGCCAGGGTGCGGCCAGCCTGGCGGACCGCGGCGCCGAAAGTTTGGAGCGGTTGGGGAAATATCTTGCGGCGTCCGACGGCGAGCGGCTCGTAATGGACGCCGAGCGCTTCGGCCGCGAGCGGCCATGGACCCTCGCAACGTCGGGACTCGTGCTCGGCTTTATCGGCTCGCGGATGCTCAAAGTGTCCGCTGTGCGGCGACACCGGGAGGGCGAGATGCGCTCCGGCGGCGAGCTTGACTTCCGCGAGGACTACGCCTGATGGCAGGGCAACGCGATGGCGCGGACTCGAACGAAGACCCCGAAAAAATCTGGCGCGATATCGAGCGCACACGCGAGCGCATGGCCGATACGGCAGAGGCGCTCGCCTTTAAGGCCGATGTTCCGGCGCGCGTGAAAGACCGCGTCGCCGAGGCCGTATCGAGCGTTTCCGACCGCATGTCCGATGCGACGCAGGTCGCTGCTTCCGCCACACACTCGCTTGCGCATGGGGTTCACGACGTGTCAGATTCCACCAAAGCCAATCTCTCCGAAGCTGCCGGAAATGCCAAAGCCAATCTTTCCGAGGCCGCGGGAACCGCTGCTTCCAACGTAGCAGACGCAGGGTCGCGCGTGAAAGCGTCGCTTACCAAGAAGGCGGCGACGGCGAAGGACTCTGCTGCCGGAACCATCGCGGACGCCAGAGACGGCCTCGGAGACGCGAGCTCGCGGGCCGGAGGGGCGACCCGGTCACTTGCAACCGGAACGAAAGCGACGCTCGAGAGAAATCCGATCGGTCTCGTGATCGGCTCGATCGCTGCGGGTTTTTTGGTAGGGCTTGCGTTGCCGGTAAGCGACCTCGAGCGCGACAACGTCGGGCCGCTGAGCGATAACCTCAGCCGGCAGGCCAAAGATGCTGCAACGGAACTCGTGGCGCAAGGCAAAACCGCGGTTGCGAATGCGGCCGCCACTGCTGTCACCACCGCGCTGAAAACGCCTTCGAAATAAGAATGGACGCTCGGCGGCGCCGCCATGCGCGGCGTTGCCTTGGGCGTAGCGGGCCGCGCTTCGGCGGCGTCGTACGTTCCGGCGATGGGACATCTGGTACCGACGGTCGTTGAGTCGACCGCTCGCGGCGAACGCTCGTACGATCTCTACTCGCGGCTTCTGCAAGAACGCATCGTCTTCGTGACGGGGCCGATCGACGACGATCTGGCAAACCTCGTCATCGCGCAGTTGCTCTTCCTAGAGCGGGTTGACGCCGACAAAGATATCGACTTGTACATCAATAGCCCCGGCGGCAGCGCCACCGCGGGATTGGCGATGTACGACACGATGCGTCTGATCCGGCCGGACGTCGCGACGATCTGCTCCGGTCTTGCGGCGTCCGCCGCATCGATTCTCCTCACCGGAGGCGCTGCCGGCAAACGCTATGCGCTGCCGACGAGCAAGATTCTCATTCACCAGCCGTCGGTCGGCAGCATCGCCGGTCAAGCGGCGGATATCGAAATCCAGGCGCGGGACCTCATCGCAATGCGTCGCGTCGTCGCGCAGATCTACACCGACACGACGAAGCAGCCGATCGAAAAAGTGCTCGAAGACATCGAGCGCGACCGCTACATGACCGCCTTAGAGGCGAAGGCCTACGGTCTGATCGACGAGGTCTTCGATAAGAACGAGCGCGGCCGAGCCAAGACTTAAGCGGCGATCGGGCGGCCGGGTGGCAGCGGCGCCGCAGGCGGGGCCACGGCGCAGACGGTTTGCGCGGCCGGGCCGAGCGGGAGCGTCCAAGTGATGACGTTGCCGTCCCCCACTGCATGCGAAGGCGTCATTCCGACGCGCCGTGCTAGTCGTGCGAACGAATAATTGTCGGTGAGCGAAAGGGCCGTAACGGTTCTTGTGCGCGCCGTGCCCAAGCTTGCGAAGAGTTGCGCCAGCAGTGCAGAACCCACTCCCCGCCGTCGCGCATCGCCTGCGACGATGACGGCGATTTCCGCGCGGTCCTCGGCCATGAATGCGTGGGCGGTGCCGAGCGCCCGGCCATCGTCGAAAGCGATCAGCCCGACAACGTCGGATTGCGGTTCGACGAAGCGCGCGACATCGGCATGTTCGAAGTGATCGACGGCCCGAAAGAAACGGTAATACCGGTCGTCGTCACTGGTACGGGCTAGGAGATCGACGTAGGCGGCTTCGTCGGCCGCCCCGATTGCACGAACGTTTATCATAAACTTTCCACTAGGGTACAACACACCTGGAAGCCGTAAAGTTACATGTCTGTCAGTAGGCAGACGAATTCTTCCGGCCTGAGTTGACCGTCTTGCGGCTTCGCGGTATACTCGTCATCTATGCCCCGCGGAATCTAGCTGGATTGATAAGGGAGCGGCGATTGCCGGTCCTTGTTTGCTCTTGTTGGAGTTTGCCAACCGGCCCTAAGGACGAACGTGAATCTTCTCGACGTAAATAACTTCGACGCGATGCGCATTGGCCTCGCCAGCCCAGAGCAGATTCGCGCCTGGTCATTCGGCGAAGTCAAGAAGCCGGAAACGATCAATTATCGCACGCTCAAGCCCGAGCGCGACGGCTTGTTTTGCGAGAAGATCTTCGGCCCGACCAAAGACTGGGAATGCCACTGCGGTAAGTACAAGCGCATCCGCTTCAAGGGTATGATTTGCGATCGTTGCGGCGTCGAAATCACGCGTGCGAAGGTGCGTCGCGAGCGCATGGGCCACATCGAGCTCGCGACGCCCGTGACGCACATCTGGTACTTCAAGGGCGTCCCCTCACGTATCGGCATCCTGTTGGACATGTCGCCGCGCCAGCTAGAAAAAGTTATCTACTTCGCAGCCTACATCGTCATCGATCCGGGCAATACGTCGCTGACCAAGCGCGAAATTCTCACCGAACAGAAGTATCGCGAATCGCGCGAGAAATTCGGGAACGGGTTCAAGGCCGGCATGGGGGCAGAAGCCATCCGAGAGCTGTTGCGCGACCTCAAGTTGCCGCAACTCCAAGCCGAGCTCCGCAAAGAATTCAAAGAAACGACGGGCCAAAAGCGCGTCAAGTCGATCAAGCGCCTCGAAGTCGTCGAAGCGTTCATCAACAGCGGCAACAAGCCGGAGTGGATGATTTTGTCGGCGGTGCCCGTTATCGCGCCCGAGCTGCGTCCGATGGTGCAACTCGACGGCGGTCGCTTCGCCACGAGCGACCTCAACGATCTGTATCGCCGCGTCATCAACCGCAACAACCGGCTCAAGCGGCTACTCGAACTCTCGGCTCCCGAGATCATCATCAAGAATGAGAAGCGCATGCTGCAAGAAGCGGTCGACGCGCTCATCGACAACGGCCGCCGCGGGCGCCCCGTCACGGGTCCCAACAACCGCCCACTCAAATCGCTCTCCGACATCCTCAAGGGTAAGCAGGGCCGCTTCCGCCAGAATTTGCTCGGAAAGCGCGTCGACTATTCGGGCCGTTCGGTCATCGTCGTCGGTCCGAACCTCAAGCTGCATCAGTGCGGCTTGCCCAAAGAAATGGCGCTCGAGCTCTTCAAGCCGTTCGTGATGAAGAAGCTCGTCGACCGCCAGCAAGCGCACAACATCAAGAGCGCGAAGCGCATGGTCGAACGCGTGCGTCCCGAGGTGTGGGACGTGCTCGACGAAGTGATTCGCGAGCATCCCGTCCTGCTCAACCGCGCGCCGACGCTGCATCGTCTCGGCATTCAGGCCTTCGAGCCCGTGCTCGTGGAGGGGAAGGCCATCCATCTGCATCCGCTGGTCTGCACGCCGTACAACGCCGACTTCGACGGCGACCAGATGGCCGTTCATCTTCCGCTCAGCGCCGGAGCCCAAGCCGAAGCGCGCATCCTGATGCTCTCGAGCAACAACATCTTGCAGCCGTCGTTCGGCCAGCCGGTGTCGATTCCGACCCAAGACATGGTGCTCGGGCTCTACTATCTCACTTTCCAAAAAGACGAATACAAGGGTGTCGCTAAGGCGGAGATTCCCGAGGACGCGCTCATTGCGTCGATCGGACAGCTCGCCTACGACCGCGCCGCGAACGGCAACGGGCACGCGAACGTGCAGCGCAACGGCCAGACCGACGGCGGGCTCGACGCCGCGGGCGAAAAGCTGCCGACCTTCGAGGATCTCAACGCCGCGGTCATCGCATACAGCTTCAAGCAGATCGGGCTTCAGCAATGGATCAAGGTTCGCTGGATGGGCGAACTGGTTCGCACGACCGTCGGTCGCGTGATCTTCAACGACGCCTTCCCGGTAAAGTGGGCTGAAAAGTTCCGCAATTACACGATGGACAAATCGGCTCTCAAGAAGCTGATTACCGAGTGCTATCGCCGTCACGGCAATGCCGAAACGGCGGCTTTCCTCGATGCGATCAAGACGCTCGGTTTCCGCTACGCGACGCAGTCGGGCACGACCGTATCGATTAGCGACATCGTCGTTCCCGACGCAAAGTTCAAGATTCTCGACGACGCGCAGGCGGCGGTCGACAAACTGCACGAGTTCGTCGAAACCGGCTTCATGTCACAAGAGGAGCAGTACAACAAGACGATCCAGGTATGGTCGAAGGCCTCCGAAGAGGTCACCGGCGCCATGCAGGCCGCTCAGAATCCGCTCAACCCCGTCTTCATGATGGCGACCTCGGGCGCGCGCGGTTCGATCAATCAGGTCAAGCAGCTCGGCGGTATGCGGGGACTCATGAGCGACCCGTCGGGCCGCATTCTGGAAATCCCGGTCAAGGCATCGCTCAAAGAAGGCCTGACGGTCCTGGAGTATTTCATCTCGACGCACGGCGCTCGCAAGGGTCTCGCCGACACCGCGCTGCGTACGGCAGACTCGGGTTACCTGACCCGGCGTTTGGTCGACGTGGCGCAGGACGTGATCGTCCGCGAGGACGATTGCGGCACAGCGCAAGGCATGATGGTGTACGACATCGGCGTCGGCAAGGAGATCATCGAACCGCTCTACGACCGGATTATCGGCCGGCGGGCGGCCGAGGACATTCGCGACCCGGCGAACACGAAGAAGAAGCTCGTCCTCCGCGACGCGGAGATCAACGAGGAAGTCGCGCACGCGGTCGTTGGGGCCGGCATTAAAATGGTCAAAATCCGTTCGGTGCTCAACTGCGAGGCCCGCGTCGGCGTTTGCGCGATGTGCTATGGCCGCAATCTGGCGACGGGCAAGCTCGTCGACATCGGCGAGGCCGTCGGCATTATCGCGGCGCAGTCGATCGGGGAGCCGGGCACGCAGCTGACGCTGCGCACGTTCCATACCGGCGGCGTCGCGACCGAGGACATCATCACGGGTCTTCCGCGTATCGAAGAAATCTTCGAAGCGCGCAAACCCAAGGGCAAGGCTACCATCTCGACGGTCTCGGGCAGCGTCCACGTTACCGAAGAGAAGGGCAAGCGCGTCATGGTCGTGACCGACGACGCGGGCGAAGCCCACGAGTTCGACGTTCCCTACAACACGCGCAGCTTCGTCCAGGACGGCGCGCGCGTCGAGTCCGGCGACCCGCTCAACGAAGGCTCGCTCGACCCGCACGAGATCCTCGAATACAAAGGCGAGAACGCGCTGCAGCAGTACCTCGTGCAGGAAGTGCAAAAAGTCTACCGCTCGCAGGGCGTCGACATCAACGACAAGCACGTGGAGACGGTCGTGCGCGCGATGCTCCGCAAGGTGAAGATCGTCGACGGCGGCGACACGCGAATGCTGCCGGGTCAGCTTATCGAGTCGTCCCTCTTCGCCGAAGAGAACGAGCGGATGAAAGCCGAGAAGAAGAAGGGAGCCGAGGGTAAACCGGTGCTGCTCGGCGTGACGAAGGCGTCGCTTGCGACGGAGTCGTTCCTCTCCGCGGCATCGTTCCAAGAAACCACCCGCGTTCTCACCGACGCTGCGATCAAGGGCAAGCACGATCCGCTGCTCGGCCTCAAGGAAAACGTCATCATCGGCAAGCTCATCCCGGCGGGTACCGGTATGCAGCGCTACCGCGGCGTGACGATTCAGCCGGAGGGCCAAGATCTCGACGAGGACGGTCGTCCCAAGATCGCATTCGTTGATGACGCGGAATACGGGCTCGAGCCGGAGCCATCGATGGTCGGCAGCAAGCTCGTCTCCGGCTTTCAAGATCGTCGTCCGCCGCTCGAACAGACCGTGCACTACGAGGGAGACTACGAAGGCGACGTCGCGGTGGTCGCGCCGCCGAAATCAACGCAGTACAAGCCCAAGGGGATCAACCCGGAAGACCTGTAGGAATCTCGGGTAGGGGGCGGCCTTGCGGCCGCCGCCCTCCCACACCACCGTACGTGCCGTTCGGCATACGGCGGTTCCATCAAACTAAGGGTTGAAGAACTCCGTTAGGCCTGCGAAGCCTCGAGCGTTCCAAAATGCTCGAGGCACAAAACCATCTCGGCAAATTCGCGAACGAAGTTCGCGCAGGTCGCTACGAGCGCGCTTCCATTGTTTCCATAGGCAGAGCCGCAGGCGACGCAATATCCAGCCGTCGAGATTGCGGTAGACGCTCGGTCCAGGCAAGCCAAAAGTAACTGCATCCAGCCTCGGCAATACGTGTAGAGCGTGCGGATGCGCCATTCTATGCTTTTGCCGTTGCTGCGTAAGGGCGGATCAATCAAACACAAGACAGCGTAGGAGAGAGAATGCAGAGCCGCCTATTCACATGGACGCTGCTTGGCGCAACGGTGCTCGCCGGCTGCGGCCACGATCCTCGCGCTGCGACTAAGGAAAACTTCCAGCGCGCGATGGACGCGAAACTTATGACTATCAGAAGTTATGCCTCAACGATGGAAGCTTTTCGCTTGGTGCAACAGGCTTTCCGTATCAAATGTACGTTAAGCCGCTCCCCATGAACGTGATGAATTCAGAACACGTATCGCCTTATCAGGAGACGCTTCACCGGCAGCTTGAAGCTCTCGTTGCGTCCGGCCTTGCAACGAAACGAACGGCAACAGTGAACGTACGGGAATTCTTCACTGTGCCCCCAACCAGTATGCAGGTGCGGGAAGACGTGTACGACCGTGGCTCCGAGTATGCAAAGTATGCGGGAAAAGCTGACGGCCCCGGGGGTATTGGGGAGCTATGCTTCGCAACGTTGCAAGTCGACCACATCGATCATTTTAGCGAGCCGGGCCAAATGATGGGTGCGACGATGTCACAAGTTCAGTATCACGCGAAGGTCACAGGGATGGCTAACTGGGCTACGACGCCATCGATGCGTTCGGCATTTCCGACGATCGAGAGTCAGGTCCAGCAAGCCACGGATGCGGAGCGGACCGAGGTCGTCGTGCTCATGAACGATGGATGGCAAGCGCAGTGAGAGGTGAGCCTAAGACACGGCAGGTCGATGCCGCCGCGCTGCGCTCTCGCTATCAGGCCTTGGGGTCGGAGCGGGCGTTCTTCGGCGTCGGTGCTGCTGGCACGGTTCTCGGAGCGGTACTGCCGATCGTTCATACGCCGTTGCTCATGTTTCTCTCGGGTGGCAGCGATTTACGCTTCTATAGCCTCGGCGCAGCGGGCTGGTTGACGTTCTTGGTACTGGCTGCCCTCGCCGGCGCTCCATTCCTGCGTCCGACGCTGACGGCCGGCCGACAAGCGATTCCGCTTCTCGCGGTCGCGGCGGGTCTGATCGGTGCGCTTCTCACGCTCTTTGCCGTATCGTCGTATGGCGTTTTCAGCCTTGGCCTCGGCGCCTACACGTGGTTCGTCTCAGCCTTTGCGCTCGCGGTAGGCTACTCGCGCCGTATCACCTGAAGTGCGGTTCTCGGTGGAAGATTTCAACCCGGAAGACCTGTAGGAGCGACAAAGAGAGGGCGGTACTTCGTACTACGTTCTCTTTGTGTGGGTACGTGGGAGAGCGGCTGATGCGCGTTCGTGTCGCAGCGTAACTCGCCTCCACTGGCTGCTGAGTGGCATGTCTGATTCTGCGAGAGAAGCGTCGAATCGCCTCCGTGCATTTGGGCCCCAGGAGATGCGTCGCGACTCATTGATAATGAATGCATGTTCGTCACGACGACCCTTTGGAACCAAAGTATCTCGAATGCAGTGCGTCTTGCCGGTCGCGTCATCGATGCCGTGCAGGCCGGGGCGTGAGCGCGGCGCCGTCCACCCGACCGCGTGAGCGCTCGAGCATCGCGTCCGAGCCTGCCGGAGCAGTCGTCCACCTTGCCAACGCCGCGTTCGCGCGCGCGCAATACGTCGAGTGCCGGCTGCTTCTCCAGGCCGCGGAGCCGCGTTCGGCGGCGATGCGCGCCACGCTCTCGCTGATCGAAGCCCGCTGCGCACGCATTCAAGACGATCTCGATGCGTGGCTTAGCGCCGCCGAACTCGTCGCAAACGACCATCCCGCTCCGGTCGAGCGTCTCGAGGGCGTCGCATTGCGGGGCCTCGCATATCGCCGCGCCGAGCGGACACGTGAGGCCGACCGGGATTTCGAACGCGTGCGTCAGCGTCTCGCGCGCGACCCCGCCGTCGCGGCCGGTTTTCCGACGTACTATCTTGCCCTCGACGCTTGGATGCGCGGCGACTACGACGACGCGGAAGCGCTGGCACGAACGAACCTCAACTATGGGAAGACGGTGCCGTTCGATACCGTGCTGCTGGGCTGGTGCGCTCTGAAGCGCGACCGGGTCGGCAAGGGCGGAGGCTTGTTCACCGAAGCGCTACGGCTTCTACGCACATCCCAGGACCCCAACCTCCGGCTGCAAGGCACGACGTTGCACGGCGCGAGCGTCGTCGCAAGCGAAAGAGTCGACCTCAAGCTGGCGCGCAAATTGCAGCGAGATTTCGCGGATTTCGTTTGGCCCAAGAGCCTGGGCATCTATCGCTTCAACACGTTGACGTCTTTTCGAAGCATCGCGATGCTCGAGGGCGATCTCGAACGCGCGTGGGTGCTCTCACGCGATGCGGTCGCTCACGCTCCCAATGCCGCCTCCGCGGTGACGGGGGAGACGAACGCCGCTGTTGCCAGCCGGCTCCTCGGCGACGAACGGGCCGCGCACCTCCAACTGCGTCGCGCGTGGGAGATCACGCGACAGCAGCGCTGGAGCGCCGCGGACAGTGAAGCGCGGGTCGCGTTGGCAAATTTCGCGCGCGAAGCCGCAAGCGATATGCCGGCCGAAGCCCGCAAGGCAATGACCGCCTACGATTCGCTCAAGCCGCGCGATCGCAACAACGCTGCGCGGGACCGTCGGGTGCAGGCGTTCGAGTTGATGGCTCAGGGCCGCATCGCCGAGGTCCGCGGCAATCTGGATGCCGCGTACGATCGCTACCGCGCGTCCTTCGACTTGTGGCGCGAACTGCAATACGATATGCGCGCGGCGCTCGTGGCACTGGACTTGCGCCGCCTCGCGCGCGATCCGCTTTTCGATGACGCCATCGACGCCGTGCTCGAACGAGCGCCCAACGCCTGGTTCGCGCCGCAAGCCTCACCGGCAAGCGATCTTTTGGGTCGCATGACGCCGGCGGAAACCCACGTTCTCCGAGCGCTGCTCGGAGGCAAGGCCGCCCGCGCGATCGCGCACGACCTCGACCGCAGCGTGCACACGATCAACAATCACACGCGCAAGATCTTCCAGGCCTTCGGCGTGACCTCACGCGCTGCGGTACTCGCACGCTGCGCCGAACTCGGCATTACGTCCAAGAGCCTCGAACGTATCGCGTAGGTTCCGTTGGAATCGTCAAGTGCCGCCGGCGAACCGGCGGCACTTGACGGACCTCTCCGTTAAGGTTCGATGCGTTCGGCTTAGCGCCGCGGCTGCAACGTTGCGGGCTCTTTGCCGGTAATCTGGCCTTGAGTCGCGCGGCTGATCGGGAGCGTCCCGTTGCCCGCAGGTTCGAGTGAACTGGCCACGGACGGCTTGGGATCGGGACGATCCGGCTCCTGACCACCCGCACTGGGTTCGCTCAGTTCGAAGTTCCAAAGACCCTGGGCCTGAACCATGTCGAAGCCGGCGCTGCCCTTCTTACCGGTCGTCGATTCGTTGAAGTACTTGTGCGTGAAGCGCTCGTCCGGCGGGAAGTTGGACGAGGGGAAATTCTGTTCGATCGCCGCGAGGGCCGATTCGAACATCTTTTGGTGAGCGACCTCGCGCGTCATCAAGAATTTGAGCGCATCGTTGGCACCGGCGTCAGGACATAACTTGATGAGCCGGTCGTAGACGACCTTGGCCCGCGCCTCGGCTGCGATATCCGACCGAAGGTCGGAAAGCGGATGGCCGATCGTGTCGATATACGCGGAGGTCCACGGCGCTCCCATCGAATCGGTAAGGCGTAAGCCGCCGCCGCCGGCTAAGAGCGGCTGCGCCGAATTCCAGAACATTTGCTGATAGTTTTCCTGCTTGCCGTCCTGGAGTTCGGCGAGATAGGAGCCTTCGTGCTCGTCGATGAGGGCGCTCTTCGTGCCCTTCAGCAGCCCCGTGATGATTTGCGAGACCATCTCGAGATGCGACAGTTCTTCGGTCGCGATATCGAGCAGCATATCGCGCCGAGGTCCGTCGCTCTCCGCCCAAGCCTGGGTGAAGTAGCGCATCGCGGCACCGAGCTCGCCGTTGGGGCCTCCGAACTGCTCGAGGCACATCTTCGCGAAGCCTTCGTTTGGCTCGCCGACATGAACGGTGTACTGCAACTTCTTGTTGTGAATAAACATAGCTGTCTTTCCACTGCCGTCCCATGGTGCGACGCCAGTTAACGTGATGACTGATAATACCCGCGAGAAAGCGGCTTTAACGGCCGCCCCGCCTCGCATGGTTCGCGTCCACGCGCGCGCGACAGGCATGAGCGCCTTCGGCGACAGGCATGAGCGCCTTCATCGTACTACTAGCGCATGATGCCACCCAGTTGGCACAGTCCGCCGCTATCATCGAGCTATGTGTAATCCGTTTGTGCACGGCCACCCGGCGCGCTGATGCAAACGCTCGACGGACGCCTCGTTCATTCCGCCTCGGACCTCAACGCCTACACGGAGTGCCTGCATCTCGTCGCGCTCGAACGCGGCGTCGCGGCCGGCGTGCGCGAGCGACCGCAACGCGACGATCCGACGGCGCAGTTGCTCGCGCGCAAGGGCGACGCACACGAACGCCGGCATCTGGAACGCCTGCGGGCGCGCTACGGCAATACACTCGTTGCCTTCGAAGGCCGGCCGGCGTCCACGCGTGCGGGCTACGAGGCGGCCGAACGCGAGAGCGTCGCCGCGATGGAACGCGGAGCAGCGGTCATCTATCAACCAACGTTTTTCGACGGCACGTTCCTGGGTCGCGCCGACTTTCTCGTGCGCGTCGAGCGTCCGTCCCGGCGCTGGGCATGGAGCTACGAGGTCGTCGACACCAAGCTCGCGCTTTTGCCCAAGCCGTATTTCCTCGTGCAGCTTTGCAATTACAGCGAACACGTCCAGCGCATCCAAGGCACGGCGCCCGAACGCGCGTCGATCGTGCTCGGCACGGGTGAGGAGCGGCCTTTTCGCGTCGCCGATTACGCCGCGTATTACCGGCGTCTCAAAGCAACGTACCTCGCGAGTTTCGCGCGTGACGAGGACGCGTATCCGTTTGAATGCGCGCACTGCGACCTGTGCGCGTGGCGCGACCGCTGTGCGGCTCGGCGCGATGCGGACGATCACCTGAGCCTCGTGGCGGGCATGCGCCGCGACCAACTCCGCAAACTCGAGGAGGCCGGCATCGCGTCGATGCACGCGCTCGCCGTCGCGACCGATGCCGCTCGTCCGCGGCGCATGAGCGTCCAGACGTTTGCGAACGTGCGCGCCCAGGCTCGCGAGCAGCATGCGTATCGCGCCGGCCGCGACCGGAGCGGCGCCGGGACGCACTCGTATACGTTCCGGCCCGAGCAGGGCGACAAGGTCGGCTTCGCGCGACTGCCCGAGCCTGCTACCGGCGACATTTTTTTCGACATGGAGGGCGATCCGCTCTATCGTGCCGATCGCGGCCTCGAGTACCTTTTCGGAATGTACCTTCACGACGAGAAGCGGTACGTGCCGTTCTGGGGCACCTCACCCGCGCAGGAACGAACCGCCTTCGAAGCGTTCGTGGACTTCGTCGTCGCGCGGCAGCTCCGGTATCCGAACCTGCATGTGTATCACTACGCGCCCTACGAAATGAGCGCGCTCAAACGGCTCGCCGGGTACTTCGGCTCGCGTGAAAACGAGATCGACGCTTTCTTACGCGCCGGCACCTTCGTCGATCTCTACCCGATCGTTCGGCAAAGCGTGTGGATCTCCCAACCGTCGTACTCGATCAAAAAAGTCGAGGCGCTCTACGAATTTTCGCGCGAGACGTTCACCAAGGGCGGCGACGTTTCGATCGTCATGTTCGAGAGCTGGCTCGAAACCGGTGACGCCGCCGTGCTCGAAGACATCCGCGCCTACAATGAGGATGATTGCCGCTCGACCTTCGAGCTGCGCGAATGGCTCGTGCGCCTGCGTGCCGAGCGGCAGGCGGTTCTCGGCGACCCGACGCCGTGGCGTCTCTCGACCGTTGCGCCGGAGCCGGCCCCGCCGATCGAGCGGACCGAGCTCGAGGAGACGCTGTTGACGGGCCTCACGCCACCCGATTCGCTCCAGGATCTGCGGCGGTGGCCCGAAGAGCGACGCGGCCGATGGCTTCTGAGCACGCTCCTGCAGTATCATCGGCGCGAACAAAAGCCCGAGTGGTGGGAGCACTTCGCGCGTCTCGATAATCCGTCGGAACTCGTCGACGACCGCAAAGCTCTCGGGGGTCTGACGTACTGTGCCGACGTCGAGCCGGTGCAACGCAAGGGCGAGCGTTCGTTCGTGCACGAGTACGCGTATCCCGAGCAAGAACACGACATCGGCAAGAGCCCCCTCGACGCGGCGACCGGAAAAAGTGCCGGAACCGTCGTCGCGATCGACGAGCTGACGCGACGCCTGCGGATCAAACTGTCCGGTAACGTTCAGCCGCCGCCGGCTTTGCGCGCTCTCGTGCCGGCTAAGCCTCGCGATATCGAGCACAAGACCGCTGCCCTAGAATCGATTGCGCGCGCGTACGTCGACGGCGTCCTCGATGCAACGCATCCGGCGACGCTCGATCTCTTACTCGCTCGCCACCCCCGCCTCAGCGATCGGGCGCGCGGCGCGACGGTTCAACCGTCACCCGTCACCGCTGCTGCGGTATCGGCTATCGTCGGCGCGCTCGACGGCGGCTGTCTGGTCGTGCAGGGCCCGCCGGGATCGGGGAAGAGTACGGCCGGCGCCCACGTCATCGTCGATCTGCTCGCCGCGGGCAAGCGTGTTGCGCTTGCCGCGCTCAGTCACAAAGCGCTGCACAATCTCGCGCGAAAGGTCGAGCAGACTGCGCGCTCGCGAGGCGTCGTCTTCAATGGGTGTCATAAGAGCAGCGACACGACCGAAGGCTCCGCATACGTATCGACCGACGCGTCACCCCTGATCTTCGATGCGCCGAAAAATTCTGCGTTCGCGGCTTGCGCGCTCGTTTCGGCGACGACGTACGAGTGGGCGAACGCCGATCACGCCGGAACGTTCGACGTCGTTGTCGTCGACGAGGCCGGACAAATCTCGCTTGCCGATGCGCTCGCCACGTCGCTCGTCGCCCGCAACGTCGTGTTGCTCGGCGATCCGCAGCAGCTGCCGCACGTGTCGAAGGGCTCGCATCCGCCCGGTGTGGACCAGTCCATCCTCGAGCACCTCTTGGGTGGAAACGCGACGATTCCAAGCGACCGCGGCGTGTTTCTCGACACGACCTACCGCCTGCATCCGGCCATCGCCCGCTTCGTGTCGGACGCCTTTTACGACGGCCGTCTTGCGGCGGATCGCCCCAACGCTCGCAACGCCATCGTCCTGGGCGACCAGGTTTGCGCTGGCCCGTATCTCATCGAAGTCGCCCACGCGTTCAACGCGCGGCGATCTAAAGAAGAAGCGCATAGCGTTGCCGACGCCGTGTCGGCGCTCTTGGACGATGGCCGCGTGGTGCATCGTGACGAGCCGGAGCGCGCGCTCCGAGCGAGTGATGTGCTCGTGGTCACGCCCTATAACGCACAGCGCGTCGAGATCGCCGAGCGTTTGCGCGAACGGGGCCGTCCGAACGTCGGTGTCGGGACGGTCGATAAGTTCCAAGGCCAGGAAGCAGCGATCGTCTTTTTCTCACTGGCAACGTCGAGCGCCGATCTCGCACCGCGCGGGCTCGAGTTTCTGCTCAGTCCCAATCGACTCAACGTCGCCGTTTCGCGGGCCCAGGCACGCAGCGTCGTTTTGTGCACGCCGCAGCTCCTGGCTTCGCGCGCTACGACGATCGAAGCGATGCGGCTGCTCAATCTCCTGTGTGCGTATGCGGAAGCGGCGGCGAGTGCTCCCGTGCAGGCGCTGGTCAGCGCGTGACGATACGACCGCTTCGCTTTCTGGGCGGAGCGGCGCTCGCGTGCGTTGCAGCGTCGGGCGCCACGGCCTTCGCTCCGCCGCCGGGTTCGTTCGATCGTTCGGTCACCGTGGCTCAGATCTGTACGCTCGGATACGCACGACGTCATCGCCTGGTCCCGTATCGCGTGCGCGATGTGGTCTACAATCGTTACGGTTTGCGGCGCGGCGCCCGGCACGGCTACGTGATCGATCACCTCGTGCCGCTCGAACTGGGCGGTCGTAACGACGTTGCAAACCTTTGGGCGCAAACGCGCGCCGAGGCGCGCCGCAAGGATCGCGAGGAAAATCGCCTGCACGATGCAGTCTGCGGCGGCGCTCAATCGCTGGATGCCGCGCGAGCCGAATTGTTAAGAAGGTGGCGTCGCTAAGCCGGCGCCTCGGGCGTTACGCGGCACGGTGCGACGCGCTGCCCCGGCGGCCCGCAAGCCGCGGCGCCGCGAAGCTGCGGAGCTTCCCGTCGCGCAGGGACAGAAAATGAACGGCCGGCGGCCGCAGCGCCGCCGAGCCGGCGGCGACAAGGCTGGCCTCGATCTCACGCGCGCAGGCGACGCGTTGCGCGTCGCCTGCGAACGCTTCGATGCGGATGATGTGGACGTTGCCGTCGCGGTCGGCGAGCGCCGCGTCGGCCCCGGCCGGCGCCGCGCGGAAGCGGGCGACCGGGACACGTACGAGGCGTCGCGCGAGGCGCGATGAGGCGAAGGCCGTTGCGGCGCGGAGGATTGAGCCAGCGAGTTCGTGACGCTCGACGGCGTCGAGTCGCACGTTCGCGGCGGCCAGCGTGCGCTCGAGTTCACCCAGCGCAAGATTAGCGATCTCACGCACGTCGAGTGCACGATCGTACAGGCGTTTCGCCTCGATCGCCTCGCGCGCGGCGCTCCGCACGACCCGTTCGACCAGCTCCGGCGCCTGCCGAATGAAGGCCAGCCGATCGCTCAACGCCGGCTGCATGGGGTGCGCGGGTGGTCAACGTACGTGCCGAGCGAACGTTGCCAACGTCGAAGCGTAGTCGTCATGATGTGCATAAGAGTACGCGCACGCAGCGCCACCTGCGTGGCACACCACAGCGGGAGCCCGTCCCATGGACCCTAGCACGTTCGCCGGCGCACGCGCCACGAGGGGCCACTCGCCTTCCTACCCGCCCGCGCCCTGGCATCTGCGCGGCTGGGGCTTTTGCAGCGCGCACCTGGCCGATGTCGCCGGCGTCCGCGCACTCGTCCCACCGGGGCTGCGCATCGTTACCGTTCTGCCCGGCCGCACGCTTGCGGCGCTGTACTTCGCGTCGTACGAGGGCGCGTCGTCGCTTGAGTATCACGAACTCGCCATCGCCGTCGCGCTCGTCTGGCACCGCGGGCGCCCGCATGCGTGGGCACCCCAACTGTACGTCGACAACCCGGCCTCCGTCGCGGGCGGCCGCGCGATCTGGGGCTTGCGCAAGACCCTCGCGAGCTTCGAACACGCGCGCTCTCGAGGCCGTGGCTCGGTGACCGTTCATGTCGGCGGGAATGCCGTTTGCTCGTTTGCGGTACGGGCCGCCGGCCCAGCCGTTCCGTTGCAGGTTCCCATCGCTGCTCTGGGCATGCAGGGCGAGACGCGCCTCAGCGTCGTTGCAAAACTCGGCGCGCGCGTCCGGCTTGCGAGCGCGCAGATATCGCTGCCGCCGGACTCGCCGCACCGGCCGGCGTTCGCAAGGCGCGCGTTTGCGGCGCTGTTCTACGACAACCTCGATCTCAGCGTGCCGCAGCCCCGCTAGCGGCGGTCGGGTACGGGCGAGCCGCGCACGAACGAACACGCCCGCGATGTCGCTCGCTAGCAGAGCGACGCATCTCCTTACCGATTGGACAATTCGATGCGTGCGTGCTTCGTCGTAGGCTGAGGGGGTGAATGTACTGGGCGCCGCAGTCTCGATTCGCTCGCTTTCGCACGCTTTTCTGTTGCCCGATGGGTCACCAAATCGCGTCCTCGAAGCGTGTTCGTTCTCCATCGAGCCGGGCGAATTCGTGAGCATCGTCGGACCCAGCGGAAGCGGAAAGACAACGCTCTTCAACTGCATCGCCGGCCTTGCAAATCCCGGATCGGGGGAAGTTACCCTCGATGGTGTGGCAGTCGACGGTCCCAGCCGCGACGTAGCGTACATGTTGCAAAAAGATCTGCTGTTGCCGTGGCGGACGGCGCTCGAGAACGTGACGCTCGGTTTGGAATTGCGCGGCATCTCACCGGGCAGCGCCCGCGATCGGGCCGCGCACATGCTACAACGCTACGGCCTGCGGGGTTTCGAGAATGCGTATCCGCGAACGCTCTCGGGCGGGATGCGGCAACGCGTCGCGTTGATCCGGACGTTGATCCTCAACCCACGCGTCGTCCTACTGGACGAGCCGTTCTCTGCACTCGATTATCAAACGCGCCTGCTGCTGGAGTGCGAATTGCGCCGGCTCGTTGCGGCCATCGGCTGCACGGTCATTCTCGTGACGCACGATATCGAGGAGGCGATCGCCATTTCCGATCGCGTCGTCGTGCTGGGCGGCCGGCCGGCCTCGGTGAAATCCATCCATTCCATCTCGATGACGACCGAAGGCGTCCGAACTCCCCTCAACTCGCGCGAAGCGCCCGAATACCGCGGCTATCATGCGGCGATCTGGGGGGATCTCGAAATCACGACGGAGGCCGCCGCATGAAAAGCATGGCGTTCCCGACGATTGCGGCCAAACCGGCCAAGAGCCGTCGAGCGCTTCCAAACGGCAGGCTCGCGGTCATGCTCGTTCAAGCGACGCTTGCCGTCGCCGTCGTACTCGTCTGGCAAATCGCAGCGACGCACGCCTGGATCAACGGCGCGCTTTTCGGCAGTCCCGTGGGGGTGGCGCAAGCGACGCTGCGCACCGTGCGCGACGGTTCGCTGCAGCTCGACACCGCGATGACGCTGTGCGAAACGCTTACCGGGTTCATCGCAGGGACGGTGCTCGGCACTGCGGCCGGCCTCGCGATCTGGTATTCGCCGCTCGCCGCGCGAACGATCGAACCGGCTGCCGTCGCCTTTAACGGCGTCCCTAAAATCGCGCTCGGTCCGCTCATCATCATCTGGCTGGGTAGCGATATCTCCTCAAAGATCGTCTTGGCCTTCGTCTCCACGCTCGTCGTCGCTTTCCTCGCGGCAGCCGCCGCAACACGCGAAATCGACGCCGATCTCATCACGCTCTTTCGATCGTTCCGCGCATCGCGCATCGCAACGTTCCGGCTGCTGCTCTTTCCCAGTGCGTTGCCGTCCATTTTTTCTGCGATGCGCATCAACGTCGGCTTCGCGCTCGTGGGCGCGGTGGTCGGTGAATTCATCTCCTCGTCGCACGGCCTCGGTCACGCCATCTTCGTTGCCGGAAATCTCTTCGATCTCAACACCGTGTGGCTCGGCGTTTTCATCCTGTCGCTGATCGCGGCGGTCATGTACGCCGGGGTCGGCTACCTCGAACGCATCGTCTTGAAAGGCCGCTCGTGAAACCGCTCGTCGCTCTTACCGCTCTCCTCCTGCTCGTATCGTCGGGCGGCTCGCTCTCCGCGCAGCAGAAGCCGCCGCAGACGGTGGTCGTTGCCCAAGCGTTTCAATCGCTGCTGTACTTACCGCTCTACGTCGGCATCGACCGCGGATTTTTTGCCAAGCACGGCCTCAACGTCAAGAAAGTCGATGCCGGCGGCGGCGCCAACGGCGTGGCGAGCGTCATTGCGGGCGGCGCGATGTTTTCGTTGCAGGATCCGATGACGGCCGTCCTGGCAAATCAAAGAGGCGCCAAACTCACGAACATCGCGGTCGTCGTCAACGGTATTCCCGTGTGGCTGATCGTCCGCAAAGATTCATCGATCAAGACTATCGCCGACCTCGCCGGAAAAAGTATCGCGACCGCGATCAAGCCCTCGACGAGTTCGTATCTCTTGCAAGATTTTCTCGCGAAGAAAAAAATTGCCGCCACGACGACCGAAGTGCTTCTCGGTACGGAAGTAGCACCGCTCGCTGCCGGCAAGGTCGACGCCGCGGCCGTGTACGAGCCCTATCTCGAAAATGCCATCGCCAGCTGCTGCCGGATCCTCACCGAGTTTTCGCGTGAGGCCGAGGGCGGCTACACGTTTTCGACGATCGACGCCCTCGACGAAACTTTGAAAAAACAGCCGGAAACGGTGCAGGCATTCGTCGACGGGCTCGGCGATGCGATTCGTTACATCCATAGCGATGCGGCGGGCGCGACGCAAGTGGCGCTTACGGAGTTCCCGACTCTTGCACCGGAGGTGGTGACGGCGGGCGTCAAGCGCATGCTGCGCGAGAACGTGTACCCGGCTTCGCCGCAAATCGAAAAGGCAGCTTTCGAAAACGCGCTCGCCCTGCAAATTTCCGTCGGCAACATAAAACCGGGCACGGTGACGTACGATGCCGCAGTCGATCCCCAGTTTGCGAAGCGAGCTTCCAAGAAGTGATCCAGGCCGAGGCGATGCGCGACGCGGTGACGGCGATCGCGCTAGCCGATGCGTCGCTGCACGCTTGGGCATTCCTGGACGAGCGTGCGACGGAGACCGTGCATCCCGGGGAGCCTCTGGCCAACGTCGCCTTCGGCGTCAAAGATATCATCGACGTTCGCGGCATGCCGACCCGGTTTGGGATCGCGATCGATGTGCCGCCCGGCCCGGGCCGATGCTTGGTGCGTCGCGGCGTTGCGAGCTGCGGGCGCCGTTCCCATTGGAAAGACGGAGACGACCGCTTTCGCCTGGCGCGATCCCGCACCGACATTGCACCCCCACGTCGCGAACGCGACGCCCGGCGGCTCGAGCGCGGGCAGTGCGGCGGCGGTGGCCGCGGGCCACGTCGCCTTCGCGCTCGGGACGCAGACGATCGGTTCGACGTTGCGATCGGCGGCCTATTGCGGCGTGGTCGGGTACAAGCCCACGTTCGGCGTCGTCCCGGTGTTCGGTGCGTCGCCGCTTGCGCCATCGGTCGATCACATCGGAGCGGCGCGCGAGACGTCGCGACCGCGAGCGCATTCGCGCGCGTGTTCGGCATCGACACGCGCACCTTGGACGCGCCGCCGCGACTTGCGTTTGTCGCCGATGCCTTTGCAGACGGCATCGGCGAGGATGTCCGCCGCGCACTCGAAGCGTGCGTCCGGAGGTGTCGTCAGGCGGGCGCTCGCCTCGACGTCATCGAGTTGCCGAGTCCATTTTTCCAAGCGTTCGCGCTGCTCGAACCGCTTATCGCAAGCGAAGCGTATGCCGTTCACGAGCCGTGGCTCGACGCCGACCTGCCGCCCGCGTTTGCCGCCTTGTTGCGCCGCGGGGAATCGGAGCCCGCGGGGGCGCGCACGCGTGCGCTCGCGTTTCGCAATCGAACGCGCACTGCGATCGCCGCGGCGCTCGAGCCCTTCGATGCCGTTCTGTTGGCCGTCGCCGATACTGCCCCCGACCGCGTCTCGACCGGCGACAGCCGGCCGCAGGCGCCGGCGACGTTTTACGGGCTGCCCGCGATCAGTATTCCGACCGGCCGATCGGAGCGTGGCCTGCCGATGGGGGTGCAAATACTCGCACGCGCCGGGGAAGACGCAAGCGTCCTCGCCGTCGCCGACTGGATCGAACGAACGCTAGCGCGCAGCGGCGACCTGCCGCGACCCGGCTAGCGGCGGTCGCTCGCGGGGAAGTCGCGTATGAAGCGCGACGCGCGATAGGCGTCGATCCACGCCTGCGTCGTAAGCACGGAGCTGTTGCGGCGCACCGTGCGCAGCCGTCCGCGCTGCGCGGCCTTATACAGTGCGTCGCGGTCGGCGCCCCGGGCGAACGATGAAAGCTCGGCGAGCGCCTCGTTTGCCTCGCACGCCGAAAGCCGCAGCAGCGAGGCGAGCACGCTTCGCGCGACGAGCGTCGCGAGCGGCCAGGGGTCGCGCATGTCGGCGCTGCGCAGCGCGGCGGCGTAGAGCGCAGCGTCGCGGTCGCGGACCGCGAATGGCGGATAGCCGCAACGACGCAAGAGAAGATTGAGGATCAAACGCCCGACGCGGCCGTTACCGGCCGTAAAGGGGTGAATGCGTTCGAAACGTTCGTGAGCGTCGGCAGCCCAGCGTAGCGTCCCGGCGCGGTCCGGCGGGCCGCTTGCGATGCGGTCGACGTACGCTGCGATCTCGCGCGGCACGAGCCACGGCGGCGGCGGCACCATGCCGCTGGGAAACGGCGGAAACGTCACGGTGCGCCACGCACCCGGTTGTGCGGCGGGAGTACGGCGCGTCGCGCGCGCGTGCAAGTCGACGATTTCCGCGAGACGGAGGTAGGACTGACGGGGACCGACCGCGGTGCGTTCGACGTAGCGCGCCGCCTCCGCGTAGTCGGCGGCCGTGACGTACGTTGCGAGTGGCCGGTCTCCGAGCGCAATGCCGCGCTCGAGTAAGGCGCGCAGTTCGCCGGGCTGCAGCGTCGCGCCGGAAAGGCGCGCCGACGCGCGGATCTCCTCGAACGCCAGCGCCTGATGTTCGGCGGCGATGCGTGCGTGCGGCAATGCCGCAACGCGCAAGCGTTCGGCCTCGACGGCGTCCGCCAGCACGTGAAAGGCGTACGTACCGCTCATCCTTACAGCCGCTCTTCAAGCGCGCGAATTGCCGGGCGCGGCCCGGCCGCAACGATCTCGTCGCCGATTTGCAGCACGGTGTCGTCCGGCGGCCGAAAGGTCATCAGGTTGTTTCGCTTGAGGGCGAGGACGATCGCCTCGCTCGCGTCGCCGACGAGCGCTCCGAGCGTGCGGCCCGTCCAAGGCGATTCCGGCGGGATGGTCAAGTCCTCGAGTAATAAGTCGGTGTTCCCCGCCTCGAGAATCGTATCGATGAAATCGATCGCCGTCGGACGCATCGCGAGGTTCGCCATGCGTTTGCCGCCTATATAGTATGGCGAGATGATGCGGTTGGCACCGGCGAGCTTGAGGTTTTCGAGCGAGTCATCACGATTGGCGCGCGCGACGATGAAGAGGTCGGCCCGTGCGACGCGCGCGGTGAGCGTCACGTAGACGTTATCTTCGTCTTTGTCGGTTGCGGTGACGAGGCCGCGTGCCCGGTCGATCCCTGCCTCGCGCAAGACTTCGGCCGACGTCGCGTTGCCCGAGACGACGAGAAACCCGTCACGCGCGGCGTCCTGCAGCGACGCCTGGTTCACGTCGATCACGACGAAGGGAACGTGTTCGCCGACGAATTCGCGCGCAATCTCGCGGCCGACGCGGCCGAAGCCGCAGAGGATGAAGTGATCGTTCACGCTGCGTACGCGCTTACGCAGGCGTCGCCGTCCAACCTCGACCCCCAGCTGCCCTTCGAGTACGTAGCTCGCGAACGCAAGGAATGTGTAGCTCGTCGATGCGACGCCGAGCACGATGACCCCCAGCGTCAGCTGACGACCGGCGGCCGAGAGCGGATGCGGTTCGCCGCCGACGGTCGTGACCGTCGCGACGGTCATGTAGAAGGCGTCGAACCAAGACCAGCCTTCGAACCGCACGTAGGCGGCCGTGCTCGCCAAGACGACGAGCGCCAGCAGAGCGACCGCCGATGCCAAACGCCCGGGCACGATCGAACGAACGGACATGCGCGAGCGCCTTCAACGAGACGGGCGCGCGGGCCGCCTAGCTGGCCTCAGGCGTGCAGATTGCCCGTGAGCAGCAGAATGAGAAGCAGCAGAACGAGCAGTCCCGCGACCCCAAAGCCGCCCGTGCGGTACCGTCCGCCGTTATAGTAGTGACCGCCGCCGCTAAAGAACAGCACGAGCACCAGGATGAGAATGAGCAATGTCATGCTTGTATGGTGCCCCGGTAGGCGACATAACCAAACACGGGCCTAGCCCCGCCTACGTACCGAGCTGTCCGATGGGGCCGACGGGCGTGCAACTCGACGTAAACGCGTTCACGTAGACGTTGTACAGGGTACCGGGCGCTAGGCCCGGCGAGGCGATCGTGCCGTTGTAATAGTAGTCGCTCGTGAAGGGTTGGTAACCGTTTGGGTCCCTCGCCGGCGACAGCTGACCCGTTGCGACGGTCGGGTTGCCGTTATTGGCCGGAACGAAGAGCAGGTCGAAGCTTTGATAGCTCTGCGCGATTTGGTTATTGTTCCCGCTGGCCACGATTTCGACGGTCGACGTTCCTATCGGCACGGCCTGACCGCTTTGCGGGCGGGCCAGCGCGTATTGGGTGTCGTTCCCGCAGAAGAGCGTATTTGGCACCGGCGCCGATCCGGAGTTGCCGGCGCATGCGGTGGCGGCCAATAACGCGACGCTCGCGGCGACCACGCCGAGACGCGGAAATCTGAACGAAGAAAGCATGTCCTTTTTCCTATTCCTGACGCGTCGAACGCAAGAAAGTTCTACCGGCAAACGCACGGGGAGATGCCGGCGTTTCGCGCTCCTTGCCTGCTCGCACGCTGCGTCACAAGGGAAGCGATGGCGTCATGCTCCAGCGAGCTTTAGTACTTTACGGGTTTTGCAGGCGGCGATAGAGGCCGAACGCAACGCCGAGGCCGAGTGCGGTTCCGGCGACGGCGCGCGCGATGTCGAAGGGACGCGGCGCGTGTAGCCGCCGCACGCCGATGCGTTCGCGCAGCGGCCGGGCCCCACGCGAAACCAGGCGCGCATGGCGGTCACCCCGCAAGCCGACCGTGATCTCGCGACCCTCGCGCAGAAGCACGTCGACGCGCTTGGGATCGCGCAGCTCGACGCCAAGTTGCGCGAGCGGCAGCACGACGTGCGAGCCGTCTCGCGTTTGCAAGGTCGCGATGCCGAGCGCGTCGTTCCGCGCGATTACCCGTCCCGCGTACTTCGCCCCCGAGACGAGCGGCACGGCGTTGCCGTCGATGATGAGCGTAATGCTGCTGCCGGCCGCGGCCGGGTTGGGGGGAAAGCGCTCGCGCCGCCGGATCTGTTCGGGCGGGTCGGTGTGCGTCGTGGGCAAGCCATGAGCGCGCGCATCGTCGGGTTCTAAGACGATGCGACCGAAGCGGTCGAGTGCGACGCTCGTTCCGTCCGGCAATCGCGCACTGCCGGACGGCGGGCCGCCGACGACCACGTAGCGCACTTCGCCGCTCTCGTCGTGGTACGCGACCTCGTCCACCCCTTGCTCTAGCGCCGTCGGGGCGCCGAGGTACGCGCCGAAGTTCGAGCGGTGTACCGGGTCTTCCATTCCCGGATAGCCCGTCCACTCGGTGCGCGCCGTCGAGCGTAATTCCGGCAGCGAATGCGCGTCGATGCCGCATGCGGCGAGCACGCCGACGACGTAGGAGTTCGAATCGCGTCCGATCCGAAAAAAGGGCACCTCGATTGCGAGGTAGCGCTGGTTGCCGTCGTACGCGCGATGCGAGCGCCGAATGAGAGCCGCGAAAAATTCTGGCGAGAAGCCGTGCGGCGGCTCGATGATCAGCGGATCGAAATCCACGACGCGTTCGGTGATGAAATCGTCTTCGGGGTAGGCGAAGGGCACGAGCGCGCCTCCCCCGTTGGGGCGTTCGGGGCCGGCCTCTACGACGCTCACGAGCGATGCGTCGGCATTGACGATGATGAGGAAGAGATGGCCGCCGAAATCTTGCTCGAAGCGGTGTGTGCGCGCCGGGATCGTCACAAAGCCAAGCGCGATGCGCGGCGTTTCGATATCGATCACCGACCACACGGCGGGACGGCCCAGCAGCGCGACCGTGTGCGGTGGCAAAGACCAATGATTGGGCATCGTGACGTCTTGGCCGTCGAGAACCGGAGCCTCCGTGCCCGAACCGGCGCTGACGGTCGACGTGACGAAATGCGAAAAGCGGACCTGAAACTTCACGACTGATCGCGCTTTACGCGGGATCGGAGCCGTTCCCGCTGTTCGCGCAGGGGTATCGCCGGTCTGCTCGCGCTCGGCCGCGCTGTGTGCGCTATCGCACGAAGTCGCGCAGAGCGAGGACGGTTTCGCGCGGGGCGCCGTCGCGCTCGATGCTCAACGTCACGCTAGAGAGCGTCGGGTCGGCGAGTATCTCGCGCAGTGCCGGCAAGTCCGCTGCCGCAACGTCGTGGCCGTCGCGAGCGCGGATGACGTCGTCCGTGCGCAGACCGGCGTCCGCTGCTGGCGTCCCCGGCCGCACGTCGAGGACGCGAATCGAGCCGCCGGGGTTGCTGACGAGAAAGAGTCCGGAGCGGTCGAAGCGTTCCGGCGTTGCAAATGCCGCTCCGGGTCTTAGAGCGATGCGGCCGCGCGCGTAATCGAAGGTGACCGCGAAGCGCCGCCACACCCCGCCGCCGAGGTTGGCTGCGGTCTGCGGGTCGGCAAATGCGCCGCGGCGCTGCGTACTGAAGTCGCACACCGTATCGCGCAGGACGAAGTCACCGAATGCTAGTGATGGCAGCAGCGCCAGCCGCCCGAACGCCGGGCCGCCCAAGCCGTACCCATCGGCCCCAACCGCCGTCGGATGCGCCGGCTGCGTCGCAGGATGCGCCCGCGCGAACGGCGCGAGCACCGTTACCGCAAGGCGGCTACCGGTGTCCACGGTGCATCGCCCGGCGACGCCGGCGATGCGGCATGCGAGCTGCGGCAGACCATCGTGCAGGCGCATCGGCACCACGCTCGCGCCGGCGCGGACGGCGGCGCCGAAGTCGGCGTCGAGCGTCACCGTTCCACGGTCGTAGTCGACCGTCGTCACGACGCTTGCGAGCAGATCTCGTCCGATGACGCCGTCGATGGGCAGGCCTTCGGCGGTGCCGACCGTGTCGCGCAGCGGCGTGACGACGAAACGACGGTCGCTGAGTTCCCGTCCGCCGAGCGACAGCGAGCTTACCGTCGCATCGCCTGCAGGCGGCGCGTCGTCGCCTACGCCGCCGATCGCACCGCGTCGCCTTACGCTGAGGCCGAGGTCCGCGGCGAGGGCACTATCGAGCAGCCCGAACGGCGAGCCGCTGTCGAGCACGAAATGGTACGGCCCTTTAGTATCGACGAGCGCGTCGACGTACACGTGATTGTTGAGCACGGTCATCGGAACGACCGTCGGCGTCGCGCTCTGCGCGGCGAGCGCGTCGCCGCAGCAGCGGAACACGACGCAGGCACTTGTGGCCGCGACGGCGAGCGCGCGGGCGACGCTCACGCGACCGGCACCGCCCCGCCCGTAATGCCCGCGAAGCGTTCCGCGAAGGCCCCCGGAGTGAGTGAAGTTTGCACGCTCAAGCGCGAGAGCCGCGGTTCGACGAGGTCGCCCGCTTCGAGCCGGATCATATATTTGCGCGCGACATCGTAGGATTCGGTCGTCACGTCGACCAAACGGACGCGGATGCGGCTGGTCTCCGGGTCGAGCAGATCCTCGAGCGTCACGGGCGCAACCCGGCCGCCCGAGAGTGCGATGAGTGCGCCGCTGCCGCCGCCGAGCAGATAGCGTACGGCCCCATACCCGAGCGTTCGCGTGTATTCCGCGTCGAACGGCACGGGCTTCGCACAACGCAGTTCGTAGCCGATGTCCTTGGTGACGACCGACATGTCGACGCCGATCTCCGTGAGGCGCGCGCCGACCGCTTCGCGCAGCATCATGCCGATGGGAATGTCGGCGAGCCGCACGTGACCGTACGCATCGCGCGAGACGTTTTGGAGCGATGCGAGTTGCTGCTCGCCGAGACGCTCGACGATCCCCTCCGCGACCACGGCTACGCCGTGCGGATGGCCCGACGTCAAGCGCTTGACGATCGAACCCACGATGGTGTCGACGACGCGCTCGAGTTCGATCGTCTCGCCGGGAAATTCTTCGGGAATGACGGCGAGCGTCGCGCCGGCGGCCTTGCAGATGCCGAGCGACAGGGCCCCAGATTTACGGCCCATCGTGATTGCCAGATACCAGCGCGACGTCGTGCGCGCGTCTTCCATGAGATTCTCGACGATCGTCGTGCCGACGGCGCGCGCCGTCTCGAAGCCGAACGTCGGCGCGTTGTCGGGCAGCGGCAGGTCGTTGTCGATCGTCTTGGGGACCGTGACCACGCCGAGCCGGCCGCGAGTCTTGGCGGCAATGCGCGACGCCCCGTAGGTCGTATCGTCACCGCCGATGCACACGAGATACCGCACGCCGAGCAGCAGCAGGGAGCGGATGCAGCGTTCGAGCGTCTCCTCGTCCTTGCCGGGATTGGTCCGCGACGTGCGCAACAGCGAGCCGCCCGTGAAATGCAGCCGCGACACGTCATCGATCGTGAGCTCGGTCACCTGCGTCGTGTCGCCGCGCGCGATGTGGCGATAGCCGTCGTAAAGCCCGAGGACCCGCAGACCGCAATTGCGGGCCTCGATCGTCGCCGACGCAATGACGCCATTGATGCCGGGCGCCGGGCCGCCCCCGACCAGAATTGCGAGGGTATCTTCCGCCATGCGCCTCCATACGGCCTCATGCTCGCCGCTCCCCGGGAGGCGAGCGCGTAAAGGCTTGGGATGGCCGGTTGCATGCGGAGGCCGAAGCGTGTACGCTGGGTATGGCCTTGGCCACATGGATAACGACCGGAGAGTTCAGCATGACGTTCGACCAATGGATCGATGCAGTAAACGTGCAGGTGCACGCGCGGTTGGGCGACCGCGTCCGCACCGAAGAACTTTCGTGGGATTCGGCGCTTTGGTCGAGCCAGGATGGGACGGTCGTCGCCACGCTCGATAATGACGAATTGACCGCCAGGCTCTTATTCGATGGTGGCGACCGGCTTTCGCTCGCCTTCCGCGATGAAGCGGCCGCGCCCGACGCGGTCGGCAAAACGATCGCCGAACACCTCGTTCGGTAATTCGCCGGACACCCGGTTCCGGTTGTCGAGGTGGCTCGGCATCCGCGGGCCACATGTCTAATGCTCGCGTGCGATTCGCACGCTACAGTAGCCCGATGGACCCTTTCGCTGGTACTCCCGCCGTTCTCGCGCCGCTGGTCGCGCGGTTCGGCGAGCGGCTCGCGCTCACGCGTGACGCGGACGGCGTTTCCTGGTCGTTTGACGGTCGCATCGCGACCGTCACCCCACGAGCCGGCGGGTTCCTCGCCGCGTCCTTTTTGGACCGCCCGGCGGCCGATGCTCGCAGCGCCGCTCCGGTTGGGGCCGTCTATGCGCCGCCGGGGGGCGGCTACGCGCTCGCCGCCGGCGGGTGCGCCCGCATGGTGGACGATATGCTCGCATTTTTTGCAGGCGTCCGCGAACCACGCTTCACGTTCGTCGGACTCGCCCCGGCCGCTCGCTTCTAAGGCCCATCGCCGGCGGGTATCGTGCCAGCATGAATCGCCGGACGTATGCCCTGCTCGCGGCGCTCGCCGCAGCGCTCGCCATCCGCAGCGCCCGCAGGCGCGCCAGAAGGACGGTCTTCGCCGGCCGCGTCGTCGTCATCACGGGCGGTTCCCGGGGCCTCGGTTTGCAGGTTGCTCGCGACGCTGCGGCGCGCGGTGCACGTCTGGCTCTGTTGGCGCGGTCGGAGGTGGAACTCGCTGCGGCACGCGACGAACTTCGCGCGAGCGGCGCGACGGTGCTCGCGCTGCGCTGCAACGTTCGCAGCGACGACGACGTGCGGACGGCGTTCGCCCGTATCGAAGCCGAACTCGGTCCGGTCGACGTGCTCGTCAACGTCGCCGGGATCATCGGAGTGGGGCCGGTCGATGCCCTGACGATGGACGACTACGTCGAGGCGATCGACACGAATTATCTCGGCGCCGTGCGAGCCGTCGAAGCCGTGCGGCCGGCGATGCAGCGCCGCCGCGCGGGCCGCATCGTCAACATCAGCTCGATCGGCGGGAAAGTCGCAATCCCGTTGCTCTTGCCCTACAGCGCGAGCAAATTTGCGCTGCGCGGGTATTCGGAGGGGCTGCGCGCGGAACTCGCGCGCGACGGCATCTCCGTCACGACCGTCGTTCCCGGCTTGATGCGCACGGGCAGCCCGCCGCACGGCACCTTCGCGGGCCAGCCGGAACTGGAATACGCGCTGTTCGCACCGGCTGACGAATTGCCGTTCACGTCGATTTCCGTCGCCTCGGCCGCGCGCTCGATTCTCGATGCGACGGAACGCGGCGCGGCGGAGATCGTGCTGTCCCCGCAAGCGAAGCTTCTCTCCCGCCTGTATGCCGTCGCGCCGCGCGCCATCATGGGACTGATGGCGACCGTCAATCGCGTGCTGCCGCGCAGCGGCGGAAGCACCGAGCATCGCCCTGGTTCCCGGAGCACGAAGTGCTGGAGCGAGCCGGCCTCGGGGCGCTAGGAGAACGGCAACGGCGCACGCAGCACGAGCTGCTCGATACCTCCTCACCGACGTCGTCGTAGCCGTTCGCGCGCTATCAAAGCGCGCGCCGTGCGCGCAAAGAGTTGCCGAGCGACTCCGACGAACGATGCCTCATGAGTCACGCGCATGTGTTGAATCCCTGGGTTGCGCAGGGCGGTCTCTCCATGCCGTCGATCGAGCGCGCGAGCGGCGTCTATCTGTACGATACCGACGGTAAGCGCTATCTGGACTTGGCCTCGGGGCTCGTGGCGGCCAACCTCGGGCACGGTCATCCAGCCGTGGTCGCCGCGATCGCGGAGCAAGCGGCAACCCTCTGTTATGCCTCGCCTGCGCTCTTTAACCCCGGTCGTGCACGCCTGGCCGAGGAGCTTTCTCGCCTCTCGCCGTGGCTGGAAGGCTGCCGGACGTTCTTTACCACCAACGGCGCGCACGCCAACGAAGACGCCATGAAAATGGCGCGCGCGATCACGGGCCGCCACAAGGTGCTCGGCGCGTTTCGTTCGTTCCACGGCTCGTCGCCGGGTGCCGGGGCGCTGACCGGCGAGAATCGCCGCTGGCCCAACGAGCCCTCCGGCATGCCGAACGTCGTGCATTTTTTTTCGCCGTATCCGTACCGCAGCCCATTCTCGACGACCGATCCCGCAACGGAGTGCGAGCGCGCGCTCGCGCACCTCGAACTGGTGCTCGCGTACGAAGATCCCGAGCGGGTTGCCGCACTCTTCATCGAGCCCGTCGTCGGCACCAATGGCGCGATCGTGTATCCGCCGGGATACCTCGCGGGTTTGCGGGAGATCTGCGACCGGCACGGGATCCTGCTGATCTTCGATGAGGTCATGACGGGCTTCGGACGCACGGGAGACACCTTCGCGAGCGTGCGCTTCGGCGTGGTCCCCGACATGATCACTTTCGCCAAAGGAGTCACGTCCGCGTACGTACCGCTCGGCGGCGTGATGCTGCGCGAGTCGCTCGCGACGTACTTCGACGACCACGTGCTCGGCGCGGGACACACGTATTCGGGCCACCCGCTTGCGATGGCGGCGGGCATCGCTGCATTGGGCGCGTATCGTAGCGATGGTCTGTACGCGCGCGCCCGTGACATCGAGACGTGGCTGCGCACGGGGCTTGGGGCACTGCAAGCGCGGCTGCCGATGATCGGCGAGGCGCGCGGCGTCGGGGCGTTCTTCGCGCTCGAACTCGTGCGCGACCCACAGACACGCGAGCCACTCGTCGCCTGGCAGGGAAAAAACTCGGGTCCGCTCGTCGCGCTCTTGCGGCGGCTCCGCGAGCTCGGCATCTACACGTACGGCCGCTACAACATCATCATGGTCGCACCGCCGCTGGTCATCACGCGCGCCGAGCTCGACGAAGGCTTAGAGTCGCTCGGCATCGCGCTCGAGGAACTGCTCGTCCACTAAGCGCCCCGGTGCGGGCCGCAAACCCGGTGCGTCGCGGCGGGTTCTCAGCGGCATGCAACGCGTGGAAAAGCCCGATGCGCAGTGGCGCCGCGAACTCGATCCCCAGCGCTATGCGGTCCTGCGCGAAGCCGCCACCGAGCCGCCCTTTAGCGGCGAGCTCGACCGCAACCACGCGGACGGCACGTATCGCTGCGGCGCCTGCGGCATCGAGCTCTTCACGTCCGGGGCGAAATTCGAGAGCGGGAGCGGCTGGCCGAGCTTCTTCGAGGCCGCGGACGCGGGGCGCGTTGCGCTCGGCGCGGACCGGACGCACGGCATGGTGCGTACCGAGGCGACGTGTGCCTCCTGCGGCTCGCATCTCGGCCACGTCTTCGACGACGGTCCGGCGCCGACGGGACAGCGTTACTGTATCAACTCGCTCGCACTGGATTTCGAGCCCGAACCGTCGCCGTAGGCGGCGAGGAGCTCCTGCGCCTCGATCATGAGGCCCTTCGAGGCCGAGCTCGACTCGGCAACGAGATAGCCGGCCCCGGTTGCGATCGCAATCGTACCGACCGAAGCGACCACCAGGCCGACCTCCGTGATGACGGGTGCGATTTCCGTTTGACTCAGCGTGGCGATGCCGCCGCCGATCAATTCGCTCAGCGTGCCGACCGCGAACGCCGAAACCGCCGTGTAGAACGCCGTCAGTGCCCGGTTGAGCTGAGGACGCGCCGCGTGATGAGCGGCAGTTCGTGCGCGCGCAGCGTTGCGAGGTCGCGCTTTGCCAGCAGGCGGACGCGGTCGACCGCGCGCGCGAAGCGGTTGGAGGTCGAGAGCACCAAGACCGATGAGGCGTTGGTCAATAGCGCCGGTGCGGCAATAAAGGTGAGGAGTTAGAAAGCGTTCTGCGTGTTGAGAGCCACCCGAGGATGCGTTCGACGCTCGCCGGGCCTCCGCTGCGTGGCACACGCAAACGCCCGGCCGTCGTGCGACGGCCGGGCGTTTGTGAGCTAACCGATGACTAGCGGTACGACTGACGCGGGGTGAAGCAGTCGCGGCAGTACACCGGCTTGTCGCCGCGCGGCTGGAACGGCACTTGGGCCGTTTTACCGCAGGTGCTGCAGATCGCGTCGAACATTTCGCGCGCCCCGCCGCCGCCGCCGCGGCTGTAGTTCCCGCCGCCGCCGCCTTCACCGCGCTGCGCCTTGCGGGCGGCACGGCAATCGGGGCATCGGCTCGGCTTGTTGGTGAACCCCTTCGAAGCGAAAAATTCCTGTTCGCTTGCCGTAAAAGAGAAGGGGGCGCTGCAATCAACGCAGCTTAGTTTTTCATCGCGGTACATCAAGTACTCCGTGCGTCGTGAGGTGAATCGTGCGATGTACCTGATCGAAGAACGCCGGAGCGCCGAAACCGCGGGACATGACTCGTTCGATCGCTCGTGCTGCGACGCGGCAAACAGAGAGATCAGTCATTGTAATCGCGGCCTGGGCCGGAAAGTTGCAATGACCGTTCCTGGCATTACCGGATAAGGGTCGTTTTCCTCCGCTCCCCGGGAACTTTTCGCGCGTGCGGCGGCGCAGCGGCGCGCAAGGCCGGCGATCGTGTCGTGAGCCACATGCGCCTCGGGCAACAGGCGTGGGCAATTCCCGCCCTGGGCGAGCGTCGCATGCCGCCGAGTGCCTGGACCCGTGCTGCGGACGCTATGGCGCCTCGCGCTTACGCGCGAACCTCCCCTTCGGATCGAACAGCGGTTTGAGGACCGTGAAGTAGCGGGCCGGGAAGAGTCGTGCGACGCCGTCCACCAGCCGGGCGTCGGCCCCGAGCACGAGTCGCGGCGCATCCCGCAGGACGGCTTCGGCGATCGCGCGCGCGGCTTTGGGAGCCGGCATGACGAGGGATTTTTCGAAGGCGCGCTTGTCGCGTTCGTAACGCGCGGGATCGGCTTGTTCGCCGCGGCGCGCGGATCGCGCGATGTTCGTGCTGATGCCGCCCGGGTGGACGACCGTCATTCGCACGTTCGTTGCGGCCAGCTCGTGGCGCAGCGATTCGGCGAAGCCGCGCACGGCAAATTTGCTCGCACAGTATCCGATTTGCAGGGGCGGCGCGACGAGTCCGAAGAGGCTCGAGATCGTAACGATGTTCGCGGCGGGTTCGCGCAGCAGCATCGGCAAGAAGAGCTGCGAGCCGTAGACCGCGCCCCAAAAGTTGACGCCCACGATCCACTGCAGATCCGCGAGCGAAACTTCCGCAAACGAACCGTACAGCGAGACGCCGGCATTATTGACCAGCAGCGACACACGGCCAAAGTCGCGGGCGACTTCGTCGCGCAGGCGCGTCATGTCGGCGAGCTGTGCGACGTCGACCTGCGACGTCGTGACGCGACGAGGGGCCGGTACGAGGTCGCGCGTCTGCGCGAGCGCGGCGTCGTCGACGTCGGCCAGCGCGAGATCGCATCCGCGCGACGCGAGCTCGAGCGCGAGCGCACGGCCGATTCCCGATCCGGCGCCAGTATGACGGCGACCGTACCGCCCAGCGTTTTCATCGACGGCCTGCGTTCGGGCCACCGCGCGGGCGACCCCCCGGACCTCGCCTGGGCGAGCGCCTACCGGCGCCGGCCGAGGCACGCCAACTTAGCGGCGGCGGTCGCTGCGCGTGCGGCGCACCGCAATCGCGACGGCCTGGCGCACCGGGGTCGCGATGAGTGCTCCGATGACGCCTGACGCGACGAGCGCGCAAAAATCGATCAGATCGTGTGTGATCATACGTGCGGTATCGGTTCCGTTTCGGTACAACCTTGGCCGCACCGTGTAAAGAGTGCGTGGGCGACTCGGCTTGCACGTGAGACGCAGCGCTCCTCCTGCCGGCCAGCGTGGGTTGGTGCGAACGTGGGTAGCCCCTCGGCATGGTGGATCGTGAACTTGGACGCAGCGGATTGCAGGTTTCGGCGCTGGGCCTGGGCTGCATGGGAATGTCGGAATTTTACGGCGTGGCGGACGATGCGGAGTCGATTGCGACGATCCAACGGGCTCTCGAGCTCGGGGTGACGTTCCTGGACACCGCCGACATGTACGGCGTGGGACGAAACGAAGAACTCGTCGGCCGCGCGATTGCCGGGCGGCGTGAGCGCATCGTCCTAGCGACGAAGTTCGGCAACGTGCGCGGTCCCAACGGCGAATTCGCGGGCGTGGACGGGTCGCAGGCGTACGTGCGCGAGGCGTGCGAGCGAAGTCTGCGGCGTCTGGGTGTCGAGACGATCGATCTCTATTACCAGCACCGCGTCGATCCGAAGGTGCCGATCGAGGAAACCGTCGGCGCGATGAGCGAACTCGTCACCGCCGGCAAAGTGCGCTACCTCGGACTCTCCGAGGCGAGCACCGCCACGATCCGGCGCGCGCACGAGGTCCATCCGATCGCGGCTTTGCAGACGGAATACTCGCTTTGGACGCGCGATGTCGAAGAAGACATCCTGCCGGCGGTGCGCGAACTCGGCATCGGCTTCGTTGCCTACAGTCCCCTGGGGCGTGGTTTTCTCACAGGTTCCTATACGTCGTACGACGCGTTGCCCCAGGACGATTACCGCCGCAACCAGCCGCGCTTTCAAGGTGAAAATCTAGCGAAGAATTTGGAGCTCGTCGCCACCGTCACGCGCATCGCTCGCCGCAAGCGCGCGACGCCGGCACAAATTGCGCTCGCGTGGGTGCTCGCGCGCGGCAGCGACATCGTGCCCATTCCGGGCACGAAACACGTCCGCTATCTCGAAGAGAATGCGCGCGCGCTCGAGATCGTGCTCGATGCTGCCGAACGCGCCGAGATCGAGGCCGCCTTTCCGCACGGCGTCGCGGCGGGCACACGTTATCCGGAAGCCGGCATGGCGGGCGTCAACCGCTGAGCCGTATTGCGGCCGCGATCGCACTCGCGGCCGCTCTAGGAGCGGCGCGCATCCCGCCCGGCATTCGCGTGTCCGTCACGGATCGTGCGCTGCTGCTCGATAGCGGCGGCATGATCGTCTCGACCGCATTATTGTGTCCGGGTTACACGTTCGACGGTTTCGGTAACGGCGGCCCGCGGCTCTCGCCCGATCAGCATTGGGTACTTGTCGATGTCCGCGGGCCGTACGAACCGGGAAACGTTCCCCGCACCCACGCGCTGGTCAACGTCCGAACCGGAGCGCTCGTTATTTCATCTGCGTTCGCGGCCACGGTCGGTGTTCCCAACACGTCCGACGCGTTGGCGTGGGCGAGCGGAGAGCGCTCGACGTTACGCTACGCCGACGGCCGCACCGCAGCGCTACGCGACCCGCCGCTGCGGCCGCTGCCGGTTCAGCGTTGCACGCTGACCGCGCGCTGACGAGCGAGCTCCCTTAACGGCAGCAGGCGCAGATGGAGCGGCGCCGCAGCCGCGTTCCGAGGAGGCGCTCGCGTCGCGCCAAACGTGTGCCGGCGCGACGCCCGAAGCGCCAGCGCCGCACGTGGCGGCGGCGCGAGCGCACGCTCAATGCCGGATCGAGTTGGTTCACGCGACGCCCCTTTCGTTGTCGTAAGCGTCGGCCGGCGCCGCGAAAACTTTATGCGTGCAAAGATTTATTCACGCCGCGAGAACGGGCAAGCATGCGCATCGGTATCGACCTCGGCGGCACCAAAATCGAGATAATCGCGCTCGATGAGAGCGGCATCGAACGCGCGCGCCGCCGTATCGCAACTCCCGCCGGCGACTACGCGAGAACCGTTGCTGCCGTTGCGGGGCTCGTCGTCGCCACCGAAAACGCTTTGGGCGTTCGGGCGAGTGTCGGCGTCGGAATGCCGGGTGCGCTCTCGCTACGCACGGGGCTCGTGAAGAATGCCAACAGCACGTTCCTGATCGGCCGGGCGCTGCCGCGCGATCTCGAGCGTGCGCTGGGGCGACCGGTGCGCGTCGAGAACGACGCAAATTGCTTGGCACTCTCGGAGGCAAGCGACGGCGCTGCGGCAGGCGCGGCCTGTGTGTTCGGAGTGATCCTGGGCACTGGCTCCGGCGGGGGAATCGTCTTCGACGGTCGAGTGTGGCACGGCCGCAACGCCATCGCGGGTGAATGGGCTCACAATCCGCTGCCGTGGCCGGGTCCGGACGAACTACCGGGGCCGGCGTGCTACTGCGGCAAAGTCGGCTGCATCGAAACATTCGTTTCGGGCGCCGGACTGCAGGCGGACCACCGGCGTCACGGCGGCGGTGCCTTTAGCGGTGAAGCGATCGCTCGCGCCGCGGCCGAACGTGATGGCCCCGCGCGTGCGACGCTCGCGCGGTATCACGATCGCTTAGCCCGTGGGCTCGCGAGCGTGATCAACGTCCTCGATCCCGATGTCATCGTATTGGGCGGCGGCGTTTCCAACATCGCGGGTCTTGCGGACGCCGTCACGGCGAGGCTCGGTGCATACGTCTTCTCCGATGTGCTCGAGACACCGGTCGTCATCGCGCGCCACGGGGACTCGAGCGGCGTTCGCGGCGCGGCATGGCTCTGGGCGGCCGGCGAAGGAAGGCCTGCACTTTGATGCTCCGAAGCGCTGGACATGAACCCTGTCGAAGAATTACTCCGCCTCCCCTCGCCGGCTGCGAAACCACAGTCGCTCGCCTACGACGGAACGACCTTGTGGATGGGCTCGCGCGAAACGCGGCGCGTCTACGCGATCGATCCGAGAACCTGGACCGTGCGCAAGGAGACGCTCGCGCCCGGAGTGCCCTGGGGCATGACCGTCGTCGGTGACGAATTGCGCGTGCTCTGCGGCGAGTCGGCGAACGACCACCGCGTCATCCGGCGCTTCGTTCCCGGTCACGGATTCAAGTCGAGCGATGCCATCGCTTGCCCGGACGACACCGGTTCGCAACTCGGCTTCGACGGCGATCGGCTCTACGTGAGCCAGTGGTATAACCGCAAAATTCTCTCGCTCGACGAGCACGGTACGGTGGGCACGACCATCGACGTACCGCACGGCATCTGCGGTCAGGTCGTCGTCCGCGGCTGCTTCTATCTCGTCACGACCGACGATGAGGACACGGACGACTTTTTCATCACCCGCGTCGACGCGCGCAACGGCGACGTAACGATCGATGACGTCGCACGGCTGGGCTTTTCGGCGCGCGCCCTCGCGTACGATGGCGAGCGTTTCTGGACCAATCACCGCGAAGCGGATCAAATCGTGGCCTTCAAAATCGCGATGTAAAGCGCCGATCGTTCACGAATCGTCGTTATCCGCACGCATGCGCAGCACGTGCTCGCGGATAGAGACTTCCCGAGAGGCTTCTCCCATCGCATGCTTCTGCACATAATCTGAATCATACACGTCGGCATGCAGTTCGTTTGCGACACGTTGGATTAACCGTCGGTCGAGCGTCCGCGACCAAAGAATGAGTTGCGCGTTGTCCACGTCATGCTGGAACGAGTCGCCCGTCAGAGGATCGACGAGCAAGATGAAGTTTCGAGCGTACTGCTCGTTGACGACGTCACGGAGATCGGCAATGGAAGCCGGATAGGCGATCACCCCATGAGTTCTTCGCGCCCGAAGCCCTGGTCGTCGTTCGGAGACTGAATAAGCCGGCCTACCCCATTTTCTTTCTGACGGCAGATCGAGATGCACACGGGCACCACGAACAAACTTGCCTTCAGCGTCTAAGCCACTGACTTCGAACTGTGGTAGCAGGAGTACTTCGCCGCGAAAAACCCCGGAGTCCGGATCGTGATTATGGTGCCAAGCGAGACGGCACAGAAATTCAAACTGGAACTCGAGCTCGCGAAACCCGGTCTTCCTAAGCACATCATATAATTGAAGACCGAACAGCGGCGACAAGAGACTAACGTCGACGAGGCTAACGCAAAAACCCGCGCCATCCATGTTCCCGAGATAAAGCTGTTTGCGATGAACGGCGCCTTCAATCATCCAATCACACAACCGCTCGAATCATCGAAAGTCGTTTTGCGCGCTGTTCCGCCTGCGTTCGGGATCACGGGCATTGCGTTCGTCGTTGAATTCCGAGGTCCACGTGGTGTGACGTATGTTATGCCGTCTTCAGAGAAGTAGCGGTAACTATTTTGGTAAACCTCGTTGGCGGCCCCTGGCTGGCCGATTGTCACGCTGACAGATCTGCTAAGGCGCGGATCATTCCGATGGCCATCGCTTACGTAAATACGGAGCAATCGGTTGTCTGGCGATTGTAGAGAGTAGCGCGTGTAATTTATTATGTTCCTATCCTCTTTGACGCTCACGCTATATCTTGGATCCTGCGTGCCGATGGTCTCGTTGATTCTGCCGGCCAGCTCATTTAGAAACCCTGGCGTATCGGTTGGATTGGATTTCAATTGCGAGAGTTGCTGGTCGATGAGTGTTGAAATCGTGTTATAGATGTCACCACTACCGAGGGTCGTCGTAGCGACTTCGACTTCGCTCGGATCGCAGCTACCATCCACGAAGGCGATGACCGGGTCGGGTGGACTGCCTGTATCTCGCGGAGGCGGCCCGTGCGCAGTAGGGTCCCATTCGACAACACACTCGACGCAGTTACTTGCGTCGGCGCCCGAGCAGTCGGTACTCACGAGCGGATCTATGCTTGGGTCGCGATTACCGCTTACATTTCGATACGTGTACGTACATCCGGCTTGGAATCCAAAGCCGGGAATTTCATGAGTATGCAGTTGCCCGGGAGCCCGACGCCGAGCTTTGACGTCCGAGGCGCTACCTCCGGATAAGGTCGGGCTGCCGAGGCCAGGGATAGCACGCTGTGCACCCGAGCTACAAGCCGTGGAAACGACTATCACAAGGATAAAAATACCTTTTGGAAGCGCATCTTCTGATTCCTTACTTCGACGGTGCCGCCTATAAGCTCGTCAGTGCCCACGTCCCACGGGTCACGGACGACGAGATCTTCACCGCTATGGTGGTTCGATTGAGAGACCAGTCCGGACGACGCACGTGGCTGTTGAAAAAGGCTTTGAATCCGTCGGAGACGCCTGTCGCGCGGTTTCGGCTGCCCAACCCTCGCGTTAGCACGGGGCTAACGGCGGCTCGACGAAGCGGATCAGTCGTCGAATGTTCTGTGCGGTGGCAGCCACTAGCGTTTGTTCCTTGACATTTCGTAGTCGACGTAATCGAAATCGTCGGAGTTTGATAATGTCTTTGAGCTCGGCGAACAGCGCCTCGACCTTCTTGCGCTCTCGCCTCGAACGTCTATATTCGTCGCTGTCTGCGAGCTGCTGCGTGTATCGGCGTGCTGCTTCATCGAAATGCACCGTGATGCGTCGCGCGCGACCTGCTGTACACGCCGCCTTTAGCGGGCAAGTCCCGCAGTCCGACGGAGACGCGCGATACACGTTGACTCTCGAGGCGTGTCCGACGCCGCAAAAGTTCAGCAGTTTTCCGTTTGGGCAGCGATACGCGTTGGACATCAGGTTTGAAAATGAAGTCGTTACGAGTATACCGCCCGTCGGTCTGATGGGTCCGATCGAGCACCGGCATATGTGGTGTGACGTTTCGATCGATAAGCCACGCCAAGAACGGTCCGGTACCGTAGCTTTTGTCGGCGGCCAAGGTCGTCGGTGCGACGCCAAATGTCGATTCAACTCGCTCAAGCATCCGGCGCGCTGCGACGATTTCTTGACTCGTCCGCGCCGGGGTCGCTTCGACGTCAACGATGATATTGCTGGCGTTGTCAATGAGGTAGTTGTCGTAGTAACTCAGATGAATCGGACCGCCCTTAGAAGCCCAAGCGGCGTCCGGATCGGACGTTGAGACCTTGCCATCGGTATCCGTCAGAGATGGTGGCTTGCCCGGCGGTGACTCTGGATCGCTCTCATTTGCTGTCTCAAGTTCCACCAAATATTCTTGAGCCGTCCGCGAGACCTTGGCCGCCTCGGGCAACTCTGCGCGCGGAACGCGGCTTTGTGAACTTGCGTTCGCGGCAACAATCGTGCCGTCGACGGAAAATCGCTGACCCTCAACGAGACCGACGTCGATGCATCGTCGCACGATTTGTTCGAAGAAATCGCGAAACACTGTCGACTCACGGAACCGACCTTGCCGGTTCTTCGAGAACGTCGAGTGATCGGGAATCGACTGATCGAAGCCTAGCCCCGTGAACCAACGATATGCGAGGTTTAGTCCAACTTCGTCCATCAGGCGGCGTTCGCTCGTGATCCCATAAAGATAGCCGATCAACAATATCCGCAGCAGAACTTCCGGATCGACAGACGGCCGACCAACATCGCTATACAACGGACGAAGTTGCGCACGCAGCGCATGAAAATCAACGTGGCGATCGATCGCGCCCAATAAATGATCGGCTGGAACCCAGTCATCAAGGCAGAAATACTGAAACATCGCGGTCGTCTGCATCCGACTGCCCATCATCGTACTTGGCCACCTTCGCTCTTAACGCCGCGCGCGGCTAAAGCCATTACAGCAATTATACCTCAGCGCAGCAGACCGACCAAGCCTTTTTCAACAGCCACGCACGTTTTCGAGACGTTTGGGTCGCGCCCTCGCCTAAAATGACGACGCACGAGATAAGCCGCTTCCTCCGCGTTAGGGCGCATCCACTTCCGAAGCGGGCCCGTTCGCCGGAAGTACGGCGAGTCGCCGAAAGGCGAGGGGCTAAGTAGCGTGCTGGCCCTGAACTGCGTGGCGGCGGGTTACTTCCTGGAGTGGCCGCGCCGAACCGCCGAAAAGGCGTCAATGGCAAGGCACTTGTCGCTGGGGTCCGCGCGCCGCCGCCTACGTTCCTGCGGCGCTACGTCGCGTGTTTGGGCTGGCCCTTGAAGATGCGAAACAGTAAGATCAGCGACGGAACCAGGAGCACCGTACCGCCGGCGACGAGCCAGAGAAACGCGCGCAGCACGCTCGGCGGCGCGGCCGCCGCGTTCGCAGTCATCTCATGCGGTACGAGAAACGGCGCTTGCGCGAGATACCAGCCCGCGAGCACCGCGATGGCTTCGGCGGCGACCGCGATTCGCGCGAGCGCAAATCTGCGCCCGACGAGCGCGGCGAGGACGACGAAACCGAGCGCCATCGCCACGCCGATGCCCGGCCGCGAGCGTGCCTCGACGAGCGCCGCAAAAGTGTTCGGGGCGGTCGCGGCGGCGAGCGCGAGCGCGAGCGCGCCGACGGCGGCGAGCACGAACGTCGCGGCGATTGCGCGCTTGCGAAAGTCGGCGCGCAGAGCGCCGCCCGTCTCGAGGACGAGAAATACCGCGGCGAGTTGCGCGCACAGTGCGACCGCGAGGATGCCTATGACAAGGGCGAACGGCGCGGACCAGCGGTACTCGCCGAGCGTCAGGCCACCGACCGCGGCGCCGAAGAAGAAGGGCGCGATGACGCTCGCAATGCCGAAAACGCTGCCCCACGCGCGGCCCATGAGACTCGGAGCACCCCCTTGCGGACGAAACGCGTAGGCGGCACCGCGCAGAATGATGCCGACGAGCACGAACGTGAGCGGTAGAAACAGTCCGGTCGAGATCGCCGCAAACGCCGGCGGAAAGCACGTGAAGAGGGTGACGATGGCAAAAATGAGCCAGACGTGGTTGGTTTCCCAAACGGGTCCGATCGCGTGGGCGATGGCCGTGCGCTGCTCCTCGCGCCGTGGACCGCTCGCGAGCACGTCCCAGACACCGCCGCCGAAATCGGCGCCGCCGAAAATGGCGTAGAGGGCAACGGCGGCGAGCGCAACGAGCGTTGCCGCGCCGACGAGCGGTTCGAAAGTCCCCGGCACCACGCTCACGCGGTTCGCGGCTTTCCGACCGGACGCGGCTGCGGTGCGGATTCGTCGTCGTCCGTTCGCACGCGCAGCAGCAGTACCGCGAGCGTCGTCGCCAGGAAAAGATAGAGCACGGTGAAGCCATAGAACGCGACGTCGAGTCCGGGCGCGCTGGTCACCGCGTCTTTGGTGCGCAGGAAGCCCGTTGCGATCCAGGGCTGGCGTCCGAGTTCGGTGACCATCCAGCCGGCCTCCATCGCCACGAAGCCGAGACCGCCCGCAACGACGAGCGCGCGCGCGAGCCACGTCGCAGGGGCGCGCTTTCCCAATCGTGTTGCAACGGCCCACCAGCCTGCAATGGCGAGCAAGAGCGATCCGCTGCCGACCATGAGGTCGAAGCACAGGTGAACGGGCGCGACGGCGGGTTGGTCACCGCGCGGGAATGCGTCGAGGCCGCGCACCGTCGCCTGCGGATTCTCAAAGGCCAGGACGCTCAGGACGTACGGAATCCGAATCGCGTAGCGCGTCGTGCGAGCGTCGGTATCGGCGATGCCGCCGAGCTGCAGCGCGGCTCCACGTTCGGTGCGGAACTGTCCCTCGGTAGCCGCGAATTTGATCGGCTCCTCGTGCGCATCGAAGCGCGCCGAAAGATCGCCCACCACGAGCTGCAGCGGAATGGCGACGACCGCGACGAGCATGGCCGCGCGAATTGCCGGCAACGCGTAGAGGTCGCGCGGGTTGCGCAGCCACGCGAACGCGTACACTGCGGCAACGGCAAACGCCGTGAACACGTACGCGGAAAGCGTCGTGTGGACGACTTCGGTCGGCATCGCCTTATTGAACATGGCGGCGATCGGATCGATGTCGACCGCCTTCCCATTGACGACGCGGAAGCCTGCGGGCGTATTCATCCACGCGTTGACGCTGGTGACGAACGCAGCCGACAACGCGCCTGAAATCACGATGGGAATTGAGCAGAGCCAATGCGCCCGCGGCGGGAGCCGTTCCCAACCATAGAGGTAGATGCCCACGAAGATCGCTTCGATGAAAAATGCGAAGCCTTCGGCCGAGAACGGAACGCCGATGAGCGCGCCCGCATGCTTCATGAACTGCGGCCACAAGAGCCCCAGTTCGAACGAAAGCGTCGTTCCGGAAACGGCACCGATGGCGAAGAGCAGTAACATGACTCGCGACCAGGTGCGCGCGAGCCGGTAGTACCGTTCGTCGCGCGTGCGCAGCCACAGTCCCTCGACGATGAGGAGCAGCAGCGGCAGCCCGACCCCGAGCGCGGCGAAGATATAGTGAAAGGCAAGCGACGTCCCCATTTGCGCGCGTGCGGCCGAGAGATGGTCCACGGTCCTATGGTAACGCTGCGCGCGCGGGGTCGCGTGTACGAATCGTCGCACTGCCACCGCGCCTCCACCGCGCGGCTAGCGGTCGAGCATCCGCAGCAGCAGCGGCGCCCAGGCAAGCTCTGCCCTAGCTGGTCGATCCCGCCGGCTTTACCATCCATAGCGCGGTGCACGCGGTCACGAACGCTTGCGGCCCTTTGGTTTTGGCGGGACGTTCGCGCCGGCGCGGCGAGCTTCGCTGAGCCCGATCGCAATGGCTTGCTTGCGGTCGGTGACCTTCTTGCCGGAGCCGCCGGAACGCAACGTCCCGGCTTGCATTTCATCGATGGCGTCGCCGACGCTCGCGTTCGCTTGCGAACTGGAATTGGCGGTCGTTTTGTTCGCGGTTGGTCGTTTCGTCTTAGATGGTTGGGCCGTCGATTTTTTAGCCGTCGATTTTTTAGCAGGCGATTCTTTAGCAGTCGACTTCTTCGCGACGGACTTTTTCGCGGAAGACTTTCCCGCCGCGGTTGATTTCTTCGCGGACGCGGCGGGCGGGCGGGGCTGGGTCGCCATGGCGGTTTCCTCCGGGCTAAGTGCGACGGTTTCGTCATACCCAGCGGAGCGCGCGTGCGCGACCATCTCCCGCATCCGCGGATGATCGCCCGCGATGGTTCGCTCCCATTGCTCGAAACGCGGCACGGCTTCGCCCACGCGGAAGAGGAGATAGTACGCCGACAGATCTCCCACAAATGCAAAGCGCGTCTTGAGATCGCGCGCGAGCTCCTCGTACGCCGCAAACGAGCGCAGGTACGCCGCCAGGCCGCCGGAGCGCTCGAGTTCGAGCAGCGTGCGGGCGTTCGCAACGGTTGCGGCGATTTTCTTGCGCGTGCGCACGATACCGCCGTCGGCAAGAATTCGCTCGATGTCGCCGTCGTCGAACGAGGCGACGAGGGCGGGGTCGAAGCCGGCAAAGAGTCGCTCGAACGCCGTCCACTGCGCATCGATGATCTTCCACGAAAGGCCGGCCTGGAAGATCGCGCGCGTGATGACGGCGAGGTAATCGGCGAGCCCTTCGGGGCGCCGGCGTTCGGGAATCGTCATGCGCGCGAAAGCGCGCGCACGCGCCGTTCGAGTTCCTCGAGAACTTCGGCGCGCGGCCGGCGCGTTGCGTCGCGCAGCGGCTGGCCCAAGCGCAGCGTCACGCGCGTGCGCGAGCCCTCGCGCGCGTACGCAAGGCCCGCGGGCACGATGGGAATAACGCCTGCTCCCGCCCGCTCGGCGTGCGCGGCGATGGCGAGCACGCCGGGACGAAACGGAAGATACTCGTCGTCGCGCGTTTTGAGCGAGCCCGCGGGATCGATCGTCGGGAATCCCTCGGGAAAGATGGCAAGCACCTCGCCGCGTCCCAGCAGTTCGGCGCCGTAGGTGATGGCGCGGCGAATGTAGTGCTGCATTTCCCGGCGTTCGAATGCGCCGGCCAGCCCCCCGCCCGGGGTCAAGCGTTCGGCGCGAAGAGCGACCGGCCACTCCGCCAAGCGGCACGCACCTTCCATGATCCGCCGCGCGAGGGCCGAGCCCGTCCAGTCGAGCGCGACGAAGAGGTGCGGCTGGCGCGTAAGACCATGCACGAGTGCCGAGCCGTCGAAGGCGTGATGGTAGTGGCGCGCGGCTACGATCGCAGGTCCCGTGCGCGGCAGATGGCGAGCGCCGCCGACGTACAGATTCATGTAGCGCACGACGTTGTAGATGGCGATCGCGCGGGGACCGAGCGCGAAGGGGCTCACGCCGGCAGCGGTGCGATCCGTCGAGCGGGCCGCAGCGCCGCCGCGGCCGGCAGCAAACTGAGCGCAACGGCCGCAATCGCCGTCGGCCATAAGCCGACGGACAGACTCAGCGCCATCGCCCAGAGCACGTTGACCGCGTAGACCGCGAAAGGCAACCACGCTGTCATCGCCCGCGCGTCGAACGGGCGCAGCCAGATGATGCGGCCGGCCGCGATGAAAGCCAGGCCCGTTCCGAGCCAGCCCGCCAGATTGCGCAGCGGCATCCCGAAGTACGCGCCGTGCTCTTTCCAGATCCAGAAATGCATGACGGTCATCTTGTCGCTCGCCATCGCCGGATCCAGCACGAGATCCCACGCCATGAGCAGCCACGCGCCGAGCACGATCGACCACAGCGTTTCGTTGCGCTCGCGCGCCTGTTGCACGATCTTCGACGCGAGCAGAAACGACGCAAAGCCCATGTAAAACCACGAGAGCGGAACCGTGTACGGCACGCGCCCCGCGAGTTTCCAGCCGAGGAAGCCCGTGTATTCATAGCCGCCGAACGGCCAACCCGTCTTGGTGCCCGTCAGCTCCGCCGTTGCCGAGATCAGCGTCGCCGCCAGAAAAAAGAGCAAGGTGCGTCGGACGCCCAGAGTCGCTAGGCCGAATGCAATCATCGCAAGCGCGCCCGTGAGGATATCGACGGTGCCGGTGTTTTGAATCGCCCACGTGTAGAACGCGAGCGCGTACGGGTTGCCGGCGAACTGGCCGACGTTGGGCACCGCCGAGAGCAGACCGAACATCCCGAGACCGAGCGCGCAGACGTGCAACGCGAGGAAGACGGTGGCCAGTCTGAACATCAACGGATTCCTTCGGCGACGAGGGTCCGGCCGCGCCAGACGTGGGTTCGGGTGAAGGTCGCTCGTGCGAGGCGCAGTGCGCACGGCACGTCGGCTAGCGCCGCGAGCCAATACGTCGGCGCGACGCCGCCGTACGCCCGGCGCGTCCCGGCGAGCACGCCGAAGCGCGCGAGCGCGAGCGCCAGATTCACGCGGACGAAGAGCGAGTCACGGCGCATACCGCAGGCCAGCGCCACGAGCGTCGCCGCGAGCGGCAAAGCCTGCACCAGCAGCACGACGCCGAGATCTTCGATCAGCGTCAGCGTGGTCGTCGCTGCGTCGCGCAGCGATAGCGAGCGGGGCCAGTTGGCCCACGCGTCCGCCGCGCCGTCGTACATCCGGACCGTTGCGAGCCGGGCGCCTTCGTAGAAGCCGAGGCGCGCGCCCGAGCGCACGAGGTGGCGGGCGATCGTGACGTCGTCGCAGCGCGAATCCCGCGCGGCGGCGAAGGCTCCCGTTCGCACCAGCAGCGCGCGCCGCGCAAGGAAGCACTGTCCGTTGGCCTGCACGCCGCGCGCGTCGCGCGCGACGGTTCCCGGCAAGCCGTACCGATAGACCAGCGTTGCCAGAAAGGCTGGATGAATGACGGCTTCCAAGGCACCCGAGAGTTCGAGCAGCGGCGCCGCGCTAAAGGCATCGAGGCGGTACGCCGTGGCGTGCGCGAGCAGCGAGGGCACGAGTTCGCGGCCGGGCCGGACGTCCGCGTCGAGCGTGAGAATCCAGGCTGCGCCGGGGTCGCTTGCGGCCAGTCCGCAGGCGAGATTCCAGGCTTTACCGTTCCAGCCGGCGCCAACCGGCGCGGCGTCGACGAGCCGGATACGCGCGTCGCGCGCGGCGTAGCCGCGCACGAGCGCTTGCGTGCCGTCGGTCGAACCGCCGTCGATGACGACGATCTGCACCAGCGTCTCGGGCGCCGCCATGAGACCTTCCAGGGTCGGACCCAACCGCTCGCACTCGTCGAGCACCGGAACCAGCGCGACGATCGTGCCTGAGCCGGGCGGAGCGCTGGCCACCGCCTCGACGCTTGGTCCGCCGCGCGTCGCCACCATCCGGCCGAAGGCGCGTGCGCCAAGCAATCCTTGAACGACGGCGAACGCGTCAAGAGTGGTTACCACGGGCTCCCCGGCTTTCGTGTCTCACGATTCGATCCTTTTGACACACGGGCGCCCCACGCCGCGCGCATTTTTGTTGCTGCACGGGCTCACGGCGAGCCCTCGCCAGTTCGAGGCGTTCGGAGGATTGCTTTTCGCACGCGGGTCCAACGTGTTCATCCCACGCTTACCCCGCCACGGGCTGGCGGATCGTTTGACGACCGAACTGAAAGCTCTGACGGCGGAGGAACTGCGTGCGTTCGCGGAGCGCAGCGTCGCGACCGCCGCGACCTTGGGGGAGCGGGTCGTCGTGGTGGGATTTTCGGTCGGCGGTCTGCTTGCCGCGTGGATCGGCCAACACGTCGCCGTCGAGCGCGCGACCTGCATCGCGCCGTTTCTCGGCGTCGCGTGGATACCGCACGCGCTGACGGCGCGGGCGGCGCGCTTAACGCTCGCGATGCCCAATCAGTTTTGGTGGTGGAATCCGCTGGCGCGCGAACGCATGCTGCCCGAGCACGGGTATCCGCGCTTTGCGACCCACGCGGTCGCCGAAGCGGTGCGCCTGGCAGGCGACGTGCTCGCGGCCGCGCGCGCCGGGCCGCCCGCGGCGGGCGACGTGCAGATCGTGCTCAACGCGAGCGAATCGACCGTCAGTAACGCCGCGGCGCGCGAGCTCGCCCGACGCTGGAGCATCCGCCGGCCGGGGAGCATCGTGCTGCACCGGCTCCGCGGACTGCCGCCCTCGCACGATATCATCGAGCCGCTGCGCTCCCACGCACTTGCGGCCCGCATCTACCCCACCCTGGTGCGCCTTGTCGATCGCTGAGATCGCGCCCGCACGGCCGGCGCGCGATCCGCTCGAAGCGCAGCGGCGCTTCGCGGCACTGGCCGCCCGCGACGACGCCACTATCTCCGACGCAGGCCGCTCGCGGCTCTTGTGCGGCGGGGAACGGACGGAGCGCGCGGTCGTGTTGCTTCATGGGTTAACCAATTGCCCACAACAGTGGGTGCCGTTCGCCGAAGAAGCGTTCGCGCGCGGAACGTCGGTCGTCATTCCGCGTTTGCCCGGTCACGGCGCACGCGACTTGCGCGGACTGCCGCTCGCGAAGATTACGGCGGGCGAGGTACTGGCGACCGCAAACGAAGCGATCGACATCGCCTGCGGCTTGGGCGGCCGCGTCATCGTGTGCGGGCTCTCCATCGGGTCGGCGCTCGCGACGTGGCTGACGTTCCGGCGCGATGATGTAGCGCGCAACGTCGCGCTCGTGCCGTTCTTCGGCTTGCGCGACTTGCCGCTCGCCGTCGACGAAGCGATCGTCGCCGGCCTGCGTGCGCTTCCCAACGTTTTCCTTCCCTGGGATCCGCGCGGTAAGGGCGGGCAGGTGCCGCCGTACGCGTATCCCTGTTTTGCCACCCGCGCGTTCAGCGCGATGCTGCACGTGGGCATCGACGCCGTGCGAACGTCGCGCGCGCGCGCACCGCAGGGCGAACTCGTGCTCGGGCTCAATGCGCGCGAGCCCGCCGTCGACAACGGGCTCGCGCGCGAGCTGGCCGGCCGCATGGAACACGCGCGCCCGGGGTCAACGCGCGTGGTGACGTGGACCGACTTGCCCGCCAATCACGACATCATCGACCCGACCAATGCGCTCGCGCGTGTGGATCTCGTCTATCCGCGGGTCCTCGCCGAAATCGAACGCTAAGGCTTAGAGGTGTTCGTCGGGCTCGGCGTGGTTGTTATCGCGGCGGTCATCGGCGTTGGGGTCGAGCGACGAGTCGCCGTAGACGATCATCCCGGGAACGATGCCCGCGACCTCGGCCTCGCGGCGAGACAGAGCCGGTTCGTCGTCCGCCTGCGTCGTGAGTTCGGCTGGGTCGTCTTGGTCGACCTCGGGGCGGGAAGCATCCTTCATGCGGCGATTCCTTTCGCGGCGCGCGCGAGCGCTTCGGCGCGCGTCGCACAGACGTTGAGACGTGCGTCGAGTGTTGCGAGATCGAAAACGCGGCGCACCTGCGTTTTCGGAGGAACGACGACGAAGAAGCCGCGTCCCCAGCGCTCGGCTAAGCGTAAGAGCGGAAGCACTCCGTCGCTATCGATGTATCGGCACTTTTCGAGAGAGATGACGAGGGCTTTGCGCCCGCAGGTCGCTTCGTCGATGTATCGTTCGAGCGTCGCGGCGTTGGCGATGTCACATCGTTGCAGAGATCGACGACTGCGATGTCGTCGATGAGGTCGAACTCGATCTCGGCGTCATACATGCGCCATCTCCTCGGAACGTACGTACGAGACTTGCCCGCCGAACGCCGGGCCGTAACGCGCTCGGGAACAGATTGAGAAAAGCGGGCACGTTCGCACGCCTCCCGCTTTTCGATTCCTTCGCCTGAACTGCTAAATCGCGCTGCGTCGTCCCGTAATCGTGCGTATGATGAACAAGAGCACCACGGCACCGACGAAGGCGACGATGATCGAGTACAGATTAAAGCCTTCGAAGCCGGCGTGGCCAAAGAAATTGAAGATCCACCCGCCCACGAACGCGCCGACGATACCGACGATGATGTCGCCGACGATGCCGCCGGGTCCCTCACCGGGAACCACGGATTTGGCGAGTGCGCCCGCAATGAGTCCGACGATGATCCAACCAAGAATTGTCATGAGAGTTCGTCCATTCGCAGAAGTCTTCGCGGAGTTAGTGCCGCCGCGGCGCCGGCCGCGCGGCTGCGTGCCGTGGAAGACGAGGCGGCGACGCGGTCTCGGTGACATCATTCCCGGTCTGCCACGAATGTTAAACCCTACGTGCGAAGGAGAATGCCCATGAACGATTCACATGCAAGCGAGACGTCGCGTCCCGACGATCCGCGCGATGCCGATCCGGGAGCGTCGGAAGCGGTCGATCCGCACAGCGGTAGAAGCGACGATCCGCGGGTGGACCCGACGCCGGATCGCCGGCAGAGCGACACGTCGGGTACCGGCCCGCCTCAGTAACGTGGAGTCGGGCCCGTGCTTGCGCCGGGCTGCGGACTCGACACTCCCGAGGGCACCGGATTTTGGTGGTTGCGGCCGAACTGAGTCGAAAAGAAAATCGTCGCGATGACGAGGACGCCGATGATCGCCGCGTAGATTCCCACGGGCGGCTGTCCCGCTCGGCGCGGTTGCGAAGGTTTCATATGCCCGTCGTGTCCGCACGGCGGGGCGCTCAAACGGGCTACGACGGGGTACGGCGGTGGCATGAACGATCGAGATCACCTACCGACTGCGCGCTCGCAACAGGAAGGCGGAAACGCCGGCGACGACGCGATGCAAGACGACCTTACCGAAGAACGTCAGATCACGCCGCAGCAAAAAGAAGACGCCGCCGGCGATCTCAAGATGGATCCGTAAAGCCGAGGCTTCAGAGATGCGACCCCCGTAGATGGGGTCGCATGAAAGCAACGGTGTATTATGCTGCGGGCGACGTGCGCGTCGAAAACGTGCCCGATCCGAGAATCGTAGAAGCCACCGATGCCGTCGTGCGCGTGACGCACGCGTGCATCTGCGGCTCGGATCTGTGGTTTTACCGTGGCGAAGCCAAGGCGTGGAGGCCGGCTGGCGCACCGGCCACGAATGGATGGGCGTCGTCGAAGACGTCGGGCGCGACGTCAAGACCGTCCGCAAGGGTGACCGGGTCCTGGCCCCCTTCGCGTACTCGGACGGCACGTGCGAGTTCTGTCAGAAGAACGTCCAAACGTCGTGCCTCAACGGCGACTACTGGGGTGGCGCCGAAAACGATGGGGGTCAAGGCGAGGCCGTGCGCGCGCCGCTTGCCGACGGGACGCTCGTGAAGATCCCCGAGCGCGCCTATGACGACGACCACCTGCTCGCCGCGCTCCTCCCGCTCACCGACGTCCTGGGCACGGGACACCATGCCGCGCTCTCCGCGGGCGTGACGGCCGGGACGACCGTCGCGGTCGTCGGCGACGGTGCGGTCGGTCTGTGCGCGATCCTCGCCGCAAAGCGACTCGGCGCCGTTCGCATCATTGCCTTCGGCCGGCATGCCGCGCGGTTGGACATCGCAAAGCGATTCGGCGCAACCGACGTCGTGACGGAGCGCGATACCGAAGCCATCGCCAAAGCGCTCGAGATGACCGGCGGCGGTCCCGAAGCGGTGCTCGAGTGCGTCGGCAACGAGGCCTCGATGGCGATGGCTAGCGGCATGGCGCGCCCCGGCGGCACGATCGGTTACGTCGGCGTGCCGTACGGTTCGCCCAGAGGGCTCAACCTCTCGCGCATGTTCAGTGAAAACATCGCGCTGCGCGGCGGCGTCGCGCCGGTGCGCGCGTACATTCCCGAACTGCTTGCGGACGTGCTTGCGGGCAAACTCGATGCGTCGCCGATTTTCGATAAGTCGGTTTCCCTCGACGGCGTTCCGGAAGGTTACGCTGCGATGGACGGACGTTCGGCGGTCAAGGTCCTCGTCAAGCTGTGATCCGCGCGCTCGCGCTCGCGCTGTTGCTCGTCGCCGGCGGCGCGGGATGTGCGCGCATCTCGAGCGCGCCTGGCGGCGACCGCGGCGGCGTGCGTGCGAGCAATGCCTGGACGCATCACGGCTTGCTGCGGATCGTCGATCTCTCGGAACCCGACTCGCTCAACCCGCTCGTCGGTGCTCAACAGATCGATTCGGAGCTCGCGAACCTTTGGGGCGGCTACCTTTTCACCTTCGACGACCGCAACCGCTTCGTGCCGGAGCTTGCGACGGAGCTGCCGACGCTGGAAAACGGCGGGATCAGCCGCGACGGCAAGACGATCGTCTATCATCTGCGCCGCGGCGTGCAGTGGCAGGACGGCCGGCCGTTCGGTGCCGACGACGTCATCTTCACCTGGCACGCGATCCTCAACAAGAAGAACAACATTCCCAGCACCGTCGGCTACGACATCATCCAACGCATCGACAAGCGCGACGCCTGGACGATCGCGGTGCACCTCAAGAACGTCTACCCGCCGTTTACCGCGACGTTTTTCGCGCCGTCGGGCGATCCGTATCCGGTGCTTCCCGCACACCTGCTCGCACGTTATCCCGACATCAATCGGGTTGCGTACAACAATCAGCCCGTCGGGACGGGGCCCTTCGTCGTCGAGCGTTGGCAGCGCGGCTCGAAAATCGTCTTTCATGCCAACCCGCACTACTGGCGCGGGCAGCCGAAATTGCGCGAGATTTGGTACTCGCCGGTTCCCGACGAAAATACGATCGTCACGCTGCTGCGTTCGCACGAAGCCGACCTCGAATACCACGGGACGGCCAAAAACTACGCGCAATTCGCCCACATCGACGGCTACCGCACGGTGCTCACGCCGTTCACGGAGTACGGCCAGCTCGCGCTCAACGTCTCGTCACCGCAGCTCGCCGACGTGCGGGTGCGCCGGGCGCTCTGGTACGCCATCGATACGCCCGGCCTCATCGCGGACGTGACGCACGGCGTCAACATCCTAGCGTACACGGATCAGCCGGCGTTTTCGTGGGCGTACGCGCCGAACGTCACGCATTACGCGCACGACAGTGCGCGTGCGCGCGCGCTGCTGGATGCCGCCGGCTGGAAGCTCGGCCCCGACGGCATCCGCGTCAAAGGCGGCAAGCGACTGTCGCTGGTCCTCGCGGGTTCGACGGGGTCGGCGATCGGCAACGCCGTCAACGTGATCGTGCAGCGCGATTGGCACGACGTCGGAATCGACGTGCTCATCAAAGGGTATCCGACGTCGCTCTTCTTCGCGAGCGCCGGTGCGGGCGGCATCGTCCAAAATTCGAAATTCGATGCGGCGTTTTTCGCCTGGCTCAACGGCACCGATCCCGACGATGCGACAAATTGGATGTGCGACCAGTTTCCACCCGCGGGCCAGAATGTGTCCCGTTATTGCAATCGCGAGCTCGACGCAGCGGAACGCAGCGCGCTCGGCAGCAACGACCGTCGCACCCGAATCCGCGCGTACCAGCGCGTTCAATCTCTGCTCGCGCGCGACGTGCCGGCGATCTTCCTGTGGTTTACGCGCCGCATTTCGGTGCAGAACGCCGATCTGAAAAAGTATCGTCCATCGCACGCCGTCGCGAGTTTTTGGAATCCTTACGAGTGGGAGATTTAGCGGCTCCGCGTGCCCGCCCGAGCAGCCGGCGCGCCGAACGCGGTGCCTCTTTCCGGAGCGCCGCCGCGTCGCGATAGAGAAACGACCGGCGGGCCGCTGCGGCGCCGGCGTACTTCCGTCGAGGAGCTGCACGCATGTCGTCGATTACTCCCAACCCCTTCGCGACCGGATTATCCACCACGTCTTTCGAGTTCGAACGCGCGGGCGGCACGGGGCTTGCGAACGGGCTCGCCTCGAACATGCGCGAGCGTAGCGACGCCATCGCGAGCGGGCGCAGCATGCCCGCGCTCGTTACCGGCTTCGGCAACGGCAACGGCAACGGCGATGGCCATGGGATACCGCAGACCGACGGCGCACAAGGTCTCTTCTTGTCGCTCATCGGCACGCTGCTCGATTCGATGGCCGGCCTGTTTTCGCAATTCGCCTCGCTCTTGAGCGGAGCGGGTTTGGGGCGCCTCAGCCGCGGCTACCGGGCGAGCAATTCTTTATGAGCGCCTCGGCGGCTTCCAGCGGCGACCCGCACGCAACGTTCGACGGCACGACGCCTGCGGGAACGAAGATCGGCGGCAATTGGGACAGCATGACGTCGCATGCCAACCTGCTCGAGTCGGATTCGTTCGACGGCGGTTACCGCATTTCGACGACCGTCACGCAGCCGAACGACACGGGCGTGACGCTCAACGCTCGCGTGTCGGTCGCGACGGACGGCGGACGCACGAACGTGTCGCTTTCTGGAGACGGTGCGTACGACGTCTGGTCCTCGGGACGACGGGTCGCACTCGAAACCGGTCGCACGACGCGCCTGGGCGACGGTGAAACCGTCACACGAAACGCGGACGGCTCGCTCAGCCTCAGCGATCGCAACGGCCGCGGCGGGTCGATCGAGACGACGTTGCGCCACAACGGCGCGGGCGGCGTCGACGTTGAGAACGAGGCACATCGCGTCGGTCTGGGCGGGTACCTCGTCGACCGGACCGACGGGGATGCGAATTCGGTCGTACTTGCCGGGCCCGACGAAGGGGCGTCAGCCGCTCGGCGTGAGTAAGGGCTGCCCGGGACGGGCCCGGCGCCTCCGCGGTGTGTCAGGCACATGGCACAGCGTGGTCCACCATGCGGAGGAGCACTATGGCGCTCTGCCGAGCGCCGACCGAACGAGGATTCCTCCCGTGGACATGACTCCGGCTCCAGCTCGCCCGCGCCTCTCCGTTGCCGGGGCGACCGCGTCGACGGAGGTCGCAGACGACCGGAGTGCCTGCTCGGAAAATAGTAGCGCGGACGACCTTGCGGACATTCGCTACAGCCTCTCCGCACTCGGCGAAACCTTCGTAGCGGAACGCCGCCGTGCGCGTTTCCGCGGCTTTGGGCCGTGTGCGATCGCGGTGTTGCCGCCGGTCGGCTAACGCAGTGCCGTCGCATTGACGCCGCATTGATCGCATGATAAACTCCGGTGGTTCCGGCCCACCGCGGTGGGTCGGAGTTTGTGTGCGTTCCGGTCGCGGGGCGCCGTCACTTGGAGAGTGCGTGCCGACTATCAGTCAACTCGTCCGCAATGGACGCGCGAAGATCGAGAAGAAGGTCAAGGCGCCCGCGTTACGCGTTGCGCAGACCGGCCCGAAGCCGGGCCATCCCGACCTCCCCTTACGCACGTTCGAAGTGCGGGGGAACCCGTTCCGCCGCGGCGTGTGCACGCAAGTCAAGACCATTACCCCGAAGAAGCCGAACTCTGCGCTTCGCAAAGTCGCGCGCGTGCGGCTGACCAACGGCGAAGAAGTCACGGCCTATATCCCCGGCGTCGGACACAACCTGCAGGAACACTCGGTCGTGTTGATCCGCGGCGGTCGCGTCAAAGATCTGCCCGGTATCCGCTATCATATCATTCGCGGCACGCTCGATACCTCGGGCGTGGCGAATCGCAAGCAAGCACGCTCGAAGTACGGAGCCAAACGCTCCAACAAGAAGTAAGGCAGGAACACCGCATGCCACGTAAGGGAGCCGTTCCCAAACGGCAGATTCTCCCCGACCCGCGCTTTAATTCAAAAGTGCTCTCGCGCTTCATTAACAAGGTCATGCTCGCCGGTAAGAAGTCGACCGCCGAGCGGATCACCTATGCGGCGCTCGAGATGGTCGGCGAGAAGCTGGGTCGCGATCCGATGGACGTCTTCACGCAGGCGCTCGGTAACGCGATGCCGCTCGTCGAAGTGCGCCCGCGCCGCGTCGGCGGTGCGACCTATCAGGTTCCCATGGAAGTGCGTCCCGACCGTCGTCAAGCGATGGCGATGCGCTGGCTCATTCAATACGCCCGCAAGCGCCCCGGCCACTCGATGGAAGAACGGCTCGCCAACGAAATCATGGATGCTGCGAGCAACGTCGGCAATTCCGTGAAAAAGCGCGAAGACACGCACAAAATGGCCGAAGCCAACAAAGCTTTCGCCCATTATCGCTGGTAATCGAACATGGCACTAGTTGCAAGAGAATATCCGCTCGAGCGGACGCGTAACATCGGCATTGCCGCGCACATCGATGCCGGAAAGACGACCGCGACCGAACGCATTTTGTTCTACACCGGCCGTACGCATAAGATCGGCGAGGTTCACGACGGCGCGGCCACGATGGACTGGATGGTTCAGGAACAGGAACGCGGCATCACGATCACGTCGGCTGCGACGGCGTGCACGTGGCGCGAAACGCGCATCAATATAATCGATACGCCTGGCCACGTGGACTTCACCGTCGAAGTCGAACGCAGCCTTCGCGTGCTCGACGGCCTCGTCGCGCTCTTCGACTCGGTCGCCGCGGTGCAGCCGCAGTCGGAAACCGTCTGGCGGCAGGCCAACAAGTACAAAGTCCCGCGGATCATCTTCGTCAACAAGATGGACCGCATGGGCGCGAATTTCTTCAACTGCGTCGACAAGATTCGCGAGCGCCTCGGTGCCCGCGCAGTTCCGATCCAGGTGCCGATCGGCGCCGAAGCCGACTTCGTAGGCATCGTCGACCTCTTCACGATGAAGAAGACCATTTACACGGACGACCTCGGCTCGGTCATGGATTCGGCTCAGGCGCCCGAAGGCGAGTTGCTCGAACTCGCCAAGAAGTGGCGCGCCGAACTCATCGAGGCGATCGCCGAACAGGACGACGAATTACTCGAGCTCTTTTTCGCAGGCGAAGAGATCCCGGTGGAACGCCTCAAGACGGCGCTGCGCAAGGCAACGATCGCAGGCGACGTGCTTCCCATGCTGTGCGGCTCGGCCTTCAAGAACAAAGGCGTTCAGCCGCTGCTCGACGCGGTGGTCGAGTTTTTGCCGTCGCCCCTGGAAGCGAAGCCGATCATCGGTATCGATCCCAAAACGGACAAGCTGATCGAGCGCAAGGCCGATGACAACTCACCTTTCGCTGCGCTCGCTTTTAAAATCGCGACCGACCCGTACGGCAATCTCACGTACTTTCGGGTGTATTCCGGCACACTCGAAAAAGGCTCGTACGTCTACAATGCGCGCTCCGGCCGCAAGGAACGTATCGGCCGCATCCTACGCATGCACGCGAACTCGCGAGAGGACATCAATTCCATCGGCGCGGGCGACATCGCCGCAGCCGTCGGTCTGAGCGACACGCGTACGGGCGATACGCTCTGCGATGAGAAACAGCCGATCATCCTCGAGAACATCGTGTTCCCGGAACCGGTCATCTCGCAGGCTATCGAACCCAAGACAAAGGCCGATCAGGACAAGCTCGGCACGGCGCTCTCGCGGCTCGCGCAGGAAGATCCGACATTCCGCATGCGCACGGACGAAGAGACGCAGCAGACGATCATCGCCGGCATGGGCGAACTGCACCTCGAAATCATCTTGGACCGGCTTAAGCGCGAGTTCAAGGTCGAAGCGAACGTGGGCAAACCGCAGGTCGCATACAAAGAAGCGATCACCAAGACCGTGGAAAAGCAGGGCAAGTTCGTCCGGCAAACCGGCGGTAAGGGTCAGTACGGCGACGTCTGGCTGCGGCTGGAGCCGGGCGAAGCCAACTCGGGCATGGTCTTTACGTGGGCCGTGGTCGGCGGCACTATTCCCAAGGAATATGCCAAGGCCATTCAAGAGGGCATCCGCGAGGCGTCCGAAAACGGCGTGCTCGCCGGATATCCGGTACTCGACTTCAAGGCAACGATCTTCGACGGCAGCTATCACGATGTCGACTCGTCGGAAATGGCCTTCAAGATCGCGGGCTCGATGGCGTTCAAGGAGGCCAATCGGGCCGCTGGTCCGATCTTGCTCGAGCCGATCATGAAAGTCGAAGTGACGACGCCCAAGGACTACCTCGGCGCGATCAACGGCGACCTCAACAAGCGTCGCGGCTTGATCCAGGCAAGCGAAGAAGTCACCGGCGGCGCGACCACGATCACCGCAAATGTTCCCCTCTCGGAAATGTTCGGCTACGCGACCGACATGCGCTCCGCAACGCAAGGCCGCGCCACCTACACGATGGAGTTCTCGCACTACGAGAAGGCGCCCAAGTCCGTTGAGGAAGAGATTGTCGCAAAAGCCAAGGGCACGAAGAACGGTTAGCCCGTCCCCACACACACCCATAAGGAAGTAATAGAACAGCATGGCGAAGGTAAAATTCGATCGCAGCAAACCGCACGTCAACATCGGAACGACGGGTCACGTCGACCACGGCAAAACCACGCTCACTGCGGCGATTATCAATTGCCTAGCCACCGAGAATGCGAACATTCAAAGGCGTGCCGTCGACGACATCGATAACGCGCCTGAGGAAAAAGAGCGCGGCATCACGATCGCGATCTCGCACCAGGAATACGAAACGGCGACGCGCCACTACGCGCACGTCGACTGCCCGGGTCACGCCGATTACATCAAGAACATGATTACGGGCGCAGCGCAGATGGACGGAGCGATTCTCGTCGTCTCGGGAACCGACGGTCCGATGCCGCAGACCCGCGAGCACATTTTGCTCATGAAGCAGGTCGGCGTTCCCTACATCGTCGTGTTCCTCAATAAAGTCGATCTCGTCGACGACCAAGAACTTCTCGAACTCGTCGAGATGGAAGTCCGCGAGTTGCTCGGCAAGCAGGGCTTCGACGAAGAGTGCCCCGTCATCCGGGGCTCGGCGACCAAGGCGCTCAATTCGTCCAATAAGCGGGGCGATAAGGATGCCGATGCGATATTCGCGCTCATGGATGCCGTCGATACCTACATCCCGACGCCGGCACGCGCCGTCGATCGTCCGTTCCTGATGCCCGTCGAAGACGTTTTCACGATCACCGGGCGCGGCACCGTCGGAACGGGCCGGGTCGAGCGCGGCCAAGTAAAGGTCGGCGAAGAGATCGAGATCGTCGGTCTGCAAGAGAAGGCCCGCAAGACGACCGTTACCGGCATCGAGATGTTCCGCAAATTGCTCGACATGGGTATCGCCGGCGACAACATCGGCGTGCTGCTGCGCGGCATCGAGCGCACCGACATCGAGCGCGGCCAGGTCCTCGCGAAGCCGGGCTCGATCAAGCCGCACACGAACTTCAAGGCCGAAGTGTACGTCCTCTCCAAAGAAGAGGGCGGCCGCCACACGCCGTTCTTTGCGAATTACCGTCCGCAGTTCTACTTCCGCACGACCGACGTAACGGGCACGATCAGGTTGCCCGAAGGCGTCGAGATGGTCATGCCGGGCGACAACATCACGATGGACGTCGAGCTCATCACGCCGATCGCGTGCGAGGAGGGACTGCGCTTCGCGATTCGCGAGGGCGGCCGCACCGTCGGCGCGGGCGTCGTTACCGCAATCATCGACGCTCCCGTCCCGGCCAAGAAATAAGTTAGGACACCATGGCTAAGCAGAAGATTCGCATCCGCCTCAAAGCGTACGACCATAAGGTTCTCGATCAGTCGGCGGAGCGAATCGTCGATACCGCGAAGCGCACGGGCGCGTTCGTGAGCGGCCCCGTGCCGCTTCCGACCGAGATCAACCGTTTCTGCGTGAATCGGTCGCCGCACGTCGACAAGAAGTCGCGCGAGCACTTCGAGATGCGCACGCACAAACGGCTCATCGACATCCTGCAAGCCTCGCCCAAAACCATGGACGCGTTGATGCACCTCGATTTGCCCGCGGGCGTCGACATCGAACTCAAGGCCTAAGCGCCGGGCTCGCACTCCTGGCCTTCCAGAGCGAGAGCGACGCAGACGCGTCGCTTTTTTGCGTACGATCCACTGGGCGTACCCGGATGGAAATACGGCGCGTGCGAGAATCGTTGAGCTATGCCGATCCCCCTTAAGGTCGTTCACTCACGTAGCTTTAGCGGGACGCGCCGCCGGATCTATCAGCTGTTGGCGGAGATGGGGACGTCGGCCGATGCGATATGGCCGTTCGCATCGCAACCCTTCATGCGTAGCGCCGGGCCGCTCGCACCCGGAAAGACCGAGGAATGGCATAGCGGCGTGCACTCGGTACTCGACGAGGTGGTGCCCGAGGAGCGGATCGTTTGGCGCTTCATAAATGACGGGTTCGATGGCACGCACGGCTTCTATCTCGAGAACGACGCGAAGAAGACGCTGCTGATGCACCGCATCGAAGCCGTCTTGGACGACACCGACGGCCGCCTGTTCTGGCGCCGGCTCGAGGACGTCAATGCGCGCACGATGGTAGCGCTCTTCGACAAACTCGAACGCGTTCTCAAGCGCTAACGACGCGACCGCCGACTAAAACTCGATTGCGGCGATGAACGACCGGAAGGCGCGGTCGACCCGGGCGCGTTCGCCCGTTGCTAAGACGTCGAGCAGCAGCCCGCGCATGACGGCGACCAGCAGCGTCGCGAGCGCAGCCGCCCGTTCGCGCGAAAATCCGCGCGCCTCGAGCGCACGCGCGAATGGGGCGACCCAATCACGCGAACTCGCGCGCAGGAACGGCCCGTAGCGCTTACGATCCGCAAGCGCGAGGCCGTATGCCTCGAAGAGCAGTCGCAGGAGCCGCTCGTGTCGGGGGGCCACGAGCCACTGCCAGGCGCGCAGCAGCAGCGTCGGCGCGTCGTATTCGGCGCTGCGCGCGTACCAGCCGTCGAGCAGGTTCGCTTGCCGTCGGCCCGCCTCGGCAAAGACCGCGAGCACCAGCGCGTCTTTGCTGCCGAAGTGGTAGAGCAACGTTCGGGGACTCGCGGAGACGGCGCTTGCGAGTGGCCGCAGCGAAAGATCGGCCAGACCCGCCTCGAGAACGTACGTCAGGATGGCGCCTAAGAGGTCGTCGCGGATCCGCGCGTCGGAATGACGTGGCACTCCGGCCGTTTCGGCGGCCGAAGCCGTGACCTCTGGGGGCGGCGGCTTGCGAAGCGGCGTCCGCAGGCGGCCGGCGCGAAACTCACCGGCGCGTCCGCGCGTCACTAGCCTACGTTCCGCCTCGCGCTCGCTCGCACAAGGAGTTCCCGTGTCCGTCTCACGTCGGTTTTTCGTACGCGCCGCTGCCGGCACCGCGACCGCCGCCATGCTCCCGGCGCGCTTGCTCGCCGCCGACGAATTGCGCGTGGCGGTTATTCCTGAGGTCGCGACGACCGCCGCATCGTATGCCGAGAAACAACCCCTGGTCGACATGCTGCAAAAAGCGACCGGCCGCTCCGTCCGCATCATCATTCCGACCAATTACGCGGCGACCGTCGAGGCGATCGGCAACGACGGGGTGGATCTCGCGTACTTCGGCGCCCTCACTTACGTGAAGGCAAATTCCCGCTACGGCGCGCGGGCCGTCGTTCAGCGCGTCGAAGACCGCCGGTTTCATTCGCTGTTCATCGCGAGCGCTGCGAACGCATCGCTACAGACGCTAAGAGATCTGAAGGGTAAGACCTTCGCATTCGGCGATGTCAACTCGACGTCGGGTCATCTCATTCCGGCCAAGGAACTCATCGACGCCGGAATCTCACCCGACGCCGACCTCAAGACGCGCTATACCGGCAACCACACGGCAACCGCCATTGCGGTTGCCTCGGGCCAAGTCGACGCGGGCGCTATCGACGAGACCGTCTATCACAAACTCGTCACGGATAAGACGCTCGACCCGGCCAAGGCGCGCGTGTTTTACACGAGCAAGCCCTTTACGGACTATGTGTGGGCGGTTCGCAAAGATCTCGACGAAGCCGTCGTCACCGGCGTCCGCCAGGGCTTCCTTGCGTTAAACGATCCCAAAACACTCGAATTGCTGCGCGCGACACGCTACGTGACCGCGAGCGACCGCGAGTACGATTCCATTCGCGAGATCGCAAAGAAGCTCAATCTTCTGTGAGTGGAGACGGGTGGGCACCGCGCATCGTCTTCGTCACCGGCGCCACGGCGGGTTTCGGCCTTGCGATCGCGCGCCGATTCGCAGCCGACGGCGCGCGGATCGTCGCGGCCGGTCGCCGTCGCGAGCGGCTTGGGACGCTGGCAGCGGAGCTCGGAGAACGCGTTCACACGATAGAACTCGACGTCCGCGACCGCGACGCGGTCCTCGCGGCCGTCGCAAATCTGCCGCCGCGTTTTGCCGACGTCGACGTGCTCGTCAATAATGCGGGTCTGGCCGCCGGTCTCGAGCCCGCACCCCAGGTGCAGCTCGACGATTGGGATGTCATGGTCGACACGAATATCAAAGGACTGATGTACGTGACGCGTGCCGTTCTGCCTGGGATGGTCGCGCGCGACCGGGGGCACGTCGTCAACCTCGGCTCGACCGCCGGTCACTTTCCCTATCCCGGCGGGAACGTCTACGGCGCGACCAAAGCGTTTGTCTACCAGTTCACCTTGAACTTGCGCGCCGATCTGCTTGGGACGAACGTTCGCGTGACCGCCGTCGAGCCCGGCCTCTGTGGCGGCACCGAACTCTCGAAGATCCGATTCAAAGGCGACGACGACAAGGCCAACGCCGTGTATGCTGGAACGATGCCGCTCTCGGCGCAGGACGTGGCGGATGCCGTCCACTGGGTCACCACGCGACCTGCGCACGTGAACGTCAACGCAATCCAAATGATGCCGGTCTGCCAAGCATTCGGCCCACTCGCGGTCAAGCGCTCCGATTCCTAGGAACGGGAAACCAGCCTCGCGCGGCATGCTGACCTTCGACGACGTCACGGGCGGCTACGGTGCGCGCACCGCCCTTGCCGGCGTGTCGTTCGACGTACGTCCGGGCGAGCGTGTCGCCCTCGTCGGCGAGAGCGGCGCGGGAAAGACGACTATTGTTCGCATGTCCTACGGTGCGTTTGCACCACGTTCGGGCCGCGTGCTCGTCGACGGCGAGGATCTGGCGCGACTGCACGGCACACGCTTGCGCGCGATGCGCGCGCGAATCGCCGTTATCTTTCAAGCACACGGATTGGTCGACCAACTACAGGTCTGGCAAAACGTGCTCGCCGGAACCTTCGGGCGCCGCTCGACGGCGGGTGCCGTCCGCGCGATGCTCCGTCCGCGCTCGGACGAGCTCGAAAGCGTGCGCGAAGCGCTCGCACGCGTCGGTCTTGCCGATCGCACGTTTTCGCGCGCCTTCGAACTCTCCGGCGGTCAGCGACAGCGCGTCGCGATCGCACGCGCGATCGTACAACGTGCCGAACTCGTCCTAGCCGACGAACCGGCGGCATCGCTCGATCCTGACCTCGGAGTCGAAATCGTCGAGATGCTCCTCGCCGACGCGAAGGCGCGCGGTGCTACCCTGGTGTGTTCGCTGCATCAGCGCGACCTCGCACGCCGCTTCGATCGCATCCTACGCGTCAAAAACGGCCGGCTCGTCGCAGAAGAACCCCTCGCTTCGGCTGTTCTATAAAGGACGCGCTTGCGTCAAGGCGGGCATGATCTCGCGTGCAAAGAAACGCATGCCCTCCAGGGGAGGAATCGGCTGGATCACCAGATGATCGATGCCCGCCGCTTCCCATGCGCGAACACGCTCCACGCAACGCTCGATCGATCCCCAGAGATTCTCGTCGAGCACGTCTTGCGGTGTGGGCGGGATTGGAAAGCGGTGCTTGCGTTCCGCGGCGTACATGACGCTCCACCGCTCGACCTCTCGGTCCGCCAAGCCCGCGAGACTTACGGTTGACGTCGCCATCGGCAACTGCCGGCCGCCCGTACGGCGCTTCATGTCCGCGGCATAATTCGCGATCACCTCGGGTGGTTTGGAATAAAAGAGCCAATAATCGCCAAGCTCCGCCGCCAAGTCGCGCGTTGCATGCGAGTCGCCCGATACCCAAATCGGAATGTGAGGCTTCTGCACGGGTTTGGGTTCGAGATACGCTTCCTTGAGCGTATAGAAGCGGCCCTCGAAGTTCACTTCCGGCTGCGTCCATAGACCTTTGGCGATGAGCAATGCTTCGCGAAGGCGTGCGACGCGGTCGTCATGCTCGTCCCAGGGAAGACCGTAGCTGCTCGTTTCGTGCTGGAACCACGCGGAGCCGAGCGAATAGATGAGGCGGCCGCCGAACATGACGTCGAACGTTGCCGCCATCTTTGCCATCACCGCCGGGTGACGGAGCGAGTTGTTGAAGGTATGCCCGGCGAACGCGACGCGATGCGTAAGCGCGCCCAGGGCCGAAAGCACCGTCCAGTTCTCGAGCATCGGAACGCGCTTTTCCATGTGCGCGTTGATGACGTGGTCCGGCAACCAAACGCTATCGAACCCGAGTGCCTCGGCCTCGAGTGCCGTCTTACGCGCGTAATCCCAACCCTGTCCCGTGGCGCCCATTTCTCCCTGGACCGCCAATCGCACGCCGAACTTCATCGTACGTCGACCGAGCCGACTGCGTAGCGAGTACGGACGTCGCGGTCGGCTACCACGTTCGCCGGATCGCCGACGAGGTCGCCCGCTTCGACACCTACGTCCGACGCGACCGCCGCGATCGGTTTGAGGAATCCGTTCATCTCGCCGGCCGTTTGCAGCCCCAGGTCGCGCGCGATCGCGGCTTCGGCGATGCAATTGATGTCGGCCGCGACGCCGTTACCGAGCACGACGCCGAGCCCGAGCTCCTGGGCACGCACGATAGCGCGCCGCAACGGCGCTACGCCGCCCATCTTCATCAATTTAAATTTCACGTAGTCGACATTTCCGAGGGACGCGGCGCGATCGATGCTTTCGTCGTCGTGAATAGATTCGTCTAGCATCAGCGGTACGGCGACGCGTCCCAAGGCAGCCATCGCTTCCCAGTTCCCGGGATCGAATGGTTGCTCAAAAAGCTCGATACGGGCTGGATCCAGAGATTCGATGAAGCGCCGCGCTTCTTCCAAATCGTACGCTTGATTTGCGTCGATTCGGTACAACGGCCGCTCCGGTGCGAGGCCCGCCGCCTGTGCGCTGTCGATCGCGCGCTCGATCGCACGCACGTAGGCGATGTCGCGCTCGACGTTCCAGCCGACTTTTACTTTAAGTGTCGAGTAGCCGCTCGCAAAGAGACGATGCACGTCGCTTTCGACCGTTTCAAGCGCGTGCGACATCACCGTGCCTAGGAGCGGATAGCGCACGGGCCCACCGGCGGCGAGCTCGAGCCACGCAAACGGCATCGTCATCAGCGTCGCTGCGAACGAGGGAACTCGCGCCCTTCGGAGGTCCGCCGCAATGCGGTTGAGGTCTGCGCCCACCAGACGGTCTGCGATCGCGCGAGCGTTGCTCCAAACGTCGTCCGGTGTCTCGGCGGTGTATCCCGGCAGCGGAGCGGTTTCACCGTAACCGTGCGTCCCGTCGTCGAACGCGTATTCGGAAACGAAGATGTCGAACTCGCGAATGCTCGCGAACGATAAGTCGTACGGAACTCGTAACGGCAGGCGTAGCCAATCGAAGCGCGCGCTGACGATCGTCCGGGTCGCCCCCGCCACGCTAAACGGTAACAACGACCTCCCCCCCTTCGAGCGCGACGTCGTAGCAACGAATGCGCAGGTTGGCGGGATCGGTGATGGCTCGGCCGCTCGTCACATCGTACTCGAACGCGTGCCACGGGCATTGCAGTATCTCACCGTCTCGAACGCAGCCTATCTCGCCGGGTACGTTCCCGACCGTTTCGCCGATCAGACGTCCGGCTACGAGCGGCGCTCCTTGATGTGGGCAGCGCCCGTACAAGGCGTGCAACGAACCTGCTCCCGTGCGCAGCACCACGACGGGCGTACCCCGCTTTCCGACGTCGATCGTTCGCATCTCTCCGGGCGCAATTTCGTCATCCTTGCAGACGACGTACCGTTCGCTCATGCCGGCACCGCGGTGCGGGCGCTTACGCCATAAAGATCCGCCGCATTTTTCCAAAAGATCTTATGCCGCAACGCAGCCGGTAAAGCGAGCGGAATCGCCGACTCGGGCGAGTCGAAATCGAAGTGCGGATAGTCCGTTGAAAAGACCAAGAGGTCTTCGCTACCCATGAGGTCGGTGATCTTGAGCCACTGCTCCGCGGAGATGTCTTCCGTCGGCTGCGTGCTGAAGCGTACGCGCTCGCGAACGTGCGTGCTCGGCAGTTGCTTGAGCCATGGCACTTCGTGGCGTTGCGACTTGTATTCGCGGTCCATGCGCCAGAGCAAGTGCGGTATCCAACTGAAGCCGCCTTCGAGTAAAATGAACTTTAAGCCGGGATAGCGGTCGAAGACGCCGCAGCACATCAGGGAAATGATTTCCGCCATCATCGGCTGGGGAAGCAGCATGTGACGCTCGATGTAATAGCGCCCCATCCCGAGCGCCCCCTCGGCCATGATCGTATGATGGAAAGCGACGACGAGCCCGCGCCGCTGCGCGGCCTCGAAGATCGGTGCGTAGTACGGATCTCCGTAAGCCAGCGTCGCCACCGGCAACATCACTTGCTTCATCTGCGGGTGCACGCCCATGCGATCGATCTCGCGTGCGGCAACGAGCGGTTCTTGCGGCACGATGTGCACCGAGCCGATGAACCGCTCGTCCTTGGAGAGCCAGTTTTCGACAACCCAATCGTTGTATGCGGCCGCCAGTGCCGAAGCGAACTCGAATTGCATTTTAAACATCGCGGGATAGAAGTAGCCGGTGAGCACGGCATACTGCGGAGCGTAAGCATCGAGCAGCTGCTCCCGCATCAGCGCGTAGTCGGAGACGGACGCGGAGCCGTCTTTGTTGCGAACGTCGGCGCGGTTTCCGGCGCCTTGCGTCGTGTAGGCGAAGGGTTGGCTGAACCCCCGCCAGCCTCCGGTCACGATGATCGAGCGCCACGGTTCTTCGAGGTACGGGATGAGATCCTTAACGGACGAAAACGATTCATGGACATCGGCATCGAAAAGCAGCATGGTTATTCTCCGATTTTGTGTTTGCAGAGTCACGTCGCGGTTTCGGAAGCGATCTCGAGTAGGAACTTGCCGCGGCTCGTTCCGGCCTCGAGTGCCGTGTGTGCCAGCGCCGCATCGTTTAACGAAAAGAGGCGATCGACCGATATGTGTAGTGCGCCGTTCTCGATCGCGGAAAAGAGGTCGGCGGTGCGCCAGGCGATTTCGCCCGCATCCGCGAGGTAATCGGCCAAGTGCGGCCGTGTGAAGAAGATGGAACCCGCTTCGGCCAGTTCGAGAGGATCGATCGCCGTCACGACCCCGGAACTCGCTCCGAAAAGCACGCACGTGCCGCGTCGCCGAAGGCACCGGATACTGCATCCGATCGTGTCGTGTCCGACCGAGTCGTAGACGACATCGACGCCGGCACCGGCGGTAAATTCGCGCACGGCTACGCCGACGTCTTCCGCGCGATAGAGGATGACGTGGTCCGCACCGCGCGCGCGTACGATCGCCGCTTTCTCCTCGCTCCCGACGGTCGCAATGACCGTTGCCCCGCGACCTTTGGCGAGCTGAACCAGGAGCTGCCCGACGCCACCCGCCGCGGCATGAACGAGAGCTCGATCGCCATGCTTCAACGCATACAGCGAGTGTGTGAGATAGTGCGCGGTCGAGCCCTGCAACATCAGCGCGGCCGCGACCGGCAGCGCAACCGCAGGGGGGACGTGCACGAGTTTCCAAGCCGGAACGGCTACGTACTCCGCATAGCTGCCGGAGACCAAGCAATATGCGACGCGATCGTCGCGCCGAAAGCCGCTCACGCCGTCGCCGACTTCGGCAACGACACCAGCGCCCTCCATGCCGGGCGTCAACGGTAACGGCGTCTGGTACGTATTCGAGCGCCGATACGTCCCATTGCGCATGTAGACGTCGATGAAGTTGACGCCGGCATACTCCAAGCGCACCAGCACTTCGCCCGCCGCAGGCTGCGGGCGACGACGTTCGACGGCGCGCAGCTCGCTTGGCTTCCCGAAACGTTCGACGACGATCGCTTTCATTGGACGCCCCGCGCTCACGAGAAGGCGCTCTCTCGGCCACGCGTCGTGGCACTTGCATCCGAAGCGAACGACCCAAGACGGTCGACCTTACCAAACCGATTAAAGCGGTAATGACATGATGTCATAACAACTTTTCGTTTCGGCGAGGTAGTTGACGACGTCCTGCCGCTTTGCACTCAAAGGGGCGTTTCCCGCCGGGCAGAACTCCTCGCGCAGGGCTAATGTGCTTACAGGCGGTTGTTTTGACGCTCACGTTTCGTTCGGGAACGGCTTACTATTTTCAAATAAAAGAAGATCTTGCGCGCCGGATCGGTTCGGGCGAATTTAGCGTCGACGAGCGCATCCCCTCAGAGTTAGACCTGGCGCAGCAATATAACGTCAGCCGTCCGACGATCCGGCAAGCGATTCTCGAACTGGTTCAAGACGGTGTCGTTACGCGGGCGCGCGGACGGGGAACCTTCGTTCTGCCGCCCGTCATCGTGAGCGACGCGCATGCGTTCACGAGCTTCGCCGACGAGATGCGGCAAAAAGGGATCGAGCATGCCGCGCAGCTGATCTCCGCCCGTCAACTCGCGGCGGACGAAACGATCGCAAAGGATCTGCACATTGCGCTCGGGGCCCCGATCTACGAGATCGTGCGTTCGCGCTTGGGTAATGGGACGCCGCTTGTCGTTCGCACCATGCAGATCCCCGAAGCGCTCGCGCCGGATCTCTTGCGCAAGCCCATTCATGACGTTCCGATCTACCAAATTCTCCAGCGTGACTACAACGTCGTAGCGACCGGGTCGCATCAATATTTTTCCGCCGTTGCGGCACCGGAAGGCATTGCGCTCGCGCTCCAGGTTGCGCCGGGCTCGGCACTGCTCTTCTGGCGCGGGGTCACGGTCGATTCCGCCCAGCGTCCGATCGCGCGAACCTTGGCGCACTATCGCGGGGACCGCTTTGAGTTTGCGATACGACAAGGTAATTTGCGCGACGAGCGTATCCCCGACGTTCGCATCGAAGGGATTGCAGCCGTCGAGTGATCTTATGCCGCCAGAACGCGACACGCCTCGAACGGGAAGATGACCCCGACGTCCGCGCCGGGTTCCAAGCGCTGCGAGCCGCGGGTGACTGCCCGTAATTCGACGCCGCCGGGGAGTTCGAGAACGTAGTCGCGCGAGTCTCCCATATACGTATGACGGACGACTCGAGCCGCCCACGAGCCCGGGGCATGAATCTGGGCGATCTGCACGTCGTGCGGACGCACGCAGACCACGATCGGGGCGCCGGGGGCGATCCCGGATTCATCACTGGCGCGCACGACGATCGCGCCGCACTGCGCGACCCCGCGTTCGAGCAACGTGCCTTCGAGCAGATTCGCGCGTCCGATGAACGTCGCTACGAAGGCACTACGCGGACGTTCGTAGATTTCCGCGGGAACCCCGATCTGCTCCACGCGGCCTGCATTGAGGATCGCGATCCGGTCGGCCGTAGCCATCGCCTCAGCCTGATCGTGCGTGACGTAAACCATCGTCAGACCGAGTTCCCGATGGAGCCGGCGAATCTCGAAGCGCATTTCGTCGCGCAGCGTGGCGTCGAGATTCGACAGCGGCTCGTCCAGGAGCAAGATCGTCGGCTCGACGGCGATCGCTCGCGCCAAAGCGACCCGCTGCTGCTGGCCGCCCGAAAGTTCGACGGGGTACCGATGGCCGAGGCCGTCGAGGCGAACGATGGCCAGGAGCTCATCGACTCGCCGCGCGATCGCATCCTTCGGTCGTCTGAGCATTTTCAATCCGAACGCGACGTTCTCGCGCACGGTTTTGTGCGGCCAGATCGCGTAGCTCTGAAAGACGAGCGACATCCCGCGCCGCTCCGGCGGCACGGTGTGCGCGACGTTGGAGACGAGCTTATCGCCGGCCCAAATCTCGCCGGCGTCGGCTTGGTAAAAGCCGGCAATTAGCTGCAGCGTGGTCGTTTTGCCGCAGCCCGACGGCCCGAGCAAGGCCATGAACTCGCCGTCTGCGACATCGAGCCAGAGATCGTCCACGGCACCGCGCTCGCCGTCGCCGAAACGCTTGGTCAGCCCACAAATCCGCAGGTTTGACATTACATCGTCCTCGAGCGTTCGATCGCCGTGCCTGCGCTCAGCCGGCGCGCGAGCGCGACGATGACGAGGGTGATGACGAGCATAAGAACGCCGAGCGTCGAAACCGACTCGAAATTGCCGGCGTCGGTATAGTCATAAATCATCGTCGACATGACCGCCGTTTTTGGGGTAAATAGGAAGACCGCGGCACTGAGCTCGCGGATCGCCGGAACGAACACGAGCAGCCAAGAGGCAATGAAGCCGCTGCGCAAGATCGGTACGGTGATGACCGCGAGGGTTCGTAAACGGCTGGCGCCAAGCGTCCGTGCCGCGTTCTCCAACTCGGGATGAACGCCGTTAAAGAGCGAGATGAAATTGGAATACGCGATCGGCAGAAACCGCGTTGCGAACGCGACGATCAGCATTCCGGCGGTACCATAGAGCACGACCGGCGGGTGCGAATACGCCGCAAAGAATCCAATCGCGAGCACGATGCCCGGAACCACAACGGGCGCCATGCACAAAAAGCCGAGTAGCGCAACGCCGCGTACCAAGCGGCGCACGACAGCATAGGCGATGAGGGATGTGATGGCGACCGCAATCGTTGCCGCACCGGCCCCGTAAACGAGGCTATGGATCATGGCGTCGCGGGCACCGGCGTTGTCGTGCAAGGCCCAGGCGTACCAGTGCCACGTCAGATTGTCCAAGCGAAGACCGTTCCCCCACGAGCGCATGAACGAGGTCAGCAGCAACGCGCCGTACGGTAAAGCGAGGGCCAGCACAGAGGGCAGCAGCGCTAGCGTGAAGATCGGCCAGCGCCACGGCCCAAGAGGAATCCGGCGGCGCCGCTGCCCCTTTCCGCTCACCAAAACGTACCCGCGTTTGCCCAATAGCCGGCGTTGCACACCGAGCAGAATGAGCGTGACGACGAGCAGCGGGATCGCATATGCGGCGGCTAGTTCGATGCGCTGCGGAAATTGAAAGAACTGATAGAGCTGCGTCGTCATGACCTGCTCGCGGGCGGGAACGAGCAGGAAGGCCGGCGCGCCGAAAAGCCCGAGCGTCTCGAGAAAGGACATGATGAAGCCGGCGATGATAGCGGGAGCGGCGATCGGCAACGTCACGTGCCAGGCGGTCCGAAACGCCCCGGCGCCGAGCGTTGCGGCGGCATCTTCGATCTCGGACGACATCATTTCCAGAGCGCCCAGCACGAACGTGAACGTATATGGGACGCTGTACAGCCCGATCACGAATATCGCGCCCGGGAGCGTATAGATATTGAACGGTCCGTCGACGTGAAAGCTGAAATTCCAGAGCCGGTTAAGCCACCCGCTGTGCGGTGCGGCGAGAAATATCCAGGCCTCCGCGCCGAGGAACTCAGGCGTGACGAATGTCGCCAACATCAGGGCTTGAATCAATCCACGGTGCGGCAGGTTCGTTCGCGCGACCAGCCACGCGAGCGGCGTCGCGACGAGGACTGCGCTGGAGGCAACCGCGACTGCGAGGATCAGCGAGTTTCCGATCGGCCCCAAATAGAGTGGATTGGTAAAGGCCGCGATGTAGTTTCCAAACGTCCAGCTGCCCGAGCCGTCGCGAATACTCGACGCAAAGAGCCACGCGAGCGGTGCCAAAACCATAAAGGCGAGAACGATCGCTGCGAGCGCCCAAACGAGCACCGAAGCGTCGAAGCCGGAACGGACGACTCGTACCTTTCCCGGGGCGAGCGTTTGCGAGAGACTCATCGCTCCCTCAGACGCCGAAGGTGGAGCGCCAGGTCGCGATGAGTTCCGGGATCTGGGCAATCTGCTTGTCCACCGGGACCGTGACGTATTTTAATTTGCTGAGGCGCGTTCCGTTCGCCGAACTGAAATCGGTGCGCAGCGGAACGATAAACTTGCGACCGACTGCCTCGGCATATTCGCGGGAGAAGTAAAAGTTCATGAAGAGCCGCGCAGCATTTGGGTGCGGCGCATGCTTCATCACCGCGACGGGCGAGACGACCAACGGCGAGTCATCCTGCGGATAGCTGACATCGATTGCGTTCCCTTTCCCTTTGTCCTGAAGCGCGACGGAATCGGCGCCGGGACCGATGAGCCGCTCTCCCGCGACGATGTCGGTCGTCGTATCGTAGATCGACCTGCCGATCTTCGGTTGATTTTCCGCGAGCGACTTGAAGAACCCCGGACCGAATTTTTCGCGCATGACCAGCGCCCAGGTCGCCAAGTACCCGCTGTAGGCCGGATGACCGAGCGATACTTGTCCGCGGTAGCGCGGATCGAGGATATCGCGCCATTTCGTCGGCGGCGGCGAGATACGCTTGGGGTTGTAGTTGATCACGATCACGCCGAGCGCTCCGGCTTGATATGTATTGTCGGGGTCGAGCTGGCGGAACGGTCCGAACACTTTGTCCAAATCTCCGGGCACGTATTCTGCAAGCGCACCCATTTTCTTGAGCGCTACGAAATTCGCTTCGTCGCTCGCGGCGAGGACATCGAGTTGATGCGCGCCCGATTGAAAATCCTGAAGAGCGCGTTGGAACGTCGGGCCGGCGGTCGCGCGGGTGAGTTCGACGTCGACGCCGGGATATTTACGTTTGAATGCCGCTCGGATATCTTCGGCGACGTCGATGGGATAGGGCGATTCCCACCAGCTTAGCGTTCCTTCGCCCTTCGCTGCCGCATAGAGCTTGGAGGCGTCCGCTTCCGTCGCGCCTCGGCGTGCGCTCGCAGGCGCTATAAAGGCCGTCGCGGCGAACGTCCCGGCCACCGCAGCGAGTGCTTCGCGCCGGGTAAAAATTTGTCCTGACATTGTGTTGTCCTCACTGTTAGTGAGGCGTGAATCAGCAACCACGAACAAAGTTCCTGCTCCAGTGCCGATCGAGGAAACAAATTGCGCTGAGTTCGGCGGCGGAGGTGACCTGCCGGACGCCTCAGCGATCCACTCGCGTACGAAAGGTGAACGTGTCGGCGCGATACACGCCGGAACCCGTAATGATCGGCCGGTCCCCACTGGTGTAAAATGTGAGCTTTCGCGTCAACAGCGGTGTGCCGACCGGGACGTGGAGAGTGCGGGCCTCTTGCGGAGTGGCGGCTCGCGCACCGAGCTCTTGCTCGACGGCAGTCGTCGGGACGCCCGCGCGGCGGGCGATCGTATCGAAGAGCATATGATGCTGTGCGTCGGCGCGTGTGATCTTCTTCGCGCACCAATCGACCACGTAGCGCACGTCGAGCGTTGCCGGCGTTCCCGTGATGCTGCGTAGCCGGCGCAACATGAGAACCTTCGCGTCGCGCGAGACTTGGAGTGCGAGTGCGATCTGGGGCGGCGGCGTGATATAGCGAAAGACGAGCACCTTGGTGACACGGTCGAGCTCAGGCATGTGCCATTCGTGAAAAAATCGGTCGAGGCTGTCGAACTCGAGCGCCAAGCGCGCCTCGCGCACGAGAAATGTCCCGCGCCCGGGGATCCGGCGGACTAGTCCCGCCCGGACGAGTTCGGCGACGGCGTTGCGCACGGTCATGCGGCTGACGCCGAAGCGCGCCATGAGGGCAGCGTCGGAGAGACCGTGCTGGTCGGAAGACGGCGCGTTATTAAACTCCTCGACCAGGCGAGCTTTCAGTTGCTCGTAGAGTGGCTGCGGGCCGTCGCGATCGAGATCCGGCGGCGCGGCGGTTGACTTCTTTAGCATCGAACCCTTATGATACGACGAAAATATATTGTCCGTACAGGTTCTGACAGGTTGTAGGATTCTGCCTCGGTCGGGCGACGATGCAGCGGCGGCAAAGCGCTGCAAGTCGTTATTCATGCTTCGGCCACTACGCCATCATTCCGTGGTTGCGAGGCGCCCGATCGTAAACGCGCACGCCGCCACGCTCACCGTTTTCACCGTAGGCAGGAGGACGCGTGGCGACTCTCGTGGTCGACCGGGCGAGCAAGGTTTATCAGCTCGAGCGCCCTCGGACGACGACGTGCGCCATCCGCGAGGTCTCGTTCATGGTCCGCGACGGCGAGTTCGTTTCGCTCCTCGGCCATAGCGGCTGCGGGAAGACGACGCTGCTCAATATGATCGCGGGCTTCGAGCAGCCGACCGGTGGACGGCTCACGATCGACGGCGAGTCGATCGGCGCCCCGGGCTGGAAAAAGGCCGTCGTGTTTCAAGAGTACGCGTTGTTTCCGTGGTACTCGGTCTTCAAGAATATCACGTTCGGGCTCGAGATGAAGCGGCTTCCGAAAGCGGAGATTCGGGAGATCGCGCAGCGCTACATCGAACTCGTGAATTTGCGCGGTTTCGAGGATCGCTACCCGGGCGAACTTTCGGGCGGCATGCGCCAGCGTGTGTCGATCGCGCGATCGCTCGCCGTGCAGCCGCTCATCTTGCTCATGGACGAGCCCTTCGCAGCGCTCGACGCGCAGACGAGATCGTTCATGCAAGACGAGCTCCTGCGAATATGGGAGCGCGAGCCAAAGACCGTCGTCCTGGTCACGCATAGCATTGAAGAGGCCGTAAAATTATCCGATCGCGTTATCGTACTCTCGCCGCGTCCGGGAACGATTAAGGCCGAGATCCGCATCGATCTGCCGCGCCCCCGCTTGGAACGCGATCCTCGCGTGAGCGCTCTCAAAGAGCGCATCCACGATCTCATTTTTGAAGACTTCGCGAAGGACTTCGCGTGAAGAAAGGCGTGTCGATGTCGTTAAACATGAGGGCGCTTACCGCGGCCCTGCTTGCGTTCGTGCTGGCGTCGATCGACGTACCGGCGTCGGCCCAAAAGCAAAATTTCACGCAGTGGGGTTGGCCCATGCCGTACTCGCACGTCTCCCCGCGTTCGATCCAATGGCTCAAGAGCAAGTCATGGTGGCCGCTCACCGTTGCGTGGCAGGGGCCGTTCTCGGGCGAGAATGCGATCAACGTGGTGATGGACAAGCAGCAGTTTCTGCAAAAACGCGGTCTCGACGCCACGTTCCAGGAGTTCGGGAACGGCCCGGCCGTCAACGAGTCGATCATCGCAGGCCGGGCGCAGATCGGAAGCGGCGGTAATTTTCCATTCACGACGTTGATCGATCGGCGCGTGCCGATCGTCGGGCTTGCGACCTTGGCTCCAAACCTCGAACACTGCACGGTCGTCGCGAACGATTCGCCGATTAAAAAACTTAGCGATTTTGCGCACGCGAAGAGCCCCGTCGCGGTCGGACTCGTCACCGGCTCGTCGGGAGAATTCTACTTTCAAGAAGCGGCTAAGGCCAACGGCGTCGCCATCGGGAGAGACGTCACGCTCGTCAACATGCCGATTGCCGATCAACTGTCGATGCCAAAGGGTGTTGCCGCGGTCGTACCTTGGGAACCGTCGTGTTCGATCATGGCAGAGCAGTTGCATACCGGCCGCATCGTCGACACGATCTTTCCGTACAATATCTATCAAGGCACGTTTTACGTTCGTTCCGAGCTCGTTAGAAACGTTCCGGACGTCGTACAGGCGATCAGCGACGCTTACGCCGAGACGACGCTTTGGATCCGGCTCCATCCCGAGGAGACTGGGAAACTGCTCGCCGCAGATCCACAGCTCAGCCAGTTTCCGGAACCCCTGCTCGAGAAGCAGACGATGACGTACAACAACCTGTATAAGCCGACGTACATCTATCCGTTCGCAAAGTTTTGGGGTGAAGAGAACGCGCGCATCGCAACGTTTCTTTTCGCAAGCAAACGGATCACGCACAGCATTACCGGGGCCGAATATCAGGCTGCCTACGACGAGAGCTTCATGCGCGCGACGTTCAAGAAGCTCGGCTGGAAAGTGCCGGTCGAGCCGCCGTTTATCGCGAGCAACTGGCGCGGACGCGTCGGTAGTCCTCCGTATCCGACCTACGACAACGTTTCTTCGATGAAGGCGCCGCAGCGGTTCCCCGACAAATCCGATCTCACGCAGCTGTGGAGCTTCGACGGCAAGTCCTATGGTCCGTGAGCCGGCCGCGACGCAGGTGGCCGCTGAGGTCATGCTGCCGGCGGCCGATACACCGCCTGCGCCGCGGCCGTCTCCGTTCGCCCGCCTTCGAAATGTCGCGTTGCTCGTCGTGCTCGTCGGGTTGTGGCAACTCGAGAGCGGCTTCATCCTGCCGCGAACCAATCCCAGTGCCGTAACGCTGATGCCGCCCCCGACGGCGGTGTTTAGCACGGCGCTCGGGTTGCTGCTAAGCGGTCGGCTCGAACTGCAAGCGCTTGCGAGCCTCAAGCGCGAGTTGCTCGCATTTCTGGTTGCGGCGGTCGTCGCAATTCCGCTCGGAATCGCGATGGGCTGGTGGCGAGCGGTCTCCGCGCAAGTCGGCCTGGTCACCGAAATCTTGCGGCCGATTCCGCCGCTTGCGTGGATACCGCTGGGCATCTTGTGGCTCGGAATCGGTGACGCTGAAAACGTGTTCATCATATTTCTCGCGATCTTCTTTCCGGTCTTGATAAACACGATCGCAGGCGTTCGCGCGATCGACGTGCACATGATTCGCGCCGCCCGCTGCTTGGGAGCGGGTGAGTTCGACGTCCTGCGGCGCGTTGCGTGGCATGCGGCGCTGCCGCAAATCTTTACCGGTTTGCGGGTCGGATTCGGAGTCGGGTGGATGGCGCTGGTGGCGGCGGAAATCACGGGTGCGCAGTCGGGACTCGGCTTCCTGATGTGGGATGCGCGCAGCTTCCTACGTACCGACGTCATCATCACGTGCATGTTGACGATCGGCGTACTCGGGCTCGCGCTCGATCAACTCATTTTGCTCGTCATGCGCTGGGCGCTCCCGTGGAAACGGGAGCACCGCTAGTCGCGACACTCTGAAAGACGCATTGGTGGATCTCAACTACGACGACATCGCCGGGATTCTCAAAGTGATCGACGCCTCGTCGATCGACGACTTGCATCTCGAGTTCGGCGGGTTCGTGCTCGATGTTAAGCGCAACGGCACGCCGCAGGCCGCATCCCAGCCGCGCGCGGAGAGGCCCCCGCGCGTCGCGCCCGCGGCGCCGCCCGCAGCGCCCGCAACGGCCGCCGCGCCGGCGCCGCGCGTCACTGCGACGACGCCGATTATCGGGCCGGCGCAATTCGCGGTAACGGCCCCGATGCTCGGTACGTGCTATTTGGCTCCGGCGCCGGATGCGCCGCCGTTCGTGCGTGAAGGCGATGTCGTCGCTCCCGGCGATGCGCTCTGCATCATCGAAGTGATGAAGTTGATGAACACGATTACGGCCGAGCGGGCCGGTCGGGTCGTGAAGATCGCCGTCGAAAATGCAACGATGGTGGAGTACGGCACGCCGCTCATCGTGTTCGACGGCACATGATTCGCAGGCTGCTGATCGCGAATCGCGGCGAAATTGCGGTCCGTATCATGAGGTCGGCGCGGGCGCTCGGTATCGAAACGGTGGCCGTTTATTCCGACGCGGACCGGACGTCGCTGCACGTTCGGCTCGCGGACCGGGCGCTGTGCATCGGCCCGGCCCGCGCGGCGGAGTCCTATCTCAAAGCCGACGCGATTCTCGCCGCCGCTTTGGGCAGCGGGTGCGATGCGATCCATCCCGGGTACGGCTTTCTGTCTGAAAATGCGGCATTCGCGCGCGAATGCGAACGCAATGCGGTGTGCTTCGTCGGCCCGAGCGCCGCTGCGATCGACTCCATGGGCGATAAGATCAATGCGCGAGCGACGGCGCGCCGGCTCGGCGTGCCGACGATCCCTGGTTCGGAGCACGCGCTTGCAGATTTCTCTGCCGCAGAGCAGGTCGCTAAGAGCGTCGGATATCCGCTGCTCATGAAAGCGTCCGCAGGCGGCGGCGGACGCGGCATGCGCGTCGTCCGGGACGCCGGTGAATTGGCTGTGGCGTTCGCGGAAGCCGGCCGGGAAGCGACCGCCGCCTTTGGAGACGGTACGCTCTACGCGGAGCGCTTTCTCGAGAACGTTCGGCACGTCGAAATTCAGCTGCTCTCGGACGGAACGACGCATCTGCACCTCGGCGACCGCGATTGCACCTTACAGCGCCGTTCGCAGAAACTGCTCGAGGAAGCGCCCGCGCTGATCCCCGCCGCCACGCGGGCGTCGATGGCGGATGCTGCGGTTGGGCTTGCGCGCGGCATCGACTATCGGGGCGCAGGGACGGTCGAATTCGTCTACCATCCGCCGAGCGAGACGTACTACTTTCTCGAAATGAATACGCGCATACAAGTCGAGCACCCCGTAACCGAAGCGATCACCGGAATCGATATCGTCGCCGAGCAACTTCGCGTCGCCGGTGGCGAAGGGTTATCGCTCGGGCAAGAAGGCGTGCGGTTCGACGGACATGCGATCGAATGCCGGATCAATGCCGAAGACTCGCTGCACGGTTTCCGGCCGGCGCCGGGCCGCATCTCGCAGTGGTCGCCGCCGTCGGGCGACGGCGTGCGCGTGGATTCCCATGCGTACGAGGGGTACGTAATTCCGCCGTTCTACGATTCGATGCTCGCGAAGCTGATCGTGCACGGACGTTCTCGCGGCGACGCGATCGCACGCACGCGCGACGCGCTCGCCGAATTTACGGTCGGGGGTCTGCCGACGACGCTCGATTTCCACCGTCTCGTGCTGGCGGAGTCGCGTTTCGAGCGCAACGAGACGGATACGAAGTGGGTCGAGCGAGAGTTTCTTGCGGAGCATGCGACGGCATGAAGACGATTCGCTTCATCGATACGACGTTGCGCGACGCGCACCAGTGTCTGTGGTCGACGCGCATGACGACCGCCATGATGCTTCCGATCGCGGCCGATTTGGATCGTGCCGGATTCGAGGCGATCGATCTCGTCGGTGGCGCCGTCTTCGACGTCTGCGTGCGGTTCTTGCGGGAAGACCCGTGGGAGCGGATGCGGCTTCTCGCGCAGGCGGTGCCCCGGACGCCCCTGATCGTGATGACGCGCGGGCAAAGTTTGTTTACCTTCGAACTGTTTTCCGACGACGTCGTCGCATTGACCGCGCAGCGCATCGCCGCGAACGGCATGCGTTATACGACGCCGTACGACGCGCTCAACGATATCCGCAACATCACGGTGTCGGTCAAAGCCGCCAAAGCCGCCGGCCTCTACGTGGCGGCGGGCGTCGTTTATACGGTGAGCCCGGTCCACGATGACCCGTACTACGCGCGCAAGGCACGCGAGATCGTCGCGCTCGGCGTCGACGCCGTGTATCTCAAAGACCCGAGCGGTCTACTCAAGCCGGATCGCGCTCGCACGTTGATTCCGGCGTTGCGCGAAGCGGTCGGTTCGCTTTCGCTGCAACTGCACACGCACTGTTTGACAGGGCTCGGGCCCCAAGTGGCGTTGGAATCGATCGAACGCGGCGTCGACGTCGTTCACACGGCAACCTCGGTGCTCGCGCACGGGGCGTCGCAGCCGCCGACCGAGTGGGTCGTCGAAAACGCCCGCCGCCTTGGGTTCAACGCACCGCTCGATCTCGATGCGCTGGGGCCGGTGTGCGAGCACTTCCGCTACGTGGCGGCCCGCGAGAAGAAGCCGCTCGGGGCGATCGCCGAGTACGATCCGTTTCACTACGAACATCACGTCCCGGGCGGCATGATCTCGAATTTGCGCAGTCAACTCCAAGCGATCGGTCTCGAGGGGCGTCTCGACGCGATCCTTGCCGAAATCGCGGTCGTGCGCCGGGAACTCGGCTATCCGATCATGGTCAGCCCGTTCGCACAGTATGTCGCGACGCAGGCGACGCTCAACGTCATCGGTGGCGAACGCTACAAGACGGTCCCCGACGAAGTGCGCCGGTACGTCTTGGGCTATTATGGCGAGCTCGCGGCGCCGGTCGAACCGAACGTCTACGATCGGATCGTCCGCGGTGAAGAGCCGGTAACGGCGCGTCCGGGCGACCTGCTCGCACCGACGCTCGAACGCGTCCGGCGCGAGCGCGGCCCGTTCGATTCCGACGACGATCTGTTGCTCGCCGTGTTCTACGGTGGCGACCAATACGCACCGCTCAAGGCGGCGGGCCCGATCCGCACCGAGTACGCAGTCGGCCGAAATCCACTTGCTACGCTGGTTAAAGAATTGGCGCAGCGTAAAGACCTCACGTCGATAAGGTTGGTAAAACGGTGATCGAGATTGTTGGCGGCGCGCGCTCGCCGATCGGAAAATTCGGCGGCGAACTCAAGCCGCTCAAGGCCGTTGACCTCGGGGCGCACGCGATCCGCGCGACCCTCGAGCGAGCGGGCATCGATCCGCAGACCGTCGACCTCTGCGCGGTGGGGCTAGCCCGCCAAGCGGGAAACGGGCCCAATCCCGGACGACTTGCCGCCATCGCCGGAGGACTTCCGGTGCAAACCCCGGCGTTCACGGTCCAGCAAGCGTGTCTCTCCGGCATGCTCGCGGTCATCGTGTCCCAGAACGCGCTCGCACAAGGCGATGCTGAGGTCGCGGTTGCCGCCGGGATCGAGCACATGTCGAGCGTTCCCCACCTGTCGTTCGACCTGCGCTGGGGCTCGCGCTTGGGTGGCGCCCAGCTGGTCGACGCGATGTTTCACGATGGCTTCATCGATCCGATGACCGGCAAGCACATGGGCGCGCTTTGCGACGCGCTCGCTTCGCGCTATGGGATCGGACGCGAGGAACAAGATAGATATGCGCTGGAGAGCCAGCAGCGTTGGGGCAAGGCGCGCGCGTCGGGCGCGGACGATGCCTTGATCGCGCCCATTCACGCGAACGGTAAGGGACCGAAAGTGACGCTCGAGGTCGACGAACACCCGCGACCGGATTCGAGCCTGGAGTCACTCGCGAAGCTGCGTCCCGCCTTCGATCCCCGTGGCAGCGTCACGCCCGGCAACGCGTGCGGTCTCGCCGACGGTGCGGCGGCGGTCGTGCTGGCAACGACGGATGCCGCGCAACGATTGGGCTTGCGCTCACGCGCGCGAATACTAGGGGCGGCGATGGCTGCAGTCGATCCGGCGGACTACGCGATCGCTCCGGTCGCTTCGACTCGCAAACTCTTACACCGTCTGGGCATGACGATCGACCAGTTCGATTTCGTCGAGATGAATGAAGCGTTCGCGGCGCAAGCGATTGCCTGTATACGCGACTTAAAGATCGCCTCCGAGCGGGTGAACGTGTGGGGCGGCGCGATTGCCGTCGGACATCCGATCGGAATGTCGGGAATCCGCGTGCTGCTCAACGTCGTGCACCAGCTCGAGACGCTCGGCGGCCGCTATGGGCTCGCGACGATCTGCGGTAACGGCGGACAGGGTGCGACCATCGCCGTCGAGCGCATGTCCCCCGAATGACACGCAATCTCGAACGGCTCTTTCGGCCGCGGGGGATCGCGATCTTCGGAGCTTCCGAAGACTTCCGCAAGATCAACGGACGGCCGCTTAAGTTTTTGCTCGATCAGGGTTACACCGGTGGCATCTTTCCGATCAATCCGAAATATGAGACGCTCGCCGGGCTGCGCTGTTATCCCGATTTGTGCACGATCGAGGCGCCAGTAGATCTTGCCATCATCGCCGTCCCGGCACCGGCGGTTATGCCGGCCTTTGAGGCGTGCATCGAAAAAGGCGTCGGCGGGGCGGTGATCTTCAGCTCCGGCTTCGGCGAGATGAACGCCGAAGGACGAGAGAACGAGCTGCGGCTTGCGGCGCGGGCTCGCGAAGCGAGCGTGCCGATCTGCGGGCCCAACACGGTCGGCTTTTGGAACGCGTACGAGCACGTGCTTGCGACGTTCAGCCAAGCCGGTGACGGCGATGTTCGCGGCGGTCCGGTTGCCTTCGTCACGCAAAGCGGCGCATTCGGTACGGCGATCGTCGCGCTCTTGCGGCAACGCGGCATCAGCCTCGGCTACTTCGTGAATTCGGGAAACGAAGCCGATCTCACATTCGCAGATCTGTTGGGCTTCGTGGTCGAGGACCCGCAGGTTCGCGTCGTTGCCGGCTACATCGAAGGTCTCAAAGACGGTCCGGCGCTTTTAGCCGTGGCGGATCGCGCGCTAGCGCTCGGCAAACCGATCATCGTGGCGAAAGTCGGGCGCTCTGGCGCGGGAGCACGCGCTGCGCTCTCACACACGGGATCGCTCGCGGGCAGCGATCGCATCTATAGCGGAGCCTTCCGGCAGCGCGGGATCCTGCGGGTCGACGACGAGGAAGAACTGCTCGACGTCGTCGCCGCGTTTTCGCATTCGGCATTGCCGAAGGGACCGCGCGTGGCGCTCGTCACGCATTCCGGCGGAGCGGGCGTCTTGATGGCCGATCGCGCTGAAAGCGAAGGCCTCGAGGTCGCAACGCTGACGGAGCAGACGCGAACCGCGCTGCGCGAGGTCGTGCCGGCGTTCGGCTCGATCGGCAACCCGATCGACATCACGGCGCAGTTCATCGCCGAGCCGCGCCTCTTACGACAAACGCTCGAGATCGTGTTCGCCGACCACGGCGTAGATTTGGGAATCTTCTACCTCGGAATGATGGATGCGTTTGCGGAGACCATCATCGAGCAGTTTCGCGCCGTGCAACGGGGCACCGAGAAGCCGCTTCTCGTGGCATGGGCGGCCGCCCCGGCGCACGCTCGGGCGAAGATGAACGAACTCGGGATCGCAAATTTTCCGACCGCGACTCGTGCGGTCGTTGCCGCCCGCGCGCTCGCCGGCTTTGCGCGCGTGCGCGCGGATCACGCGCTGCACGCGCGGCCCGCCGCATTCGTGCCTCCGCCACTGCCGGCCGGCGAGCCGCGGCCACTGCCGTCAGCGCGGGCGTTCGAGCTTTTGCAGGACTACGGAATCCCCGTTGCCCCCTGGTGCGTGGTCGGTGACGCGGAGGGCGCCGTTCGCGCCGCGCGTTCGCTCGGCTATCCGGTCGCACTGAAAGTGGAGTCGCCCGACATTCGCCACAAGAGCGACGCGCATGCGCTCGCCTTGGGGCTACACGATGATGAGGCCGTGCGTCACGCGTTCGAACGAGTCGTCGCTGCCGCGAGCAACTACGATAGCGCCGCGCACATCGACGGCGTGCTGGTGCAGAAGATGATCGAAGACGAAGTGGAGGTCATCGTCGGCGTTCAGCGCGACCCCGTCTTCGGACCGGTCGTCATGGCGGGGCTCGGCGGCATCTTCGTCGAGGTACTCAAGGACGTCAGCTTTCGCGTAGCGCCGCTGGCGCTGGCGGATGCTTACGAGATGTTGCGCGAATTGCGCGCCTTTCCGTTGCTGACCGGAGCCCGCAATACCGAACCCGTCGATCTCGATGCGTTGTGCGCGCTCATCGTAAACGTCGGACGGCTCGCGGTCGAGCGCGCGTCGTCGCTCGTCGAACTGGATCTCAATCCGATTAAAGCAAGTGGGCGCGGCGCGGTGGCCGTCGACGCGCTCGCCGTCGAAGCCCCGCCGTAAAGCGATGGACTTTGGGCTAGCCGGCAAGGTCGCACTCGTGACCGGGGGGGCGAACGGCATCGGTGCGGCCGTCGCGGCCGTGCTGGCCCGGGAGCAGTGTCGCGTCTACGTTGCCGATATCGACGTAGCGGCGTCCAACGCATACGTGACGCAGCTGCGCGCGGAGGGAGCCGACGCACACGCCGTTTCGCTCGACGTTTCCGATGGCGACAGTATCGAGCGTGCCATCGCGCAGAGCGTCACGATCGACGTGCTCGTGAACAACGCGGGCATCCTACGAACCGGACGCATCGAGACGACGAACGTCGACGATTGGGAGCGGCTTTCGCACGTCAATGTCGGCGGCGTTCTCGCCTGTTCGCGCGCGGTGTTGCCGGGAATGGTCGAGCGCGGGTGGGGCCGGATTGTGAATCTCGCGTCGGTCTCGGCTTTTAAAGGTGGCGGTACGCTCGGCAACGCGCTCTACGGCGCGAGTAAAGCGGCGGTCATCGCACTTACGATGGGGCTGGCCCGCGAGTACGGACCACTCGGCATAACGGTGAACGCCGTCGCTCCGGCTATCACCGATACTGCCATGACGGGCGCCGCGCTGCAGTCGCCCGAGATGCGCGCGCACGTCGCTCGCGCGATCCCGGTGGGACGACCCGCCCGTCCCGCTGAGATAGCGGCCGTCGTCGCGTTTTTGGTATCGGCTCAAGCGAGTTACGTCAACGGCGCCGCCGTCGTCGTCGACGGCGGCTTGTTAACGGTGTAAGGCGCTGCCGTACGCGCCCGAGTTTCTAGACGCCCGCCGCGAGCGGCTCGGCCAGCACGCCGCGATCCGGCGCATACGTTTTTCGAATCGAGAGCACGCTAATCAAGCTGATGGCTGCGACTGCCGCGACGTACGAAGCGACGTACCACGGCGCTCCGTGATTCGCTGCAACGAGCGACGCCGCGATCAGCGGCGTGAGGCCGCTGGCGAAGATGCCCGAGAACTGATAGACGAACGAGATCCCGCTATAGCGGACCGGTGTGTCGAAGAGTTCGCTAAAGAGCGCAGCTTCGGGCCCGTAGAGCGCGGCGTACGCGATCCCGAACGGGATGCCAATCCCAACCCAAATCCATCCGACGCCGGCCTGCATCAATACGAACGCCGGAAAGACGAGGATGCCCGTCGCGATCGCGCCCGCTGCAAATACTTTGCGGCGTCCGATGCGGTCCGAAAGCTGCCCGAAGTACGGAATGAAGAACGCCATCACGATCGCGGCCAGGGTCACCGCAGTCAGCACCTGCGAACGCGGATATTTCAACGTTCCCGCAAGATACGCGATGATGAACACGCCGTAGAGATTGAAACCGACACCCTCGATCCAGCGAACTCCCATTCCCAGAAGCACGTTCTTCCAGGCGGTCCGAATGAGCGTCGCAAAGGGCACCGGCGCGATTTTGTTCGCAAAGCGCGCTTGCTCGAAAGCCGGCGTTTCGACGATTTTTAAGCGGATATAGACCCCGACCGCCACGAGAACGACGCTCGCCAGGAACGCCAGGCGCCACCCGATGCCCAGAAAGAAGGCGTCGCCGAAGGACGACAAGATCGCGACCGTGCCGGTTCCGAGCGCGAGACCTGCGGGAACGCCAATCTGCACCCAGCTCGCATAGAAGCCGCGCCGTTTAACGGGAGCGTGTTCGGCGGCCATCAACACCGCGCCGCCCCATTCGCCGCCGATCCCGATACCTTGTACGACCCGGACACATAAGAGCATGATCGGCGCGGCGACGCCGACTTGTGCGTATGTCGGCAGAAATCCGATCAAAAAGGTCGCGACTCCCATTATTAAAAGCGTTAGCACGAGCATTCGCTTTCGCCCGAAGCGATCGCCGTAGTGCCCGAAGATGATGCCGCCGATCGGCCGCGTGACGAAGCCGACGGCGAAGGTCGTGTATGCGAGCAGCGTTCCAACGACCGGATCGAATGTCGGAAAGAAGAGCTTATTGAAAACGAGACCCGTTACGGTCCCGTACAAAAAGAAATCGTACCACTCGATCGTGCAGCCGATCGCGCTGGCGAACGCAACGACGTTGATTTGAGAACTCGAACGGGGAGTCGTCGAGGCCATGCATTCCTCCAGGCTCGCGAAGCGGGGAACGGAGCGGACTTGTCCAGACCGGTGCGGACATGTCCCCAGGAAAACACGTTCGCGTTGCGTAGAAAGAATCTTTTATACAACCTGGTGCGCGGATAACGTTTTTCGAGGGTCCCGCATTGACTTTTTGCCGCAGAATCGTCAGCGATACGTGAACGCGCCCCGTCGTGAGCGGTGCTGAGCCTCGAGCAGTGGCTTCTCATCGGCGGAGTCGTGGCAGCCGGCGGATTGCTGCGCGGACTTGCGGGGTTCGGGTCTGCGCTCGTACTAGCGCCGGGGATTGCCCTCATGCTCGGAGCCCGGGACGGGGTCGTCATCACCGTCATTTTGAACGCGCTGACGCTCGTCCAGCTCGTCATTCCCGCCGCTGCGCTGACGCGCCGTAGGATCGTCGTCCCGATGGTCGTCGCCGCCGTCATCGCGACTCCGTTCGGCACGCATCTGCTCGCCTCGGTCGACGCGCACGCCCTACGCCGCGGGATCGGCGCCTTCTCAATCGTCGCCGCGGCCTGCATGCTCGTCAAGATTCGTGTCCCGAGCACGACGCGCGTTTCCGCGTCGCTTGCCGCGGGCGCGCTCTCGGGCTTTGCGACCGGCGTAAGCGGTATCGGCGGCCCGCCCGCGGTGCTCTATTTGATGTCCGATCGAAGGACGCCCGGCGCAGTTTTGCGGGCCGACTTCATCGTATTCCTCACGTTCGGCCAGCTTGCCGCCGTACCGCCGCTGTTCGTATTGCACGTCGTCACGTGGCCGCTCGTCATCATCGCGCTCGAGCTCGTACCGCTGTACGTCGTCGCGACCGCGCTTGGAGCGTACGGCTTTCGTCGTTTCGGAAATCGCTCGTTCACAACCCTGGGCGCAGCGATCGTGGTCGCGCTCGGAATCGTTGCTCTGATCTAGAGTCGCCTAGCGCCGTGTCGACTTTACCAATACGTCAACGCGCGCTGAAAAAGGCTTCTGAGGTCGTCGCGCGTGATGTCGCGCGGACTGTTGGCAAAAAGCCGGCGTTGCGGAAACGCGCCATCGGTTAACGCTTCCCTGTCGTCGCTCGTGTAACCTAAGGTGCCGAGTCCATTCGGCATGCTCGTCGCGCGCATCAGTTCGATGATCCGTTTCGAGAGGAGGCGACCCGCGTCCGATTCCCCGGAGCCTTCGCTCCGTGCGCCAAGAGCGATGGCGGCCTCCAAGTGCCGGCCCGGACACGCATCGGCGGTAAATTCGAAGACCGCCGCGGAATTCACGATGACCGACATCCCATGCGGAACGATCGGCTCCTCTTGCGGATAACCCGGCGGACGAAAATCACGAACCAACCCCGAGACGGCGTACGACATCCCGTGCGGTGCATGGCAACCGGCATTGCCGAATCCGATTCCGGCGAGCGTCGCGGCGAACATCATCTGCTCGCGCGCCTCGTCGTCGCTACGGTCGTGCACGGCGCGCTCGATGTTGCGGCCCAGAATGCGGAGTGCTTCGATGCAGGCGATATCGCTAAAGGGATTCGCACCTTGCGATAGCGGGCGAGCCTCGCCGCCGGGTGGGCGCTTGCGCCGCGTATACGGCAGCGCCGTGTACGATTCGAGCGCATGGCTGAGCACATCGAAGCCGCTGCATGCGACGACTTCGCTCGGCAACGTCCGCGTGACCTCGGGATCGATAATGCCGAGCGACGGTTTGAGTCGGCGTGAAACGATTCCCGTTTTCGCTCGCATCGACACGAGATCGAAGATTGCGATGCCGGTGCATTCGCTCCCGGTCCCGCACGTCGTTGGACACGCGATATGCGGTCGAAGTGGTCCGGGCACCGTTCGACCCGCGCCGATCGGCGCGTTGACGTACGCCATGAAATCGGCGGGGTAGGTCGCGTACAAATTTGCCGCTTTGGCCGTGTCGATCGTCGAACCGCCGCCGATGGAGACGTAACCGTCGAACTTTCCGTCGACCGCGAAGGCGGCCGCGGCTTTAAACGACGCGTCGGTCGGTTCCACGCAAACATCGTCGTAGATGACGACATCGAGATTCGCACGTTCGAGCGCCGTGATAACGGTCGCGACGAACGGCAGTTCGCGCACGGTCTTATCGGTGAAGAGTGCGACGCGCGTCATCCCGAGCGCCCGGGCGGCGTCGCCCGTCTCATCCAAGAGGTTGCGGCCGAAGCGCACGCGCGTGCTGTCGACCTCGAAGCCGCGCTCCCCGTCGGGGATGCCGGCGTAGTGGTCGTGACAGCAGCTCATACCGCGCGGCCGGCGATGAGGGCCGCGATGGCGATGGCCGCCGTGCGCGCGGCGGCGGGTTCGCTGCGCGAGGTCAGCAAGATGGGTGCGCGCGCCCCGAGCACGATACCCGGCGCGACGGCGCCTGAGAAATTGACGAGTTGTTTGTACATGACGTTGCCCGTCTCGATTTCCGGCGCAAGCAAGATATCGGGATCGCCCGCGACGCGCGAATCGATTCCTTTGGTTCGCGCGCAACGCAACGACAGCGCGTTGTCGAAGCCGAGCGGACCGTCGACGATGCCGCCGGTAATCTGACCGCGCTCCGCCATTTTCGCGAGTGCCGCAGCGTCGACCGTCGCGATCATCGCGGGATTGACGGATTCCACCGCCGCGAGCACGGCGACTTTCGGCGCGGCGACTCCCATCATTCGAACGAAGTCGATTGCGTTCTGAACGATCGAACGTTTTGCGGCGAGCGTCGGCGCGATGTTGAATGCGGCATCGGTGATGTAGAGCGTCTTATGGTAGATCGTAGCCGGTACGGCGCATGCGAAGACGTGGCTCATCATCCGATCGGCGCCGAGCCCGGTCGCTTTATGCAAGACCGGGCGCAAGAATTCGTCGGTATGAAGATGACCCTTCATCAATATGTCGGCCTCGCCGTCACGCACGATAGCGACCGCAAGCAGCGCGGCATCGCGTGCACTGGCGGCTGGGACGATGCGCGGGTGGTCGAGAATGCCGAGCTGTTTTAGGAGCGCTTGGATCGCGGCGACGTTTCCGATGAAGAGCGGCTCGACGCCGCACGTATCGCGCGCGTCGAGCGCTCCGCGAAGCGACTCCACTTCGTGAGGCCACACGACTGCCACCGTCCGGCGCGGTTGGTGCCGGACGGCGGCAGCGACGTCCTCGAAGGGCGTTACTTCAGCCGTTGAGGTGGGCGTAACGGTCAAGGAAACGCTGCGGCTTTTTGAGCGCGTCGCGGCGGAACGGTTCGCCGAGTTCTTGTGAATCCACGACGAGGTTGATCACCGCGGGACGCTTGGAGGCGAGCGCAGCACGCACCGTACCTGCGATGTCGGCGGCCCGCTCCACCTTGTAGCCCTCCGCTCCCATCTCACGCGCGACCGCTGCGAAATCGGGGTTTTTAAGATTCGAGCCAACGAAGCGGTCGTTGTAGAAGTCGACCTGATTCTTCTTTTCCGCGCCCCATTGACTGTTATTCCAAACGATTGCAACGACGGGAATGTCTTCGCGCACGGCCGTCATCACTTCGGCCATGCTCATGCCCCAGGCACCGTCGCCGATGAACGCGACGACCGGCAGATCGGGGCGGCCGAGCTTAGCGCCAAGGGCCGTCGGATACGAGTAGCCGCAATTTCCAAAGCTCATCGCTGCGAGAAAGCGCCGCGGGGCGTTGAAGCGCAAATAGCTATTGGCGACCGACGAAATGTTGCCGATGTCGGTGGTCACGATCGCGTTGTCCGGTAGCGCTTCGGCGACAGTTTTGAGCGCGTGGCGGGGACTGATCGGCGAGCTCGTCTTCGAGGACATCGTGTCGAGTTCGGTGCGCCAGGCGTCGCGTTTTTGGGCGATTCTGCGAACGGTATCGGTCGCCCGGGGCCGGTCACCGCGAAGCGCGCGCATCCGCTCGAGGATGGCCTTGGCGGTCTGCTGCGCGTCGCCGCAGATGCCGAGTTCGATTCTTTTCGTCAATCCGAGCACGCGGTGGTCGGCGTCGATTTGAATGATGCGCGCTTTGGCCGGCCAGTAATCCATGCCGTGTTGCGGCAGCGTGCCGAACGGCCCGAGCCGGCATCCGAGCGCGAGCACGACATCGGCTTCGGCGATCGTTTCCATCGCCGCTTTGGAGCCTTGATACCCGAGCGGACCGACCGCAAGTTCGTGGTCGGCCGGAAACGCGTCGTTGTGCAGATAGGAGCAGGCTACCGGCGCCGTCAGATATTCGGCCAGTTGCCGCGCTGCGTCGACGGCATCGCCTTGGACGACGCCACCGCCGGCGAGGATGACGGGACGTTGCGCGTCCGCAAGTGCCTCGGCCGCCGCCGCGATCTGATCCGGATTGCCGGCACCGCGCTCGAGCGTGAGCGACGGATAGATCTCGGTCATGAAATCGCCGTAAAAGTAGTCGCGCGGGATGTCGACTTGCACGGGTCCCATCTCCGCCTTCGCGACGTAAAACGCACGGCGCAGCAATTCGGCCATGCGTTCGGGGCGATTCACTTGAACCTGCCATTTCGTGATCTTGGAGAAGATCGGCATTTGCTCGGTCTCTTGGAAGCCACCCAGACCCACGCCGAGGGTTCCAACGGCCGGCGTACAGACGACCATGGGCGTATGCGCCCAATACGCAGCGGCGACGCCGGTCACGAAATTGGTGATGCCGGGGCCGTTCTGTGAGATGACGAAACTCGGCTTACCGGTGACGCGGGCGAGACCGTCGGCCATATGCACGGCGTTTTGCTCGTGCGCGACCGAGAGAAAGCGGATGTCGCCTGCCGGAAAAAGATCGAGCGCGTCCATGTAAGCGGAGCCCACGATTCCCGGGACGAGATCGATGCCCTCGGCCCGCAAGGTTTCGACGAATGCCTCGCTAGGTGTCATTCGCACGGGCCCGCTCACGGGCTGCGTCGGGGTGGACGAGGCATCGCTCGGCTTAGTTTCCAGCATGTGAAATCTCCAACGATTGGACGGCAACGGCGGTACGGAAGCGAGCCCGCGGCGACATGTCCGACTTGTCTCTACTTGTACGGACAGACGAACTATAAAGTGCGTGGCATTTAAAAGTCAACTCGAGACACCAGTCGATGATGAAGGGCGCGATGCGCAAACGCACGGGACGCGTCACATGCTTGCCGGGGCGGCTTCGACGCGCAACGCGAGGCTTAGCGCCGGACCGATCTCGCCCGGGGTGTCACAGACGTGGGCGCCGGCTTCGCGCAGCGCCCGAACTTTGGAGTCGCCGCTGCCGCGCGTGCCGTCGACAATTGCGCCGGCGTGACCCATCCGTCGTCCCCGTGGTGCGGTTCGCCCGGCGATGAAGGCGACCACGGGCTTGCGCATCGTGGCGACGTGCGCGGCGGCCTCCTCTTCCATCGACCCGCCGAGTTCACCGACGAGCACGATCGCCGCCGTATTCGGATCGTCGTCGAGCATGACGAGGGCTTCGCGCGACGTCGTACCGATGATCGGATCGCCGCCGATGCCTAAAAACGCGGACTGCCCGAGACCTTCGCGCACGATATCGAGGCAAACGAGGGTTCCCAAACTTCCGCTGCGCGAAATGACGCCGATGTGGCCCGGCGCGAAAATCGTCGGCGCAAAGCCCGGCATGATGCCGACGCAAGCTTCACCGGGCGTTACGAGGCCAGCCGTATTCGGACCGAATACGCGGGCGCCGCGCTCGCGCGCCGCCGCGAGGAAACGCATGACGTCGCGAACCGGGACGTGCTCGGCGAGGACGACGATCGTCGAAATCCCCGCGTCGAGCGCATCGATGACCGCTTCCTCCGTCGCGTACGGTGGCGTGAAAAGCACGCTGACATCGAGCGGGTGTGCGAGCGCTGCCTCGCGCGCAGAGTGATAGACGGGAACGCCGAGATGCGAGGTACCGCCCTTGCCCGGGGAAGAGCCCGAAACGATCCGCGTACCACACGAGCGCATCCGCTCCGTCCAGAACGTCGCCTGTTTCCCGGTAATCCCTTGAACGAGCACCGCATGCTGCGAACGAACGATCATCGTGCCGCACCTGCAATGGGACTCGCCGACGCCGCCGCGGCGATTACGAATTGAACGGCATCGTCCATCGAGTCATAGGGCTCGATGCCGAGCTCGTCGCGAACGATCGCAATAGCGGCCTCCTCGCCCGTCCCGTGGATCGAAAACGCGACGGGGATGACGGGCTTGAGAGCTTTCATCGCATCGACCACACCACGCGCCATGACGTCGGTTTGTGCGAACGCTCCGCAAAAGTTCACGAGCAAACTCCTCACCCGCGGATTCGCGAGAACGATTTCGAGGGCGGGAGTTGCTTTCGTATATGCCTCGCCGCCGATTTCCATGAAGTTCGCGGCCCGTCCGCCGTAGTGGGCCACGGCATCCATCGTCGTCATCGTCAACCCGGCTCCGTTGGCGAGAACTCCGACGTCTCCGTCGAGCTCCATGTAAAGCAGTCCGACGCTGCGAGCGCGCCGTTCGAGCTCCGTCCCTTGCGGGCCAAGCGCCGTCGCCGCTTTATCGAAGAGTTCTTCTTGGCGCCGCTTCGCCGAGTCGTCGAGTACGAGCTTACAGTCGAGCGCATAGAACTCGCCGCTGTCGGCGCGCACGAGCGGATTGATTTCCAGAAGCTCCGCGTCGTTCGCATCGTAGACCGAATAGAGCGCGAGCAGGACGCGGGTAAGCGCGGTCGCGTCATCGCGGCCGGCGCCGGCGGCGGAAACCAGAGCGCGCGCGGCATCCTCGGACAATCCCGTGCGAACGTCGACGGTCGTTCGCGCTATACGGTCGTGCGCAACGTCCTCGATTTCAATACCGCCATCCGCTGAGAACAAGACCAGCGGCAGACCGGTCGAGGCGTCGTTCATGATCGCGGCGTAATATTCGTGAGCGATGGGCACCGCCGCTTCGATCAACACGCGCTCCACGAGATGGCCGTTGAGCGTGCTGCCCAAAAGCGAACTCACCGCGACGCGCACCTCGTCTGCGCCACCGGCAAAGACGATGCCCCCGCCCTTGCCGCGTTTGCCCGCAGCGATTTGCGCTTTGACGACGCAGCGGCCGAGCAGCGCTTCTCCGAGGACCTCGGTGTCGGCAACGTGCGCGACGACCGACCCATCGGGAACGCGCAATCCCGCCTCGCGCAAGAGATCTTTGCCGACGTATTCCAGAACATCCATCGCGTCACGCACCGTAGCGCGATAGGTATGCGCCGAAGAGTTCTTGTTCGGTCGGTTCGCGCGATTCGCACGTCCGTACGAGATGCGTGATGTTGATGAAGTGTTTGTACGACAGGTTCTCGCTGATGCTGTTTTTCGCCCAAGAACCGCAGCCCATCGTCAACGTAAAATTTAAGCCGTTGTCGAATGAGCCGCCATTATTGAAGCAGTGTGCTTGGTTCACGAGCACCCGAACGACACCGACGCGAGCGGCGAGCTCGCCTGCGTGCGCGTCATCGTGCGTGTGGATGCCACAGGAATGGCCCGCACCGGAATACGTAAGGATTTCGCCGACTCGGCTGACGGCAGCCTCGAAATCGGGCGCGCGGTATACCGTCAGGACGACGCAGAGCTTTTCACCCGAGAGCGGTGCATCGTCTCCGACTTTCGTTTCTTCGACGAGAAAGAAGCGGGCACGTCCCGCGGCAGGGTCGGTAAACCCGGCAATCTGGGCGATACGAGCCGGCGACTGAGCCGTAATCTCCGCGTTGAGCTTGCCGCCCTGGAAGAGCGCGTGCTCGAGACGGGCCTTATCTTCATTATCGAGCAGATAGCCGCCCTCGTGGCGAAGAGCGTCGAGCATCTCGCTGTAGACGCCGTCGAGGATGACGAGACTATTCTCCGACGAGCAGCTCGTGGCATAATCGAACGTCTTACTGCGCGCGATTTTATCCGCCGCATCGGGCAAATCCGCACTCTCGTCCACGATTACCGGCACGTTGCCGGCACCGACGCCGATCGCCGGCGTTCCGCTGCGATACGCATTGCGAACGTTCGATTGCGACCCGGTGACGACGACGAGGTCCGCTTGAGCCATCAGTTGGTTGGTCAGTTCTTTCGTGATCGGGAGCGGCAGCATTTGAACCAGGTCGACGGGTGCGCCGATCTTACGCAGTTCCGCATGGATCAGCGCGACGACGCGCGCGCACGTCGACGCACCCTTCGGTGAGGGCGCGAGGATAACGGCATTGCGTCCCTTGAGCGCCATCATCGCTTTGTTGACCGGCGTCGCAGAGGGATTCGTCGACGGACAGAGGGCTGCGACGACACCGATCGGCTTCGCAATGCGCGTGAGATTCGTCCTCGGATCGTGATCGATGATGCCGACCGAGATCGCGCCCGGGGCGAGCAAATCGCTCAAGGTGCCGAAGGTCTTGCGCAGATTTTTCTGCACCTTGTCCTCATAACGTCCGATGCCCGTATCGTCGACGGCGAGTCGCGCGAGCTCTTGCGCGTTATGATAACACGCCCACGCGACCGCCGTGACCAGCGTGTTCGTTTGCGTTTGCGAGTACGCCGAAATTTCTCTCTGCGCCACGCGGCCGCGTTCGATCGATCCGGCGATGACGGCTGCAACGCTTGGAGCTGTTACGACCATTTAAAGACCCCCCGCTAACGAGTCGACGGACCGGCGCGCGTCGACGAATAGAATGGCTACGACCCCGGCGGCGAGCAGCCCGACGCCGACGAGAAACGATGGGATCCACGTACCCGTTCGGTCGACGAGCACCCCGAAGGCAATGGGCGAGACGACACCGGCTGCGCCGAAGCCGGTGTTCATTAAGCCCGAGACGGTGCCGGAGTAGCGCCGGCCGCCCAGATCCATCGACACGGCCCAAAGACCCGAGACGGCGACTTCGAGAAAGAAGAAGGCACCCGTTTGCAGGATGATGGCGACGATGCGATCGCTTGCGAAAATCGACGGTAACGTGCAGGCGAGGCTACCGACGAAGGCAACGACGATCGTACTACGGCGGGCGAGGTTGAGGTTACCGGTGCGCTTCCATAATTCATCCGTGGCTTTTCCGCCGGCTAAATCGCCCAAAACTCCGCCGAGTAAAGGAAGGGCGCCGAAGAAACCGATTTGTGCGAAGGAGAAGTGACGGACTTGCATGAGATAGGTGGGCAGCCATGTGAGATATATCCAGAGGGTGTATCCATAGCAGAAATCGGCGAAAACGAGCAGCCACACATCCGAGCTGGACAGAATTCGCTTCCAGGGAATGACGCGCTTCGCGCGCACGATTTCGGCCGGTGGCCCGGCTGCCCCGTAGATTTGGTGCAACTCGGCCTCGTTCACGGATGATTTTTGCGTCGGCGAGTCGCGGTAAAACAGAAAGAAGACGAGAGACCACAGGAACCCGAGGGCACCGAGAATGAGAAACGACGGACGCCATCCACCCAGAGTGAGTGAGAGCCATACGATGAGCGGCGGGGCCAGAGCGGCCCCTAAGCGCGCGGCCGCGTGCGTGACGCCTTGCAGCCAACCGCGGCTCGTCGGAGGATACCACGCTGAAAGCGCGCGCGTTGCAACCGGAAAACCGCCTGCCTCGCCCAGCCCGAAACACAGCCGAACGATGAAGAGGCCCGCGAAACTGCTTGCGGTCGCCGTCATCATCGTAAAGAACGACCACCACGTCATGAGAAGCGCGAGCACGCGGCGCGGCCCGAATCGATCGCCAAGCGTCCCGCCGACGATTTGCAAGAGTGCGTACGTCATGGCGAACGCCGAAAAGATCAGCCCCATTTGCGACTTCGTAAAACCGAACTCTTTGATGATCTGGGGCGCGGCGACCGAAATCGTCGTCCGATCCAGATACGAAATGAGGTAAAGCAAACATAGGATGAACAGCACGACATGACGTGTCCGGCTCGCGCGGACCACGCGCGTCGATGGCGAACTCAGAGCACGCGAAGTCATGCGAGTCTCCAATATACGTAACGCGCGCGACTATGGCGGCGCGCAAGGTTTTCTTACTCGTCTACACTTGTCCGTACAACCTTCTCTCAAGGTACACCACCGATTTGCGAAAGTCAATTCCACGCAAAGGGCCGCCCGCGGCCGCGCGCACGGTCCTGGCAGCAGACGACCCGCTCCCGCTGTACGAGCAGATAAAACGCGTGCTCTTAGCCGAAGTGCGTTCATCCGGCACGCTGCCGCGTCGTCTGGGCTCCGACAACGCCTTGATGTCGCGTTTCGGCGTGAGCCGGATGACGATTCGAAGCGCGGTCGACGAGCTGGTCCGGCTCGGTCTCGTACAACGCATACAGGGCAAAGGGACCTACGCGTTAGCTCCGCAGGCGGTCGAGGTCCGGCTCGACGGGCTGCAACGTTTCCTGCAAGAGTGGCACGAACCGCATTTGCATACCGAAGCGAGGATTCTCGCTTTTCGCCCCATCACGGCTTCGGTCGCCATCGCGCAGCAGTTGCACGTTCCCACCGGCAGTGTCGTCTTGCACGTTCGCCGGTTACGGGAAGCCGACGACGGGCCCGTCGCGGTCGACGATCGCTACGTCGCCGGATGGTGTATGAGGGGCATAACGCGCGAAGAGGCCGCGAAACAGTCGCTCTTCGTTTCGATCGAAGAACATTCGGCAATCGCGACGGAAACCGTCGAGCAGACGGTTACGGCTGCAGCTGCAAGCAAAGCGGAGGCGAAACTGCTGGCGCTCGATCCGGGCTCACCGGTCCTCGAGCGCCGCGTGCTCTTCGCGACCGCGGACCACCAGCCGACACTCTGCGGTCGAAGCGTTTATCGCGGCGACCGCGTGCAGTTTCGGTTGCACGCCTCCCGCACGGAATGATCCGTTCCTAGCCGATGGACGTCGGCGGCACCTTCGTATTTCTGCGCCAACCGCTCTTGGAGACGATTGGCATTGCGGCCGGGGCGCTGCCGATTGCGATCCTCGTCGGCGCCTCGGCCGCTCTCGCGATCGTGCGCGGGGGACCGCTCGGAGGGTTTGTCCGCGCGGGCGCCTCGTTCGTACGCGCCGTGCCGGAGCTCGTTCTCGCAATCGTCTTCGTCGTCGCGCTCGGATTCGGAGCCGTTCCCGGTACCCTCGCACTCGGCATATCGGGCGCCGCAACCGTCGCCAAGCTCTACGCCGAACTTTTGCAATCGGTGCGTCACGAGCCCGAAGAAGCGCTACGCGCGACGGGCGCGACCGCGAGCGCAAGTTTTCTGGTCGGCCTCGTGCCCGCGGCCTGGCCCGGTCTCGTCGGTTTCGGCGCCTATGCGTTCGAAAGCATCGTGCGCGCTGCCGTGATCGTCGGCGTCGTGGGCGCGGGCGGCCTCGGCTCGGCGCTGATCACGAGCATCAATGTGCTCGATTACACGTCCTTCGCGTTATACGTTGCGGCGCTCGTGGCGCTAGTGCTCGTCGTCGACGCGGCGAGCGGCGTGCTGCGCGAGCGGGCACCGGCCTGGGTCGCCCTCACAACGTTCGCCCTGATCTCGCTCGCCGGCATCGTGGCGCTCGCAACGACGGAACCGGCGGCGTGGCACGCATTCGCGACGGCACCCCCACGCGTCTTCGCGTATTTCGCGCGCGCCGTGCCGCCGGCGTTCACGCCGGGCCTGCTCGCTTCGGCCGCGCACGGGGTCCTCGAAACCATCGGCGTCGCAGTGGCCGGAACGGTTGCCGGGGCCCTGATCGCGATTCCGCTGGCGCTGCTGGTCGCGCGCGTCGTAGCCAGCGGCTGGGTGCGCGGAACGGGCTACCGGCCATGGTCCATCGTCCCGGCCACACTCACGCGGCTCCTCCTCGTGATCGGACGCTCGGTTCCGCCGATCGCAATCGCGCTCGTCGCGCTCTCGTTCGTCGGACTCGGGCCGAAAGCCGGCGCCTTCGCGCTCGCGGTCCATACCGCGGGCGTGCTCGGAAAATTGTTCGCCGAAAGCCTCGAACTCACCGATACGCAGCCGGCCGAGGCGCTCGTCGCAAGCGGCAGCACCGGCCTCGCCGCGGTCGGCGTCGGCATAGTGCCGGGCGCGTTCGCTGCGATGAGCGCGCACGTGCTGTACCGCTGGGAATGGAACGTCCGCGCTTCGACGACCCTCGGGATCGTCGGCGCGGGCGGCCTCGGTCAACACATCTTTAACGCGCAGCAATTGCTGCACGAGCGCGAATTGCTCGCTTACGTCATCGTTGCGATCGCTCTGGTGATCGCATCGGACCAAGTGACGGTTCTCGCACGCAGCCGCCTGCATCTGCGAACGATGGAACGTTAGCGGCGGAGCCGAAGACACCGCCTATGAGCACGACCGCAAGGCGACCACGCACAATCGATCCGCTCGACTTGCTCGGGATCGACGACGAACTTTCGAGCGACGAGCGCCTGATCCGCGACACGGTGCGCGACTTCGTCGGTCGAAGCGTGTTGCCGCACATCGGCGCATGGTTCGAGGATGGAACGTTTCCCAAAGAGATGGCGCGCGAACTCGGCGCACTCGGATTACTCGGCATGCATCTCGAAGGATACGGATGTGCGGGCGCGAGCGCGACGGCCTACGGCGTCGCGTGCCGGGAACTCGAAGCGGCCGATTCCGGATTGCGCAGTTTCGTCTCCGTGCAGGGCTCGCTCGCGATGTTCCCGATCCACGCGTACGGTTCGGACGAGCAGCGCGAGACCTGGCTGCCCCGGATGGCGCGCGGTGAAGCGATCGGCTGTTTCGGTCTGACGGAGTGGGATTTCGGCAGCGAACCCGCCGGCATGCGAACGACCGCGCGCCGCGACGGCGCCGACTATCTCATCGACGGTTCGAAAGCGTGGATCACCAACGGCGGCATCGCCGACGTCGCAGTCGTCTGGGCGCACGTCGATCCCGCGCCCGGATCGGCGGCCTCGGGCAGCGACGTGCGCGGCTTCGTCATCCCGACGACGACGCGCGGTTTCCGAACGCAAAACATCGAGCGCAAGATGTCGTTGCGCGCGTCGGTGACTTCGGAGCTCATTATGGAAAGTTGTCGCGTTCCGGCATCCGCGATGTTGCCGGGCGTGAGCGGTATGCGCGGGCCGCTATCGTGTTTGAGCGAGGCGCGATACGGTATCGTGTGGGGCGCGCTCGGGGCCGCGCGCGCGTGCTACGAAGCGGCCCTCGCGTATGCGAAAACGCGCGTACAATGGGGCAAGCCGATCGCGGCGTTTCAGTTAACGCAAGAGAAACTCGTCGACATGGCCCTCGAATTGCAGAAGGGGCAACTGCTCGCTTCGAAGCTCGGCCGGCTCAAAGACGCGGGCGACCTCTCGCCGCTGCACGTAAGCCTCGGCAAACTCAACAACGTGCGCGAAGCGCTCGCGATCTGCCGCCAAGCGCGCACGATCTTGGGCGCGAGCGGCATCACGCTGGAATACCCCGTGATCCGTCACATGAACAATTTGGAATCGGTGCTCACGTACGAGGGCACGAGCGAAGTGCACACGTTGATCCTCGGGCAAACGATTACGGGCCACGCCGCGTTCGCGTGATCGGTTAGACGCGCGCGGGCTGCGGTCGGGCGCGATCGTATTGCACGGGCCATTCGACCTCGACGCCGAGCGCGGTCGCCGCATGTAAGGGCCAATATGGATCCCGCAGCAGTTGGCGTGCGAGCAACACGAGATCGGCGCGTTCGCTGCGAACGATTTCGTCGGCGGCAGCGGGATCGGTGATGAGACCGACGGCGCCCGTGGGGATCCCGGCCTCCGCGCGAATCTTTTCGGCGAACGGAACTTGATAGTGCGGACCGATGGCGATTTGCTGATGCGGTACCAATCCGCCGGACGACGTATCGATCAAGTCGCAGCCGAGCGCACCGAGATCGCGGGCGAGCCGCACGGATTCCTCCGGCGTCCAGCCGCCGTCGGCCCAGTCGCTCGCCGAAATGCGCACGAAGAGCGGCGCGCCCGCCGGAATCGCGGCGCGCACGGCGCCCGTTACTTCGCGCACGAGACGCGTCCGGTTTTCGAACGAGCCGCCGTAGCGATCGGTACGTGCATTGGATAGCGGCGACATAAACGCGTGCAGCAGGTAGCCGTGCGCGGCGTGGATTTCGAATACATCGAAGCCGCAGGCGACCGCGCGGACCGCCGCCGCAGCAAAATCGGCCGTCAGCCGGGCGAAATCGGTCGCGCCCATCTCGAGCGGCGGCCGGTTGCCCGGGGTGAACGGCAATGCGCTCGGCGCCAGCGGTTCCCAGCCGCCGTCTATGACGGCGAGCGGGGCGCCGCCGTCCGACGGCCGCTTCGTGCTCGCCTTGCGGCCGGCATGCGCGAGCTGCACGCCGGCCTTCGCGCCGTTGCCGTGCACGAAAGCGACGATGCGGCTCAACATCTCGATATGTTCGTCGCGATAGATGCCGAGGTCGTGCGGCGTGATGCGCCCTTCGGGCGACACCGCCGCCGCTTCGCTCATCACCAGACCCGCGCCGCCGACGGCGCGACTGCCGAGATGGACGAGATGCCAATCGTTTGCGAACCCGTCGGCGCTCGAATACTCGCACATCGGCGAGACGACGATGCGGTTGCGCAGGGTGACGCCGCGGACGTCGAAGGGATCGAAAAGGTGTGCCATCGGCCGATAAAAACCGCCGGGTCCTGCGAAGTTTCAGGCGAGCGCGTGCTGTGTTGCCACCTTCGGCGTGGCGGGAGCGGCGGCGGAGGCTGCGAAGCCGATAGCGATGATGATCGAAAGAACGCGATTCGCCGCGGGCGACCTCCGCGCGTTTGTTGCGCGCGCACTCGAAGCGCTCGACGTATCCGCCGGCGACGCGGCCCTGGTCGGCGAGGTCCTCGTAACCTCCGATATTCGCGGCATCGAATCGCACGGCGTCGCACGGCTCGAGGGTTTTTACGTCGACCGCATCCGCGACGGCTTTATCGACCCGCGCGGTGCCGACGCGGTCGTACGCGAAACGCCGACGACGCTTGCGGTCGATGCAAACAACGGCCTCGGCCATCCCGTTTCGGTGCGCACGATGCGCCGCACGCTCGACAAAGCGTGCGAAGTGGGTTGTGCGGTCGCGACGGTGCGTCACTCCAATCACTACGGCATCGCGGGCTATTACGCGATGCTCGCGCTCGAACGCGACTGCATCGGCATCGCTTCCACCAACGCCGGGCGCCTCGCGGTGCCGACCGGCGGCCGTCAACTGATGCTCGGTACGAACCCCTTCGCGTTCGCCATCCCCGCACAGAACGGCGACGCCTTCGTGCTCGACATGGCGACGACGACGGTTGCGCTCGGAAAGTTGGAGATTGCCAAGCGTTTGGGAAAGCGGCTCTTGCCGGGGTGGGCCGTCGATGCGGCCGGAGCGCCGACGACCGATCCCGATGCCGGGATGAGCGGGGCGCTCTTACCGCTGGGCGGCTTCGGTTCGGAAAACGGCGGCCACAAGGGCTACGGCCTCGGACTGCTCGCCGATATTTTGTGCGCGGTGCTCGGCGGCGGCATGCTCGCACCGGATATGCCGCCCCGCACGCAGATGCTCGATTCGGCAATCGTCAGTCATTTTTTTGCGGCGATTCGGATCGACACGTTTCGCGACGTTGCGGCTTTCAAAGCCGACGTGTCCGCCGAATTGGCCGCGTTTCGCGAGAGCGCCCCCGTCCCCGGCGCCGAACGCGTCGTGGTCGCGGGCGACCTCGAACGCGAGCGTTCCGACCGTCAGTTGCGCGAGGGCGTAGGACTCGACCCGGTCGTCGTCGCGAGCCTCGCGCGCGTGGCCGAAAAAACGGGCGTCGCGCCTGCCGTAGCGGTACGGTCGTGAAGCATCACACGGACTACATCGTCGTCGAAACGCCGCAACGCTACGAGATTCGCGATATCACCGACGACGTCGCACGCATCGTCACGGCGTCGGGCGTCGACGACGGCATGGCGCTCGTGAGCGCCATGCACATTACGTCGAGCGTCTTCGTCAACGATCACGAGCCGGGGCTCTGGGACGACATCATGGCGTGGCTCGAAACACTCGCTCCGCGCAAACCCGACTACCGGCATCACCTCACGGGTGAAGACAACGCCGACGCGCACCTCAAGCGCTCGGTTCTCGGGCACCAGGTCATCGTGCCGATCACGAGCGGCGGGCTCGACCTCGGTCCGTGGGAACGCGTCCACTACGGCGAGTTCGACGGACAACGCCGCAAGCGCATCGTCGTAAAAGTGATGGGCGCGTAGCGTTAGGGCGCGATCGCAACCGCGCGCACGCCGGCGCTAGCCTGCGCTTCGAACGTCTCGAAGTTCTTGTGGAAGAGTGCCGCGAGCTTCTTGGCTTGCACGTCGTAGGCGGCTTTGTCCGCCCACGCGTTCCGTGGATCGAGCACGTCGCCCGGCACCTCCGCAACTGCGACCGGCAACGCGAGCCCGAAGAACGGCTCCGTCTTAAACGTCACGCCCGCGAGCGATCCGTCGAGCGCGGCGTTGACCATGGTGCGCGTGTGCGCGATCGCCATGCGTGTTCCGACGCCGTAGGCCCCACCGGTCCAGCCGGTGTTTACGAGCCAGCACGTGACGTTATGATTCGCTATACGTTCGCCGAGCAGCTTCGCGTACACCGTCGGATGATGCACCATGAACGGCGCGCCGAAGCACGTCGAGAACGTGGCGGTCGGTTCGTCGACGCCCTTTTCGGTGCCGGCGACTTTCGCCGTGTAGCCCGACAGGAAGTGATACATCGCTTGTTCCGCCGTCAGCTTGGCGATCGGCGGCAGCACGCCGAACGCATCGGCCGTGAGCATCACGATCGTCTTGGGGTGTCCGGCGCGTAAATCGGGGACGATATTCGGAATAAAACTCACCGGATAGGCGGAGCGGGTATTTTCGGTCTTCGTTTCGCTTTCGAGATCGAGCGCGCGCGTCGCTTCGTCCACCACGACGTTCTCGAGAACCGCGCCGAAGCGATGCGACGCGGCCCAAATCTCCGGTTCCGCTTTTTGCGAAAGACGGATGACCTTCGCGTAACAACCGCCTTCGAAGTTGAAGACACCGTCGGCCGACCAGCCGTGCTCGTCGTCGCCGACGAGCGGTCGTTTGGAATCGGCGGAGAGCGTCGTCTTGCCCGTGCCTGAGAGGCCGAAGAAGATGGCCGAGTCGCCGCCGGTGCCGACGTTGGCCGAGCAATGCATCGGCAGCACGTTGCGCAGCGGCATCAGGTAATTCATGATGGTAAAGACGGACTTCTTGATCTCGCCGGCATAGCGCGTCCCGCCGATGAGGACGATTCTGCGCGCCATGTTGATCAGCACGAACGTGCCGCTGCGCGTACCGTCGCGCGCTGGATCCGCGACGAATTCGGCGGCGTCGATCACGGTAAACTCAGGCGAAAACTCCGCCGGCGCAGCGTCGGGTGTGATGAAGAGGTTCCGCGCGAAGAGCGAGTGCCAGGCGTACTGCGTGATGACGCGGACCGGCAGCCGGTAGCGTTCGTCCGCGCCGACGAACGTATCGAGCACGTAGATGTCGCGTTCGCGGAGAAACGCACCCACCCGTGCGAGCAATGCATCGAATGTCGCCGCGTCGATCGCCTTGTTGGTCTCGCCCCAGTCGATGTGCGCTTCGCTGCCGGGCTCGCGCACGAAAAACTTATCTTTCGGGGAGCGGCCCGTATGTTCGCCCGTCTCGACGACGAACTGCCCGCCGGCGCCGAGTTCGCCTTCGCCGCGACGCAACGCATGTTCGTAGAGCGCGCCGACCGAGAGGTTGCGATGCACGGCGGTCGTGCCGGCCAACCCCAGTTCCTCGAAGTGCGATCGTAAGCGTTCGTCGTCGGTCGGCAACGTAAGAATGGCGGGTGTCCCTCCAGGCGGAAAGAAGGTTGGTTTTCTCGGCTATCCACAGCGCGCCTGCCCTGTGATGAGGGGCTCCCGTTCCGGTACGCGTTCGTTCGGCGCTGAGTCGACACAGCGGGCGCGGCATCGGCGGGCGAGAACCGGGCGACGAATGAAACTACGGCGTTTCGGCCGCTCCGCTCGGGCAGGTGCGGCTGCCCTACTCGTGCTCGCAGGCATCGGGGCCGCACCGCTCGCGGCGCGGACGACGGGGATCGCGATCGGCACGCTCCCGAGTGGACCGTACGACGCGATTACCGACGTGGCGGGCGTACGCGTCGGGTCCGTCACGAAAATCGAGGGCCCCTCCGGACCGCTCGTCCCGGGAGTCGGTCCGGTGCGGACGGGCGTGACCGTCGTGCTTCCCAACGACGATCCGTGGACCAAACGCGTCGCCGCGGCGACGTACGACCTCAACGGCAATGGCGAACTCACGGGTGCGCACTGGATCGATGAGTCGGGGTTCCTCGAGGTGCCGATCGCGCTGACGAACACGCTCGACGTCGGCCGCGTCGACGATGGCGTCATCGACTGGCTCGTCGCCAAACACCCCGAAATCGGCGTCAGCGACGACGTCCCGCTGCCCGTGGTCGCGGAATGCGACGACCAGGGACTCAACGATATCGTCGGGCGTCACGTCGCCCCCAGCGACGCGGTGCGTGCCCTCGAGACCGCCCGCGTGGGCGACGTCGATCGCGGCAACGTCGGCGCGGGCACGGGGATGCGCGCTTTCGGGTTTAAAGCCGGCATCGGCACGGCGTCGCGGCGCACGGGGGCCACGAGCGGCTCCTACACCGTCGGCGTTCTGGTAAACGCGAATACCGGTTCCCGGGCGGAGCTGCGGATCGACGGTGTTCCGGTCGGCCGGGTGCTCGCGAACGTGGCGCTACCGGAATTTCCCAAACGGGCCGCGCTCTCCAGCCACGGGCGCGCGGCCGACGGCAGCATCATCGTCACGATCGCGACGGACGCGCCCCTCGAGGGCCGGCAGCTACGCGAGCTCGCCAAACGTGCGACCCTGGGGCTGGCACGCACCGGCATCACCTCGCACACCTCCAGCGGCGATCTGCTGGTCGCCTTCTCGACCACCCGGCTCTACCCGCGGGCCCCGCAACGGCCGCTCGCGGCGGCCGTCGTGAACGACGACGACACCATGGACGCGCTCTTTGCCGCAAGCGCGGAAGCCACCGAGGCGGCCGTGGCCGACGCGCTCTTCTCCGCCCGGACCCTCAGTGGGGCACGGAACATCACGTTTTTCGAAATCCCAGTCGCACGGGTGCGCGACATCCTCAAGAATGTAAAGATTTCCTTACCATCCAAACTATGATCTCGTCCGTTGCCTATGGTACTGTTTTCGCGAAGCACCGTCGCACAAAGCGTGTGAAGTGCAGCAGACTTGTCCGCAAGAGGCAAGGGGGCAAAGAGGCGCACCGGTTTACCGGGGCGCCTCTTTGTGACCCGGCGGACGCGCCGTTAGGCGAGCGCGGCCGCTCGCGTACGCGTGTGATCCGGCGTGATGAAGAGCGGCTTCATCGTAAGAATCGCATCGACGGAATCGTCGCCGACCGTCACGTGACAGAGCGCCTGATCGCGATGCATGGAGAAGAGCTCGCTCGTATCGATTTTGTTCGCATTATGCTTCGTCGCACGGTCGAGGACGGCGAGCGTGTCGTCGTCGTCGGTTTTGAAGAAGATCTTCTGCGTAAAGTTTTGGAGCGCCGCATCGACGTGGTGTTTGGGAAGAACGGAGTAGAGCGACGAGACGCCCTGCGTCGTGCCCAGCACCATGCAGCCCGCCGAGCGAATGACGCCGAGCGACTGGATATCGGATTCGGAGATGCAGAGCTGGTACTCGTCGATGCCGAAGACGATCGGCCGCGCTTGATCGAGCAAGACATCCGCGCGGCGATTTTCGAGCGCCGTGAAAAAACGCCGTTTGGCCAAGGTGTAGATCGCCTGCGCGGCACGTTCGTACCGCGTGCGCGGCACGTGGAGGACGATGACCTTGCCGTCGAAGACGCCGTCCATCTGCACGAGGTTGTGCTTGCGCGCGAACGTCTTGGAGATCTGCACGTCGCGCAGCGGCTCGAGCAGCTGCGAGACCGCGAACTGGACGGCCCGCCGTGCTTCCGGTGTAAACTGTAAGTACCGGCTGTCCTCGTAGCTCATCGCCTCGCGGATGGTCCACGCTTCGTCGGCATCGTGCGAGAGCGTGCGCAGCCGCTCCATCGCCGCGATGCGGACCATCGCCGCAAACTTCTCGTCGAAACAGTAGCCGGTGAGATGCTCGAACGTGTAGTACTGCGAGCCTGCCGCTCCCAGCATCCGCAGCGCGTTCTTCATGCGCGCGATCGCCGCGTCGACCCACTGCTTCGCGTCGTCGCCGACGCGGCCGAACGTATCGCGAAAGTACATCGCGTCGACATCGGGGCTCCCGCTGAGCAAGTCGAGTCCGATCGCGCTGCCGGGCTCGACGACCAGCACCTCGCGCCCGGCGCGGCGCGCGATTTCGACCGCCTCCGCGACGGCCTCGCGTTTTGCGGCGATGATGAAAGCGCCGGCCTGCAACGGGCCGAGCATGTCCGCGAGCATCGGATTGTAGGCGCGGGTGGTCTTCCCTGAGCCCGACGATCCGAAAATCATCGTGTGGCGGCACAGATCTTCCACCCCAAAGACGACGCGTTGTTCGTCGTCGCCGAGGCTCAGCGTCCGCTGGAGGGGCGTGGTGGCTGTATGCTCCATAGACAGAGCATCGTCACAACCGGGCTCGAGTTAAAGCGCCTCTCGTCGCGCCGGCAAAAGCCCACGGCGGGTAGCCGCCGGTACCGGCCGTGGATGGCGGCCTTGGGCGGTGTTAGGCCACGTGCATCGGCGCGAGGTCGTGCGCTTGGAGAACCTGCCCGGCCGAAACGACGTGGCGCTTGAGGCCGAGCCTCGTCGGATCGACACCCAGCGCGATCGCGACGAGTTGCGGCAGGTGGAAGGTCGGAAGATCGGTGCGGCCCCAGCGCGCCGCCGAATCGGCCTGATAGCCGTCGAGCGCGAGGTGACACAGCGGGCACGGCGTCAGAACGGCTTCGGCGCCCTGGTCCTTCGCCATGCGCATGTTTTGGCCGACCATGTTGGCCGCAATGCCGTCCTTCTCGAGCTGCACGTGGAAGCCGCAGCAGCGCGTTTTGCCGGCGTAGTCGACCGGCTCGCCACCGAGCGCCGTGATGAGATCTTCGAGCGAGTGCGGGTTGCGCGCGGACTCCCAGCCGTTGACCGACTCGGGGCGGATGATGTGGCAGCCGTAGAACGGCGCGACCTTGAGGCCGTTGAGCGGATTGACGACCATTTTCGAGAGCGTGTCGAGCCCGATGTCGTCGATGAGCATCCAAAGCAGGTGCCGGACCGAGACCGTGCCCTTGTACGACGCGTTGAACTTACCGAGGATGGCGTTCGCGTGGTCCAGACGCCCGTCTTCCTCCAAAAGTTCTTTGTTCGACGCGCGCATATGCCCGGTACACGTCGAGCAAATCGTGATCACGTCGTCGAGACCGAGGGCCTCGGCCTGCGCGTACGTGCGCGCGTTGAGAACGCGCGCGACATCGCGGTTGACGTCGTTGAGCACCGAAGCACCGCAGCATGCCGCGGCGGTCAGCTCGACGAGTTCGACGCCGAGTTTGTCTGCCAGGAGCATCGTCGAGTTGAAGAGCTCCGTACACGACTCTTTGGCGACGCAACCGGGAAAGAAGCCGTACCGCTTGGCCTCTGCCGACTTGGAGCGCCGCTTTGCGGGAAGCGGGTTTGAGACTGCAACTGACATTATCCGACCGGGACCTCCATTGCCTCGAAGATCGTCCGAATTTCGGCGACCTTCTCGACGGGGTGCATGATGAGCGGGGGAATCTTGCCCTTCGAGGCCATGCGCAAGCCCAGCGGCATCACGCGCAAGAGTCCTTTGATGTTGAACTTTCCGATCGTGCCGGAGATGACTTCATTCTCGCCGAGCATGCCGGTCTGTTTGATCGTCTTGGCGACGACGAGCGCGTGTCGCGGGCCGGGGGCGTCCAGGATTCCCGCTTCGATCGAGGCGCGCTTCGTATCGATGATACGATCGTGCGGATCGACGTGCTTGGGGCAGAACGAACAGGCATAGCAGTGCGCGCAAAGCCACAGGTAGTCGTCGCTGATCTGCGCGAGGCGCTCGTTTTTCTTTGAGTCGCGCGTGTCTTCGATGAAGCGGTACGCGTACGAGATCGCCGCCGGTCCCGAGAACGACGGGTCGACGCTGACCACCGGACACAGCGCGTAGCACGTCGCGCACATGACGCAATTGGCGACGGCGACGAGCTTCTTCATATCTTCGGGGGAGACGCGGCGCTCGCGCTCGTGATCTTCGTCGCGGTCGACCGGCTGCAGGTACGGCTTGAGGCGCGAATACTTGTCCCAAAACGGGTCCATGTGGACGACCATGTCCTTCATGGGCTCGAAATTGGGCATCGGGTCGATTTTGACGGAGTTATCCTTGCGCAGCACCGTGTTGATCGGTGTCTTGCACGCGAGGCCCGTCACGCCGTTGATATTCATCGAACACGAGCCGCAGATCGCCGACCGGCACGAGCGACGAAACGAGATCGTTCCATCGACTTCGGCCTTGGCGTACTCCAGCGCGTCGAGGACCGTCGACGTTTCGGGAAAGTCGATGTCGACGCGTTCGCGACGTGGTTCGGCATCGACGGCTTCATCGTAGCGAAAAAGGTCGAGCGTAATCTTTCCCATCGACTAATACGATCTCACTTCCGGCTTGTACTTGGTAAACGTCACTTGGCGCGAGTAGTCGGCTTTCGGATCGCCGCCCGTGTAGTGCATCAGGCTGTGAACCATCCACTTTTCGTCGTCGCGGTTGGGGAAGTCGGTGCGCGCTTGCGCGCCGCGCGATTCCGTCCGGTTGAGCGCGCCCACCGCGATCGGCTGGGCGATGTCCATCAGGAACTCGGTTTCGAGCAGACCGACCAGGTCCGTGTTGAAGGTTTTGGACTTGTCCATCACCGTCATCGTCTTGGCCGCCGCACGAACGTCGCGCAGACCGTCGACGGCGCGCGTGAGTTCGGCCTCGTTGCGGAAAATGAACACGTTGTCGCTCATGAGCCCGTTGATCTGCTTGCGCACGCTTGCGTGACGTTCGCCGCCGGTGCGCGCGAGTATACCCGCAATCCGGTCCTTCTCGCTCGTAAGCGTCCGCTCGCTAGGGCGCACGTTGCCGACACTTTTGACATACTGCACCGCGTGCTTGGCGCTGCGGGCGCCGAAGACGATCGTTTCAAGCAGCGAATTGCCGCCCAGACGGTTCGCGCCGTGGACGCTCACGCACGCAACTTCGCCCGCCGCGTAGACGCCCGGTATACGCGTCGCGCCGAATTTGTCGGTCTCGATGCCGCCCATCGCGTAGTGCATGCCGGGCAGAATCGGAATCGGCATGTCGATCGCATCCTTGCCCGTTGCGTCCAGAGCGAGCTCGCGAATCTGCGGGAGGCGTTCGAGAATTTTCTCGCGGCCCAGGTGGCGCAGGTCGAGCAGGACGCAGCCTTCGATACCGCGGCCCTCGAGGATCTCCGTCCACTCCGCGCGGGAGACGACGTCACGCGAAGCGAGCTCGCCCTTGTTCGGTGCGTATTTGAACATGAAGCGCTCGCCCTCGCTGTTGAGGAGGTACGCGCCTTCGCCGCGCGCCGCTTCGGAGAGCAGCACGCCGTTCTCTTTGAGCGACGTCGGATGGAATTGGACGAACTCCATGTCCATGAGCGGAATCCCGGCACGGTGGGCGATCGCCATTCCGTCGCCCGTCGAGGCGTAGCCGTTGGTCGTCTTGGCGTACACGCGACCGAGGCCGCCCGTCGCAAAGATCGTCGCTTTGGCGGTCACGAGTTCCAGGTCACCCGTCCGCATGTTGTATGCGACGACGCCCGCACCCACGCCGTCCTCGACGCACAGGGCGGTCGCGAAGTACTCTTCGTACACCTTGACATTGAAGCGCTCGAGCTGCTCCCACAACGTGTGCAGGATGACGAGGCCGGTAACGTCGGCCGAGTAGCAAGTGCGCGGGGAGCCGGCCCCGCCGAAGGGGCGCTGCGCGATGCGGCCGTCGGGCAGGCGCGAAAAGATGCAGCCGCGATGCTCGAGCCACACGATTTGGCGGGGAGCGTCCTCGGCCATCGCTTCGATCGAATCCTGATCGCCGAGGTAGTCGGAGCCCTTCACGCAATCGAACGCATGATTCTCCGGGGAGTCGTCCTCGCGGTTGCCGAGCGCCGCGTTGATGCCGCCTTGGGCGGCACCCGAGTGGCTGCGTACCGGATGCATCTTCGAAACGATCGCGACGTCGGCTCCCGCCTCCGCGGCTTCCACGGCGGCGCGCATGCCCGCGAGACCACCGCCGACGACGACGACATCGTGTTTGATCAAGCCTGCCCCTCTAGAAAACGGCATGAAACTTCTTTTCATGATATACCACGAACGCCGCAAGCCCAAGGACCTTGGTCGCACGGACGTTCGTGTCGGAAAGAGGACAGGGCTCGCACCCCGGCTCCGGTAACTTTGACGCGCACCGCCGCCCCGAGGTTGACCCTTACATTGAGTTCGTTCGTCCATCTTCACGTTCACAGCGAGTACTCGTTGCTGGACGGTGCGTGCCGGGTCGACGAACTCTGCCGGCGGTCGGCGCAAAGCGGCGCCCCGGGCGTGGCGCTCACCGATCACGGCGTGATGTTCGGGTCGATGGAATTTTACTACGCCGCCCGCGAGCATTCGCTCGTGCCCATCGTCGGCTGCGAAGCCTATATCGCGCCGCGCGGCCGCTTCGACCGCACGGTGCGCGACGAAGCGCACGTGACCCTGCTCGCGGCGGATATCGTCGGCTACCGCAACCTGGTCGCTTTGATTTCCAAGGGCTTCCTCGAGGGCTACTATTACAAGCCGCGCATCGATATGGATCTGCTCGCGAAGCACCACGAGGGGTTGATCGTGCTATCGGGCTGTATGTCGTCGCTGTGCGCGCAGCCGCTGCTCAAGAACGACTACGCGGCTGCCAAGAAGGCGGCGCAGTCGTTCGTCGACATCTTCGCCGACCGTTTCTACATCGAGGTGATGCGTCACGGCATTGCGGAGCAGGACATCGTCAACGAGGGGCTGATCAAACTCGCGCGCGACATGCGGCTGCCGCTGGTCGCCACCAACGACTCGCATTACCTCGACCGCAGCGACGCGCAAGCGCACGACGTGCTGCTCTGCATCGGGACGGGGAAGACCGTTCAAGACACGAGCCGCATGAAGTTCATGACGGACGAGTTTTACGTCAAGTCCGCCGAAGAAATGCGCGAACTCTTCGCCGACCTGCCCGAGGCCTGCGACAACACGCTGGCAATCGCCAAGCGCATCGATATCCGTATCCCCGAGAAGCAGTTCAACATTCCGGACTACCCGGTGCCGCCGGGCGACCCCGCCGCGAACGGCGCGCCCGAACTCCTGCGCGTCGAGCGCACGCCGGAAGCGTACCTGCGGGAGATCTGCGAACTCGGCCTCGTCGCGCGGTACGGCCGGGAGCGAGCGCAGCACGATACCGTCCTGCGGGAGCGGCTCGATTACGAACTGGGCGTCATCAACACGATGGGCTTCCCGTCGTATTTCCTGATCGTCTGGGACTTCATCAAGTATGCCCGCGACCGCGACATTCCGGTCGGACCGGGTCGCGGCTCGGCCGTCGGTTCGCTCGTGTCCTATGTCTTGCGCATTACGGATCTCGATCCGATCAAGTTCGATCTCCTCTTCGAGCGCTTCCTCAATCCCGACCGCATCTCGATGCCCGATATCGATACCGATTTCTGTGTCGAACGCCGCGACGAAGTCATTGCGTACGTCACCGCCAAGTACGGCACCGATCACGTTGCCCAGATCGTCACGTTCGGAACGATGGCGGCGCGCGCTGCGGTGCGCGATGCGGGCCGCGCGCTTGCGGTACCGCTCGGGGACGTCGACCGCGTTGCCAAACTCATCCCCTCGGGTCCCGGCGGACTCTCCATCGACAAAGCGCTGCAGCAGATTCCCGAGCTTCGGCAGCAGTACGAAGCGTTTCCGCAGGTCCGCCAGTTGCTCGATACGGCGAAGTCGATCGAAGGGCTCGCACGCCATGCCTCGACGCACGCCGCGGGCGTCGTGATCTCCAAGGACAAGCTCGTCGACATCACGCCGCTCATCAAGCTCGGTGACGACGACGTCAATACGCAGTACGACATGGGCTGGGTCGAGCGCATCGGCCTGCTGAAGATGGATTTCTTGGGCCTGCGCAACCTCACCGTGATGAAGAACGCCGAAGATGAGATCAAGCGCGTCGAGAATCCGACCTTCGACCTGGCGCGCATTCCCGACGACGACCCCAAGACGTTCGAGATGCTTTCGCGTGGGGAGACGACGGGCGTCTTTCAGTTGGAATCGGACGGGATGCGACGCGTCGTCAGCGATTTGCGCCCGACCGAACTCGCCGACATCATTGCGCTCGTAGCGCTCTATCGTCCCGGGCCGATGGAACTCATTCCGCAGTACGTCGCGCGCAAGCATGGCCGGCAAGCGGTGAGCTACGTGCACCCCAAACTCGAGGCCAATCTACGCAACACCTACGGTTTAGCGATCTACCAAGAGCAGATCATGCAAATCGCGCGCGACATCGCGGGCTTTACGCTTGGCCAGGCGGACGAACTGCGCAAGGTCATGGGCAAGAAGCAGAAAGAAAAAATCCCATTTTACCGCGAGAAGTTCGTCAAGGGCGCCGTCGAACGAGGTTTGACGGAAAAGCTCGCCGACGAAATCTTCGCGTTCGTCGAGCCCTTCGCGGGGTACGGCTTCAATAAATCGCACGCCGCAGCGTACGGGTGGATCGCCTACCAGACCGCGTATCTGAAGGCAAATTATCCGCGCGCGTACCTTGCGGCGCTGATGACCTCGGTCAAAGATAAGACCGACAAACTCGTCGAGTACATCGAGGAGGCGAAGAAGGTCGGCGTCGCTGTCCTGCCTCCGGACGTGAACGAATCGCGCACCGACTTCACGGTGGTCGGCCACGACATTCGCTTCGGGCTTGCGGCGATCAAGGGCGTCGGGGACGGCGCCGTCCACGCGATCATCCTCGCCCGCCAGAGCGGCCGCTTCACCGACCTCTTCGATTTCGTCAAGCGCGTCGATACGAAACAACTCAATCGCAAAGTCTTCGAAGCACTCGTCAAATGCGGCGCGCTCGACACGCTCCCCGGCAATCGTGCGCAGCAACTCGATGCGCTCGACGCCGCGCTCGAGGTCGCGGTCCGGGCCGCGCGCGAGCGCGACTCCGGCCAATTCTCGCTCTTCGGCGAGGTCGAGGCCGCGCACGAGCACCTGCGGCCGCAGCTGCGGATGCTACCCGCACCGCCCGTTCTCGAGGCGCTCGCGTGGGAGAAGGAGACGCTGGGCATCTTCGTGTCGGGTCACCCGCTTGCCGACGTTGCCGATGCGCTGGCGCGCGGGGGCGCGATCGCGGTCAAAGATCTGCGTGGCCAAGAAGATGATGCCTTCGTCACGGTGGCGGGCCTGCTCACCGGCGTGCGCCGTACCTTGACCAAAGCGCAACAGCAGATGCTGGTCGCGACGCTCGAGGACATGAGCGGCAGCGTCGAGTGCATCGTCTTTCCGAAGTCGTACGCCCAACTTGCGGCGACGTTCGTCCCCGACGCCATCGTGACGCTCAAGGGTCGCGTGCGTTTTCGGGAAAGGCGCGGCTCCGTGCCTGGCGACGACGTTCCGATCGAACTTTCCATTACCGTCAATGAAGCCAAAGCGTACGAACGGCTCGAATTGCCGCCGGCGCCGAAGGGCTGGCACGTGACCGCCACCTCGGTGGGCGAAATCGACGCGCTGGCGCACCTGCTCGATGAATCGCCCGGAAGCGTGCCCGTCGTGCTTCACGTCGGCGACGCACGCGAGACGATGCCGCGCGGCATCTCCCATAGCGTCTACGTGAAAAACGAACTCGAGTCGATCTTCGGCAGCTCGCGCGTGTGGGAAGCGGTGCTGTAATGCGACTGCCGCAGGGCACGCGCGATTGGCTGCCGGCCGAACTGCGGCGCAAGCGCGCCGTGGAACACGTCTTGCGGGGCGTCTTCGAACGCTGGGCCTATAACGAAGTCCAAACGCCGAACTTCGAACGGTTCGACGCCCTCGAAGCGGGGCTCGGGGAGACGATCGCGCAGAAGCTCTTTCTCTTCGCCGATAAGAGCGGCACGCAGTGCGCACTGCGCCCGGAGATGACGACGCCCGTCGCGCGGTTGGTGTCGACACGCATGCGCGAGGCGCCGTTGCCGCTGCGGCTCTCGTACGTCGCGCCCGCGTACCGCTACGAGGACGTGCAAGAAGGGCGGCTGCGCGAGTTCACGACCGCCGGTTTGGAACTCATCGGCCCCGAGAGTCTGGACGCCGACGCCGAGAGTCTCTTTACGGCGATCGAAGCCATGGACGCGCTGGGCCTCTGGGACACGCACTTCGATGTCAACCACGGCGCAATCGTGGACGGCGTTCTAGCGGGCCTCGAACTCGATCCTGCGGCCGTCGCGCGCGCCAAAACGCTCGTCTCGGGGCGCAACATCGTCGAGTTGCGCGAGCACCTGGCCGGCAGCGGCGCGGCACGCGACGTCGATGCGATCGTCGAACTGGTGATGACGCGCGGACGCGACGACGTGCTGGCGACCGCGCTCGGCCTGTGCCGCACGGACGCGGGCTTCGCGGGAATCGAACGGCTGCGGCGTTTGCTCGCGCGTGCGGACGAGCTCGGCTTCGGCGACCGGATCGATGTCGATTGCGCGCTGCTGCGCGACATTACGTACTACACCGGTTTCATCTTCGAGGGCTTCGTCAACGACGTCGGGTTCGCGCTGTGTGGCGGGGGCCGTTACGACGCGCTGCTGCCGAGCTTCGGCTTCGCCGCGGGTGCCGTCGGCTGGTCGCTCGCGATCGAACGCATCCTCATCGCGCTGGAACGCCGGCATGCGCCGTTCGGTGCTGCGCCGGCGATCGACGTGCTGGTCAGTGGTTCCGACGTCGTGGCGGCCCGGGAACGGGCTGCCGGCCGCATCGTGCGCATCGATTTCGAGCGGCTCTCCGAAGCGGAACTGCTCGTCGAAGCGCGCCGCCACCGGATTCCGCGCGTCGTCATCGCGGCGGGCGGTGAGATACGCGAACTCGAGGTGTCGGCGTGAAGCTCGGACCCGCTGACGGTCTCACGATCGCACTACCCAAGGGCGCGCTCTACGACGATGCAGCCGCGCGGCTGCGGGCTGCGGGCATCGGCGTCCCGCTCGATCCGGGCCGCAAATTGACCGTCGAAACCAGCGACGGCACCCGCCTCGTCTTCCTGCGGCCGACGGACGTCCCGGCATACGTCGAATTCGGCGCGGCGGATTGCGGAATCGTCGGCGCGGACGTGCTCTGGGAAACCGAGCGCAGCGTGTGCGAGCTCGCGGACCTCGGTTTCGGGGCTTGCCGGCTCGTCGTCGCGGCCCGGCGCGAAGATCGCTACCACGAGGGCGCGCAGTTGCCGACGTTTTTGCGCGTCGCGACGAAGTTTGAAAAAAGCGCCGAGACGTTCTTTGCCGAACGTGATCTCCCCGTGCAGATTATCAAGCTCCACGGTTCGGTCGAACTCGGTCCCATCGTCGGTCTCTCGGACCTCATCGTCGACCTCGTCGCGACGGGGAAGACGCTGCGCGAACACGACATGGTCGTCGTGAGCGAGATCGGTGCGTCGACGGCCCGCTTCGTCGTCAACCCCGTGCGCTTTCGCGCGAAGTACGCCGCGCTCACGGCACTTTTGGCGCGGCTCGATCCCCGGGTGCCCGCGTGATTGCGCGCCGCACGATCGTCGACGCCCGCGACGAAGCGGCGCTCGGCGGGCTTTACGCCGGCGGCTGGGATCCCGACCCCCAGACGCAGGCGAGCGTGGCTGCGATGCTGGCCGACGTGCGCGCGCGCGGCGATGAGGCGGTCCTGGCGTACACGCGGCGCTTCGACTATCCCGGCGCGGCGCTCGCGACGCTGCGCGTGCGGGTGCCCACCCTCGCCGAAGCGGCGTCGTTCGTTCCGGCGGAGATCGCGGCCGGCCTGCGCCTCGCGCGCGAGCGCGTCGCAGCGTTTCACGAGCGCCAGCGCCACGGCGATATCGAATTTCTCGACGAGGACGGGACCGTCAGTTCGCTGCTCGTGCGCGCGCTCGGTGCGGTCGGTTGTTACGTGCCCGGCGGTACCGCGACCTTGCCGTCGTCGGTGCTGATGACGGTCGTGCCGGCGAAGATCGCGGGCGTACTGCGCGTCGTCGTCACCACGCCGCCCCAGAAAGACGGGTCCATCGATCCCGCGATTCTCTTCGCGTGCGCGCTGTGCGAGGTCGACGAACTGTACGCCGTCGGCGGCGCGCAAGCCGTCGCGGCGCTCGCTTACGGCACGGCGACGATCGCCAAAGTCGACAAGATCGTCGGTCCCGGCAACGTCTGGGTCACCGAGGCCAAGCGGCAGGTCTTCGGCATGTGCGGCATCGACGGGCTGGCCGGGCCCTCGGAAGTACTCGTCGTCGCCGACGAAACCTCGCGAGCCGACTTCGTCGCGGGCGAACTCGTGGCGCAGGCAGAGCACGATCCGCTCGCGCGCGTCGCCGCGGTTTCGCAGGATCGCGCGCTGCTCGAACGCGTCGCCGAGTTGCTCGACGGCGAATTCGCGACGGCCTGCGGCCGTGGCGCGATCGTCTCGAGCGTGCTCGACGGACGCACGTACCTCGTGCACGCGCGCAGCCGCGCCGAGGTGCTCGCAGTCATCGACCGCTTCGCCCCCGAACACTTGTCGATCCAAACGCGCGACCCGTGGGACCTCGTGCCCGAGATCGCGCGCGCGGGCGCGCTCTTCCTCGGCAACGACACACCGGTCGCCTCGGGCGATTACATCGCCGGCAGCAATCACGTGCTGCCGACCTCGGGCGCGGGACGCTTTGCATCGGGGCTGCACCTCGCCGATTTCTCGCGCACGATGTCGCTGGTCGAAAATAGCCGCGCGCGCATGCGCGCCGACGCCCGAGCGCTCGCGGCGCTTGCAAACTTCGAAGGGCTACCCGCCCACGCTCGCACCGCGCTCTTGCGCGAGGAGTTAGACCGCTGAACGCGCCCACTGTGCCCCCGCTCTTGCTCGCGCTCGATCTCGACGGGACGGTCGTCGAGCCGCGCTACCCCGTCCGCCCGGCGGTCGTCGCGGCCGTCAAACGCGCGCTCGCCGCAGGGGTCCGCGTCACGATCGTCACCGGCCGCATGTACGTCGGCACGAAACCGATCGCGCACGAGTTGGGACTGACAGGTCCGATCGTTTGCTATCAAGGGGCCGTGATCGCCGACGCGCAGAGCGGCCGCTTCGAGCGAGAGGTGCCGTTGTCCGGCGCCGTCGCGCGCCGCATTTACGAGGTCGCCAAGCCCTTCGGTTATCACGTGCAATTCTACCGCGACGATAAGTTCTACGTCGAAGACGACAACGCGTACGCAGAACTGTACGCGCGCATCTCGGGCACGAAGGCGCAGGTCGTTCCGTCGCTGCTCGAAGCCTTCGCGGGATACGATAGTACCAAAGTAAATATCGTGACCGACCCCGAACGCGCGCCCGAAGCATACGCGCTCATAGAGCGCGCGGTCGGCGACGTCGCGTATGTGACGCGGTCGAATCCCGAATTCGTCGAGATCATCAGCCGGTCGTGCAACAAGGGTGCGGCGGTTCGTATCGTGGCCGAACGGTACGGCGTGCCGATGGATCGTGTGATGGCGATCGGGGACTCCTACAACGATCTGCCCTTTCTCAAAGAAGCGGGTTTTGCGGTCGCTATGGCATCGGCGCCGCCCGAACTCAAAGCGCTCGCGGACGCCGTCGTCGGCGATGTCGCGCACGACGGCGTTGCGGAGGCGATCGCTCGCTTCGTGCTGCCTGCCGTCGAGCCCGTCGCGGGATGACGGCCAAAGCGCGACCGGTTCGCCGCTCGCGCCCGTCGTTTGCGGCGCGCCTGCGCACGTATTGGGTGCTCGGTGTCCTGCTCGCCGGACTCATCGGATGGGGCGGCTGGACGCTTGCGACGTGGCCCGGCTTCCACTTGCACACGTTGACGGTCACGGGTCTCTCGCGGGTGGCGCGCCGCGAGGTCGTCGCGCGGGCGGCGATCGATGCGCATGCGAACGTGTGGCTCCTCGATCGAACCGCGATCGAACGCCGCATCGGGACGATTCCGTACGTCGACACGGCGCGCGTCCATCGGCGCCCCCTCGCAATGGTCTGGATCGAGGTGGCCGAGCGGACCGTCGAAGCGTGCGTGCGCGACGCGGCGCGGCATCTCGTGACCGTCGATCGCGACCTGCGCGTGCTGGCCTCGGGCTGTGCGCGCGGGACGACGCTCGCCTACGATGTGCGCTCGCGCGTCGCCGCACGTCCCGGCGACTTCCTGCACGACGCGGAACTCGCGCGCTTGCAACGCGACGCGCGCGCGCTCGCGGCGGCTGGAGATCGCTTCGGCAGCCTCGGGTACGACGCGTTCGGCGCGCTCGAGGCGACGCTCTACGACGGCATCAAGGTGCGCTTCGGCGATGACGCCGACCTCGCCGTGAAGCAACGCCTGATCGGCCCGATCCTGGCGCAGCTGGGGCGGCGGACGGGCGACGTGCGGGCGGTCGATCTGCGAGCCCCGGCGACGCCGGTGGTAGAGTATCGCCGCTAGCCGTTCTCCACAGCCATCCACACCCAACTAACACAATATAGACAAGGAACTGCGGAGAGCGACCACAATATGTAGGGGATGACGGCTACTTTGGCGCTTCCGGCGCCTCCGACGTTCGGGGCTGCGTATTGAGTAGGACCGCCGTCGGCGCCACGGTCGTCGGGCTCGATATCGGAACGACCAAAACCTGCGCGGTCGTTGCCACGGCGACCCCGGAGGGCCTGGACATCATCGGCGTCGGCGAAGCGCCCTGCGCCGGACTGCGAAAGGGCGTGATCACGGACCTCGAGGAGACCGTTCGCTCCATCGAGGCCGCGACGGACAAAGCCGAGCGGATGGCCGGCGTGCACATCTCTCACGTGTACGTCGGGGTGACGGGCGAGCACGTTCAGAGCACCAATAACCGGGGCGTGGTCGCGATCACGGGCGAGGAGCGCGAGGTCGCGCGCGGGGACGTGCGGCGCGTGGTCGAGGCTTCCAAGCTCATCAACGTAGGCACCGACCGGCAGATCATCCATACGCTGCCGCTTCACTACACGGTAGACGGTCACGACGGCATCACGGATCCCGTCGGCATGAGCGGCGCGCGGCTCGAAGTCGACACCCATATCATTACCGGCGGCAATACGTTCATCACGAACGTTCTCAAGTGCGTCCACCGCGCCGGCCTCGAATCGGCAGGCATCGTCTTCGAACCGCTCGCGTCGTCCGCTGCGACGTTGCTCGCGGAGGAAAAACACATTGGCGTCGTGCTGCTCGACATCGGCGGAGGCACGACGGACGTCGCGGTCTACTCCGGCGGCGCTGCGATCCATACCTCGACGGTTTCGGTCGGCGGCAATATCCTCACGAGCGACATCGCCCTCGGTCTCAAGACGACCTTTGCCGAGGCCGAACAGGTCAAGCGCACCATCGCTTCAGCAGTAAACGATTCCGTCATCGACGACTTTTCCGTCAAAACGCTCGATGGGCGCGTGACGCGTACCGTCACGCGCGCGCAGCTGCGGGCAATCGTCGCGCCGCGGCTGCTGGAGATTTTTCGCCTAGCGAGCGCGCAACTCGGCCCGCTCCCGCGCGACGTCATCCTCGCCGAGGTCGTCCTCACCGGCGGTGGCGCTCATTTACGCGGCATCGAGCAAGCCGCCTCCGAGTTCTTCGGCATGCCGGCTCGCGTCGGCGTACCTACAGCCGTCGGGGGCCTCATGGACGCCGTAAGACAGCCCGAGTACGCGACCGCCGTCGGTCTCGTTCTCTTCGGTCCCAAAGGCGACGGCGCACTCTGGCACAACGGCACGTCGCGCGGCCCTTTCGGCAAAGTCGCCGCCTGGTTCGGCGATCTCTGGAACTAGCAGCCCACTCTCTCTCTTCGCGGAGGATTCAGTGACCGATTTAAAACGCTACAATCCAGAACAAACGGCAACGATCAAGGTCGTCGGCATCGGCGGTGGCGGCTGCAACGCCATCAACCGCATGATCGACGCCGGCCTCGCGAGCGTCGATTTTTATGCGGTCAATACGGACGTTCAGGCGCTGCGCAACGTGCAGACGCAAAACACCGTGCATATCGGTGGCGCTAAGACGCGCGGCCTGGGCGCCGGGGCCAATCCCGAGACGGGCCGCGAAGCCGCCGAAGAGTCGCGCGAAGATCTCGCGATGGTACTCGACGGAGCGGACCTCGTCTTCATCACCGCGGGCATGGGCGGCGGGACGGGCACCGGTGCGGCGCCGATCATCGCCGAACTCGCTCGTGAGTCGGGTGCCCTTACGGTCGCCGTCGTCACGAAGCCGTTTTCGTTCGAGGGCCGCAAGCGCATGCTGCTCGCAGAACGCGGTATTGCCGACCTCGAGCAGAAGGTCGACACGCTCATTACGATTCCCAACGAACGCATTTTGCAGATCATCGAGAAGCGCACGCCGCTCCAAGAAGCGTTCGCGTATGCCGACGATGTGTTGCGCCAAGGTATCCAGGGCATCAGCGACCTCATCACGCAGCCCGGTCTGATCAACCTCGACTTTGCCGACGTCAAGACGATCCTCACCGACGCGGGGTCGGCGATGATGGGTATCGGCGAGGGCGTGGGCGAGCATCGTGCGGCCGACGCCGCGCAAAAGGCGATCGCCTCGCCGCTGCTGGAGACGACGATCGAAGGGGCCCGCGGCGTCATCTTCAACATCACGGGCGGCCCTGATCTGGCGATGTATGAAGTCAATGAGGCCGCCGAAATGATCGCACGCGCGGTCGACTCCGACGCGCAGATCATCTTCGGCGCGTCGATCGATCCTGGAATGAAAGAGCGCGTGCGCATCACGGTTCTCGCTGCGGGCTTCGGCGCGCGCCGAGCGTACGACCCGTCGGCGGCCGCATATTCCTTCGAGCCGAAATTCGAGAAGGTCGCTCCGGTCAACATGGACGACATCGAAGTGCCGGCCTTCTTGCGCTACCGTAGTTAGGCCGGTCGTCGGGCCACGAGAGAAGCTCGCCGTACGCGGCGGGCTTTTCTTGCCTTCGCCGAAGCGTCGAGCAGCATGACCACCGTTCATCCAATTTCTGCCGAGATCGCTGCACGCGCGATCGATGTCCGCCGCGAGATCCATCGCTTCCCCGAACTCGGTTTCGAAGAAGAGCGCACGTCCGCGGTCGTCGAGCGCGAGCTCGACTCGCTCGGCATCCCGCACCGCCGCGTTGCCAAAACCGGCGTCGTCGGCGTCGTGCGCGGCGCGTTGCCGGGGAAGGTCGCGGGCTTGCGGGCCGACATGGACGCCCTGCCGCTGACGGAGCGTTCGGGCGAATCGTTTAGCTCTGAAGTTCCCGGCAAGATGCATGCGTGCGGGCACGACGCGCACACGGCGATGCTCCTGGGCGCCGCGGCCGTCTTACAGGCCGATCGTGCGAGGCTGCATGGGTCGGCCGTGCTGTTGTTTCAACCTGCCGAAGAGGGTCCCGGTGGGGCGCTGCCGATGATTGAAGCGGGCGCACTCGATAATCCGCGCGTCGATGCCGTCGCCATGCTGCACGTCGATCCGCGTCTCCAAACCGGCACGATCGGTTTCATTCCGGGAGCCTGCAACGCCGCGGCCGATGAATTCCACGTCGTCGTCGCCGGCCGTGGCGGCCACGGAGCCGCGCCGCATATGGCCGTCGATGCGATACCCTGCGCGGCGGCGATCGTTCTTGCGCTGCAGAACATCGCCGCGCGCGAGACCGATCCGCTCGATACCGTCGTCGTGACGATCGGGACGATCGAGGGCGGCTACCGCAACAACATCATCGCCGATCTCGTAAAAATGTCCGGCACCTTTCGCTCGCAGAATCCCGCAGTGCGCACGGCGCTCGAGGGCAAAGCACGCCGCCTCATCGAGGGCGTCGCCGCGGGCTACGGTTGTACCGCGACCCTCGACGTGCTCTTCGGCTACCCGCCTGTCATCAACGATGCGGAGCTCGCCCGCACGTTTCGCGCGTACCTCGAGCGGTCGAGCGCCATGCCGGTCCTAGCGCCCGCGCCGACGATGGGGGGCGAAGACTTCGCGTACTTTGCGGCGCGCGTCCCCGGACTACTCGTGCGCCACGGCATCCGCAGCGAAGCGGCCGGCTCCGTGCATCCAGGCCATAGCGCGCAGTTCCGAGTGGACGAGGCGTCGCTTGCTTACGGGATAGAAACCTTCGTCGCGTTTGCGCGCGGCGTCGGCTCCGGAGCCGTCTTTGGTGGGACCAACGCCCAACCGTAGCTCACCTCACATTCCGAACCCGGCAAACGGAATATCCTATCGGGCACACAGAGAACCGCGCCGGAAAGGGTTTCGATGTCCGCCGCTCTGCCCCGTAAGAAAGTCAACCCCGAGCAACAGCTGCGCGCCGCTCGCGATCTACGGCTGATCGAAGCGTATCGCGACGGTCGCCGGGAGGCATTCGACGAACTCGTACGATCGTACGATCAGCACGTGCGCCGCATCCTCGCGCAACTGAGCGTCCCGGCGGGCGACGTCGAGGATCTCGCGCAGGAAGTCTTCTTGCGGATCTTTCGTAATCTGCACCGGTTCCGCGGCCAATCGTCCTTTTACACATGGCTCTATCGCATCACGGTCAACGTATTTTTCGACCATAACAAAAAGCGCAAGCGGGCGGACGTGCGGCTGGCACGCTTGCAAAGCGCGCTCGTCGACGTGACCAACCTCCGGCACGACGGCGAAGACCCGTACTTCGCGTGCCACAACGCGCTGACGCAGGACGAGTTTTTCAAAGCTATCGAGGCGCTGCCCGAGGCCTTCCGCGCCGTCGTCTCGATGCGCGAAGTCGACGACCTCTCGTACGAAGAGATCGCCGTGCAGACCGGGATTTCGATCGGAACCGTCCGGTCGCGACTGTCGCGAGCCCGCGCACGGCTCAAAGAACTGCTGCGGCCCGTCTTGGTGCCCTCGGCGGCCTAGGAACGGGCGGCGAACCACAATCTGTGGTACCGGACACAGTATCGCGCACCATAGCTTGTGCTTTTGCAGGTCTAAGGAGCCGCTGAACGAACCATCGGCTATGCTCGCAAGTCATTCTCCGGCCGAGCGCAGTTCGCCGAGTCCGCTCAGTCGCACCCAGGACCTCGTTAGCAGTCCGGAAGCGGCCTTCGCGCTGATCTGCGAAGTCGAGAAGTGGCCGTTGTGGCTCTCGTTTTTGACGAGCGCGCGGCGCGTCGAGGAATCGGGACCCTTACGGTTGGGCAGCGAAATCGCTCTGCGCAGTGCGATCCCGGGGGAACCCGAAGAGTTTTACGAGGTCGATCAATTTCTCGAGGGGCATATCGTCTCGCTCGTCGGCGCGTTCTCCGTGCGCCGGCGCATCGATTTTCGCATCGAACGCAAGGGCGGCCGCTCGAGGCTCCTGGTGCGGATCGATTATCCGGCGTACGGCGGCATGCTCGGAGCGCTCATCGACCGGATGACGGCGCGACGCCGCCTAGAAGGGGCGCTCGAGGAGTCGTTGCTCCACTTCAAAGGGCTCGTTGAATTCCGGGATGTCGAGCCCGACGCGCTGCTTGCGGATTTCTAGCTCTAGCAGTCGTTGACGTCAACTGCTAAGGCCGCGTATACTCGGAGCCGACGACCGCCTCAACCGACCAGGAGCTAAGGTGCCGATCTACGAGTACCAGTGTGCCGCGTGTGCCGCCGTGACCGACATCAGACATGGCTTTAAAGAGACGGTGAGCGAGCCGTGCGCAGCATGCGGAGGTACGGACCTCAAGCGGCTGTTCAAGCCGGCGGGCATCGTGTTCAAAGGCTCGGGCTTTTACGTCACCGATTCGCGCAAGGCCGAGTCGGGCGCCAAGGCACCGGCGGCCGGTGCCGCGCAGAGCGACTCGTCCGGCCCTGCCTCGAAAAGCGCGGACGCCGCCAAGAGCGACTCCTCGACCGCGCCGGCAAAAGAGTCGTCTGCTGGGGCACCCAAGAGCGGTCCGGCCGCAGGGGCCCCCAAGACCGGCACGGGCGACGCTGCGGCGTGAGTCCCGTCCCACATCTTTCGCTCATCATCGTTGGCGTGGGCATCTTGCTCGCGCTCGGCCTCGCCGCACGCGGAGTGCTCGACGTCGTCCGACGCTGGCGCGCGCTCAAGGCGCGCCTCGACGCGTACGCCGACTTGCCGGTGCTCGCGTACGTCCACCGCACGTCGCCCAGAATCGGCGTCGCCGCGACCGGCCTGTCCCGCGCTCCGGCGCTCGTCTATCGCGCCAAAGCGGCGCTGAGCGACCTTACGAACGCCTTTGCGAAGATTCGCAAGATCCTCACGACGCCGGCATCGATTTGGCGTTTGGGCGAATTGCTCGTTACCGGCAAATAGCCGTCGCGTCCGCCGCGAGTGCCTGGTAGGGAAGGTGGGATTCGAACCCACAAGAGCGTAAGCTCAATCGCTTTTGAGGCGATCGCGTAGACCGTTCCGCCACTTCCCCGAAGCCTCGGGCGACATTCGCGGAGCCGAGTATGCGCCCTGCGTCGCCGGCAGCGCCTGCGCCGCGAGGCCCGCGGCGCGAACGAGTTCGCGGGCCGCGGGAAGCGTCGGTGCACGCTCATACCCGAAGCGCAGATGCGCGCCGTCGCGACCGTCCGGACGCGCGAGCGTCAAGCGCGCCACCAGCGAAAAGTGTCGCTCGAGGAGCGCCGCCTCCTCGACGTCGCCCGCGCGCCAGGCAATGGTCGCGAGCTCGTGCGTGGCGTCATCGTAGAAGCCTACGGCGTTTTCACGTTCGACCCGGCGCGACGTATCCGCCGTAAACGGGAGGTCCTGCGAGGTAAGGAGATGGCGTGTCGACATATCGGTCCCATCGCCTACCGAGAGCGACGTCACGGAGACCGCGCGCTGTTGCGGCAGCGTCGCGGCTCCACGAACCTCCGCGTGCACGACCGCTTCGAACGCGCGCGCGCCGGCATGCAACGCGAGCGTGCGCGTGAAACGCGCGCCGCTGGGAACGACGTCGGGTGCGTCGTAGGCGAACGTCGCGCTTGCGACGGTCGCGGCACTGCGCAGATCGCTTGTGACGTAGGGACGGTTGAAGGTGCCGGCGGGAAACTGATGCGTGTATTTCGCGATGCGATCGGTTTTGGAAAGCGGCGGTTCGAGCACGACGTCGTCGCGCAGCGCCCCCACCGAGGTGAACACGTTGCGCCCGGTGGCGTCGTCCTCGAAGATGAAGGCGCGCGCGCCCGCTTGCGGTGCGACGACCACGCGCACGAGCCCGTTGTCGAGGACGACCGCGTCCGTCCCGTCTGCGAAAACGTCGCGCGCGTAGGCGCGCACGCCGGACGGTACGGGAGCGAACGAATCCGGTATGGGTAGCCGCGCATCGTTGCGGACCGGGACGCTCGGCCCGAGCTCGGTTGTTGTCCGCACGGCGACGGGTGCGAGAACGGCGGGCGCGCGCGGGAGGACCGGCACCACCAGGTCCGGCGCGATGCGAATGCGCCGGCGCGAGCGGATGCCGCGCGAAACGGTTTCCAGGATACAGGCCGCACCGTCCGGCGCATCGCTTGCGTCGAAGGCGAGCGCGACGCCGCCGGTGCCGACGACGTAGCGCGGCATACAATCCGTGAATGCAAGGCGTTCGTCGCGCCGGTACGCAGGCGAGAGCTGCCCCAGGCGTACGCCTAGCGGCGCGACGACGGCGCGGTGCGCCGGCACGACGAACGGCGGCAAGATCGTGCGGCCGTGCGCCGTGGTGACGATTCCGGCCCGCACGGCGAGGGGACGGTCGTCGTAGTTGGGCACCATGAGGAACCCGTCGAGCGTGCCGCTCGTATCCGTGGCGAACGTCGCGCCCGTAATGCCCGTGACGACGGGCGTGCGGTGCGCGTCGCGCATGGCGCGGCGCAGCGTTGTCGCGTCCGGCGCGCCCTCGACGAGTGTGCCGCCGGCGGAGCGGTACGCGGCCAGCGTCGCAGTCACGTCGGGCGCGAGGTCCGAGCGCGGCTCCGACGCTTCGTGCGGCACGATGAGCACGGGATAACGCGCGAGCGCCCGCACGTCGAGCGCGTGTGGATCGACGAGCGCACAGGCGAGGCCGGCCGCGCGGCACGCCTGCTGTGCGGCAATCGTGCGTGCGGCGATGGCACCGTACGTGTCGTTCGTCAGCGTCGCGAGCGGATAGCTCGCGCCCGCGTACGCGATAACGGCGTCGTACTGCGGCCGTGCCGCCGCCAGCTGCGGGCCGAAGACTCGCACCAGTGCGCCGATCTTTGCAGTCGGCGCGGCGCGCGGCGAGCGCGAGCCCGAGAGCCCTAGCGCCGCATCCCAGGCGTAGAAGGCGTTTGCGAACGGCGCCTCCCACCCGGCGGGATCGAGCGTGTCTTGGGCGGGAAAATTGACGATGCCGCGCACGCCCAGGCCCAGCATCGTCGTCATGGCGAGTTCCGTGTTGCTGGGATCGGCGGGGCGCGGCCGGACGTCGTCGGGGCCTTCGAGCCAGCCCGCTTGAAATTCGCTCGCCATGAGCGGCTGGTGCGGCCGCGTGTGCAGTAAGCCCGTGGAAAACTCGAGTTGCGCGCGATCGTGTTCGCCGATCGCGTACGCGTCGCTCTGGTACCAGTTGCCCATCGCCCAGACCGGCGACGATGCGGTGACTTTCATTTGATAGGTGTTGATGAACGTCAAGACGTTGGGTGCCGTCGCTTCGCGCACGATGTCGCGCAGCAGCTCCAGGTACCGCTGCAGGTTCGGCGCGGGATAGGTCTGATTGTCGATATACGCGGCCTGATCGTCGTCGAGAGCGACGGCGAGGATTCGGTCCGCGACCGGGGCGCACTCCCGCAGCACTCGCTGCAGCCAGCGCGTTGCGTAGCGCACGTGGGTGGCGTTGCGCATCCATTGCGCGGCCGCATCGTCGGAATGCGCGTTTTGTAGCGTAGCGGTCGCGGGATAGCGGCCCTCGAGGATATCGTGCAGCGGCATCTCGTATTCCGGCCGCGCCAGGAGCCACGCCGGATAGCCGCCGTTGCGCCATTCGTTGCGCACCACCGGGCCCGGGCGCAAGACGATGCGAAAGTCGAGCGCGCGGGCCAACTGCAAGACCGCGTGCAGGTCGCGACGCGGGCTCGTGCGGCCGTCGAAGTCGAAATCGCCATCCGCGAGCTCGTGCCAATTCCACGGCACGTAGAGATCGAGCGTGTTGATGCCGAGCGCGCGGAGCGCCAGCATCGAGGGTTTCCACTGCGCGCGCGGCAAGCGTTCGTAGAAGAAGGCCGCACCGTAGAGAAAAAATGATTTACCGTCGACCGTGAAGATCGATTCTCCGTCGCGCTCCACGATCGCCGCGTGTCCCCACGCGGGCGCCGTATGTGGGGGGACCGGCGTAGCCGTCGCGCTCGCAGCGGGGGATGCGCTCGCGCGTAAGGGGCCAAAACTTACGCCGCACACGGCGATGAGCGCACTCGCAATCGTGACGACCGGGCGCGTGAAGGGCCATTCTGCGGCGCGCCGCGCGCGCCACAAGAACGTGATGACGCCCAGCCCGAGCGAGAGAAAACCGAAGACGATCGCGTTCGTACCGGACGAGCAAAAAATATACACCCAGCCAGCGAACGCGACGAGCGCCGGAAGCGGATAGAGCCACATCCGGTACGGAGCGCGCACGCCGCGGCGGCGCAGCAGCGCCACCGCGACGAGTTGCGCGAGGCTCTGCACGATCACGAGGCCGGCCGTCAGCGCGTTGATGACATCGCCTAGTGAGAGGAAGCACGCGGGTAAGGCGAGGAGCCCTATCGTGAGCAGAGCGACGCGCGGGAAACGGCCGCGTTCGTCGAGCGTCGCGAACGGGCGCAAGAAGACGCCGTCGAGTGCGGCGGCATACGGAATACGCGAATAGCCGAGCAGGTTGCCGAACGTCGAGGCAAACGCGGTGGCCAAAATCGCGATGGTCACGACGCGCGCGGCGGTGTTTCCCCACGTTCGTTCGACCACGAGCGAGGCGACGTAGTTCGCCGCCGCGGGAATCGCGCCGCCCGGCGTCTGCGGCACGAGTTCGGTCCACGGCACGACGCCGAGGACGCCGAATTGCAGCGCGACGTAGAGCGAACCGACCAGGCCGATTGCGATCAACACCGAGCGCGGTAAGACTTTCGCGGGCGCCAGGATCTCGCCGCCGATCGTGCACGATTGTCCGTAACCGTAGTAATCGTAGAGCGTGATGACGAGTGCCGGGCCCAAACCCGCAGCCACCGCCGCGCCGAAGCCGGCGTGCGGATCGGCGGCGAGCGATTGCGCGACGTTGGGTCGCCTCGCTGCCGCAAGGATGATGGCACCGAGCGTCGCGACGGCGACGCCCGCAAGGGCGACGCCGATCGCCCCGATGACGTCGATACGGCGATACAGCAGCACGAGCGTGAGGATGCCGACTGCTGCGGCAACCATGCCTTGCAGGTTCGCGTCGCTGCCCAGCGGCGGCCAGAGGTATCCCGCGTAGTGTGCGAAGCCGATGTAGCCGCTCGCGAGCAAGAGCGGGCCCGAGAGCACGATTTGCCACGCGAAGAGAAACGCGAGCATGCGCCCCCAGCGCCGTGCTCCGAACGCCTCGCGCAAAAACACGTACGTGCCGCCCGATGCGGGGAAGAGCGAACCGAGTTCGGCAAACGCTAAGCCGTCGCACGCCGCGACGAGTCCGCCGACGATCCACGCCGCGTACGCAGCGCTGCCGTGTAGCATGCCGACGACGAGCGGGATGGTAATGAGGGGACCGATACCGATCATCGTGATCGCGTTGATCGCGACCGCGCCGCGCAAGCCGATGCCGCGAATCATCATCGCCAAAGTATCGCAACGCGGGAGCGCCGTCCTGTGTCCGCCAACTCGCGAAGGGTGGCCACGAGCGATCTGGGACGACTACTGCGGCTCGCGGGCGATGTACGCATCGATTTCATCGACGCGCCTGCGCTACGCGACAACGCGCTCGGCGATCCGGCGGTGCGGCCGCTGGGAATCTATACGCCACCCGGCTTCGATCCACAGGGCTCGCGCCGTTATCCCGTACTGTACGTTCTGCACGGCTACACCGGTGACGTTGCGGCGCTCGTGAGCGCGCGGCCGTGGGAAACCAACGTCGTGCAGTGGGCCGACCGCCTCATCGCCGGCGGCGACATGCCGCCAGTGCTGCTCGCGATCGTGGACGGCAACACGCGCCTGGGCGGCTCGCAGTACGTCGACTCCATCCACAACGGCGACTACGCGACCTACGTCGTCCGCGATGCCGTCGCGCACGTCGATGCTACCTATCCCACGATCGCCCACGAGGGAGGCCGCGCGGTACTCGGTAAATCCTCGGGCGGCTTCGGCGCGCTGTACCTCGTCATGGCGTATCCCGGCGTTTTCTGCGCGTTCGCGTCGCATAGCGGCGACGCGAACTTCCGCGGGGCCTATACGGCGGAATTCGCGACGACGCAGCGCGTGCTCGAGACGCACGGCGGAAGCATCGAAGCGTTCGTCGAGGCCTTCGAACGCAAGCACAAGCGTTCGCAGGCCGAGATGCACGCCATCATGATGCTGGGCCAAGGTGCGGCCTACTCGCCGCGCGCGCGCCAAGCGTTTGCGATCGACCTGCCCTTCGATCTCGAAACGGGCGAGGTACGGGAGGACGTCTTCGCGCGCTGGTTAGCGTTCGATCCGGCGGAGCTGTGTCTGCACAAACGGGACGAACTCGCGCGCCTGCGGCTGCGTTACCTCGATTGCGGGCGCCGCGACGAGTATGGGCTCGATACCGGCGCCCGGATGGTCGCGCGGCGCGTGCGCGGGCTCGGACTCGACGTCCGGCACGACGAATTCGACGACGACCACCGCAATGTCGGCTATCGCTATGCCGTCTCGTTGCCCGCCCTCGCTCGCGTCCTGGAGACTGCCTAACGTGTCGCCTATGTATGCCGTCGCGCTCGCAGCGCTCACGACGCTGCTCGCCGAAGTCGCCCCGGCCGCACCCGCGGCCGGCGTTCCAACGCCCGGACCCGCCGCGACCGTGCCGGCGCCCGCGCCGACCCGCGACCCGCTGGTGTACGACGATCCCGGCGTGCATTTCCGGGCACCGGACGGCTGGACGCGGGTCGATCTCGGCGCCTTGGCAAGCGACGCCGGCGGGAAGGCGCCGCCCGCAGCGCTCTACGTCTTCCACCGCGGAAAGAGCGACGAGCGCTCGATCCTCATCGACATTCAGCCCTTCGAAGGCACCCTCGATGGACTCGAGAGTTCGAAGGAGACCGAACTGCGCAATGCGGCCGAAGGGACGTTCGTCGATCGTAAAGTGAGAACGGCCCTCTCCAACGGCATGCCCGCCTATTTCATCAAGGTCAGTCAGCCCGGTGGTCCGGTCGGTCATCAGTTGCGGCGCTACGACTACGTGATTTACGATCTGACGCGCAGCATCGACGTCGCCTATGTGGGCCGGTACGGAGACTTCGACGAGACCGACGTGCAGAAAGCGCTCGCGTCGCTTTCCGTCGTCGTCTATCCGCGGAACCGGCGTTAAGTTGGAACGGGGCGGGCCGTCGCATCGAGCGCGGCGCGCAGGTCCGTCACGAGGTCGTCGGGATCTTCGATGCCGACCGAGAGGCGCACGAGCGAATCGGAGATGCCGCGCGCTTCGCGCTCGGCTTTGGGGATCGAGCCGTGCGTCATGCGCGCCGGAACGCCGACGAGGGACTCGACGCCGCCCAGACTTTCGGCCAGACTGAACAACGTGGTCGCGCGTGCGAACGCGAAGGCGCGCGCTTCGTCGCCGCGTGGGACGAACGACAGCATGCCGCCGAAGCCGCGCATCTGGCGCTTCGCGAGTTCGTGTTGCGGGTGCGATGCCAGCCCCGGATAGATGACTCTTTCGACGTCGTCGCGCGTCGTCAGAAAGTCGGCGACGATCGCGGCATTGCGCGCGTGCTCTCGCATGCGCAGCGCCAGCGTCTTCGCGCCGCGCATCAGCAAAAACGCGTCGAAGGGGCCGGGCACGCCGCCCACGGCATTTTGGTGAAAGGCGATCGTTTCGTGAAGCGCCGCATCGCTCGTGATTGCGGCGCCGCCGATCGCGTCGCTATGACCGCCGATATACTTCGTCGTCGAGTGAACGACGACGTCGGCTCCGAGCGAGAGCGGCGATTGAAAGTAGGGCGATGCGAACGTGTTGTCGACGACGAGCACGCAACCCGGCGGCTTGGATGCAGCGAGCGCGGCGATGTCGACGAGTTTGAGCAGCGGATTGGTCGGCGTTTCCACCCAAATCATCTTCGTGCCGGGTCCGATCGCGGCGCGCGTCGCGGCGAGGTCGGTCATGTCGACGTACTCGAAGGCGATACCGTAGCGCGAAAACACTTTGGAGAAAATGCGGTACGTGCCGCCGTAGAGGTCGTCGCCGACGACCACGCGGTCGCCCGCCGACAGCAGATTCATTACGGCAGACGTGGCCGCCATGCCGCTCGCGAAGGCGCAGCAGAAGCGCGCATCCTCGAGTGCCGCGAGCTGCGTTTGCAAAGCCGAGCGCGTCGGGTTGACGGACCGGCTGTAATCGTAACCGCGGTGTTCGCCGACGCCCGTTTGCGTGTAGGTCGACGTCTGGTAGATCGGGACGATCGTCGCACCCGTCGTGGGATCGGGGTCTTGGCCCGCATGGATGGCCCGCGTGCTGAACTTCATCTGGCGATCTTGGGCGTTTGCGGCGCCGTGCTCGCGGAGAGGTACGAGATGATATCTTGACGCGTTACCACGCCCATCGGTTTCGCGCCATCGGTGACGAGAATTGCCGCGTTCGCGAGCGTCAGCAGTTTGTAGGCGCGGTCGATCCCGACGTCGGTTTCGAGCGATGGGAACGGCCGGCCCATGACCTCACGTACGGGTTTGTGCAGTAAATCGGAGCGATCGAAGACGGCTTGCATGACGGCGACATCGTTGACGCTGCCGACGATCTCGGTGCCGCGCACGACGGGCAATTGCGAAATTTCGTAGCGTCGCAAGAGATCGAGCGCCTCGCGGACGACGTCGTCGTCTTTGACGGTGATGAGCGGCGGCAGCGGCTCTTTGCTGCGCAGCACGTCGCCGACGGTCGCCTTACGACCGCCTTCGGCCAGGAAGCCGTTCGCGATCATCCACTCGTCGTTAAAAATTTTCGACATGTAGCCGCGCCCGGAGTCCGGAAACATCACGACGAGTACGGCTTCGGGCGGCAGCGTGTGCGCGAGTTTGATCGCCGCAACCGCGGCGGTTCCCGACGATCCGCCGACGAGGAGCCCCTCTTCGCGCACGAGCCGCCGCGTCATGAGGAACGACTCGCGATCCGAAACGCGCTCCATCACGTCGATCACCTTGAGATCGACCGTTTCGGGCAGATACGACATGCCGATCCCCTCGACCGCATACGATTTCGGCGTGTCGCCGCTGTAGATCGAACCCTCGGGATCCGCGCCCACGACGTGCACCCGCGGGTTCCGTTCCTTGAGATAGCGTGCCGTACCGGAGATCGTGCCGCCCGTCCCGATGCCGGAGACGAAGTGAGTGATCGTTCCGGCGGTCTGCTCCCAAATCTCGGGGCCCGTCGTGTGATAGTGAGCGTCGGGGTTAGCATGGTTGTGCCACTGGTTGGGCATGAAGGCGCCCGGGATTTCGCTCACCAGACGCGACGCGACGCCGTAATAGGATTCCGGCGAATCCGACGCCACGTTCGTCGGCGTGACGACCACTTCGGCGCCGTACGCGCGCAGCAGATCGATCTTTTCCTTCGCCATTTTGTCGGGCATGACGAGAATGCAGCGGTAGCCGCGAATCGCCGCCGCCATCGCGAGGCCCGTGCCCGTGTTGCCGCTCGTCGCCTCGACGATGGTCGCACCCGGACGCAAGAGTCCGCTAGCCTCGGCGTCGCGCAGCATCGCGACGGCGGGCCGATCTTTGACGCTGCCGCCGGGGTTGACGTACTCGACCTTCGCCAGCACTAAAGCGCGCGCGCCGTCGATGACGCGGTTGAGGCGCACGAGCGGGGTGTGCCCGACGGCGTCGAGCGCCGTGTCGAAATACGTGGCCGTGCGTTTGGCGTGGGTGACGCTCATGCTTGAGGCTTTCGCGCACCGGTCCGGCGTTCCGTCTGGGCAGCATCCCGCGCCGCCCGCGATGAGTTTAAGGGTCGTACACGCTGGCTTGCAGGAGACGCTATGGCAACCGACCTTCGCACTGGAACCGACTACCCGCGCCGCGGACGTGATGCATACGGCGGGTATCTTTGGCTTCTGCGCGTTTTCGACAAGGCGCGCGCCTCTGCCGACAACACGATCTACGATTATCTCTATCCGTGTCCGATGGACCAGGGCGTCTTCGAACGCTGGGGCCTTGCGGTCGCGGAGTTCGACCAGGCGATTCGCGCACACCGCACGGACGAAGCGATTTTGGCCTGGCTGCAGAGCCGGGTCGATGCAGCGCACCGCGATGCCGCCAACGACTGGCTCACGGGCGATAAATCGGCGAATCTCGATCGCCAGGATGCCGAAGAGGGCGTGGTCGCCGCCTAACTGAAAGCGCGCGCCCATGAGCGTCTTGCGCACCGCGTTCGTGGCCGGGCTCCTCGCGACGGTCCTCGTGAGCTGCGGGCCGGCCCTCCCACCCGCCGGCAACTACGCAAGCGTGCTCGGGCGCGTGACCGACGCCGCAAGCGGCGCGGGCGTCGCAAACGCTACGGTGAGCGTCAACATCGTATCGTCGGCCACGACCGACGCGTCGGGAAGTTTTCGGATCGTCAGCGTCCCGACGGGTCCGTGGCAGTATTCGGTGCAGGCTCCGGGCTACGTGGGCGTGTCCACCGATAATCCGCCGCCGCTCATGCCGGGCGAAGCACGCACGATCACGATTGCGCTGACCCATCGCTGAGCGCTCGCCGGACGCCGTGGTCGTCGCGCCCGACAAATTCAAGGGCAGTTTGACTGCGGCCGAAGCTGCGGGCGCAATCGCGCGCGGCGTTCGGGCCGTGAACCCGGCATTCGACGTGCGGCTCGTTCCCATGGCCGACGGTGGCGAAGGTACGATCGACGCGTTCCTGGCAAGCCCCGGCTGGGAGCGCGTGACCCACACGGTGCGCGGGCCGCTGGGCGACCCCGTCGGCGCGAGCTTCGCCTTCGACGGGTTGCGTGCCGTCGTCGAGATGGCCGCGGCATCCGGGCTCGCGCTCCTGCCACCGCAGAACGTGGATCCGCTGCGCGCCTCGACGTACGGCACGGGTGAACTCGTGCGCGCGGCGCTCGCGGCCGGCGCGCGCCACGTCGTCGTCGCCGTAGGCGGCAGCGCGACCAACGACGGCGGCGCCGGTTTGCTTGCGGCGCTGGGCGTGCGGCTCCTCGACTCCGACGGCCGGGAACTGCCTCCGGGCGGTGCGAGCTTGGCGCAACTCGCGACGATCGATCTCGCCGGCCTCGACCCGCGGCTGCACGGCGCGACCGTAGAGGTCGCGGCGGACGTCGATCATCCGCTCGTCGGCCCGCGCGGTGCGAGCGCGGTCTTCGGCCCGCAGAAGGGTGCCTCGGCGCAGGACGTGCTCTTACTCGACGCGGCGCTCGTGCATTTTGCGGACGTCGCGGCACGGACGCTCGGCGTCGACCGGCGCAGCGAGCCCGGCGCGGGTGCGGCGGGGGGACTGGCGTTCGGGCTCGCGGCATTTGCGAACGCGCGGATTGCCTCCGGCGTCTCCCTCGTCGCCGAACTGCGCGATTTGCGGGGGGCGCTGCGCGGCGCGACGCGCTGCTTTACGGGTGAAGGACGGATCGACGAGCAGACCCTCGGTGGCAAAACGGTCGCGGGCGTTGCGGCGATCTCGCGGGACGCGGGCGTTCCGGTCGTCGCATTCGGCGGCAGCGTGACGGCGCACGCGGAAGCAGCGCTCGCAGGGCGCGGAGTCGTCGCCATGCCGATTGTCGACGGTCCGCTCGACCTCACCCGCGCCCTTGCGGAGGCGGCAGCGTTGCTCGAACGCGCCGCGGCGCGTGCCATGCGGCTGGCGGCGCGCCTGCCGGCGGAACTTTAGCGCGCGGCTTCGACGGAGGCAGGCGGGGCCGGCGGTGCGGAGCTGAGCGTGCTGGAGGACCGCACGAACGATGACCGCTGCGCCACGTGCTCGTCGATGAGCTTGAGGATGACGTCGGCGAGCCGCTGCGAGTCGTGGCGGACCGTGGAGGTTTCGCTGACGACCCGCGCGCCGACGACGCGCAAGCCCAGTGCTTCGATCTGTGTCCGGTCTGCTTTGACCGGAACCTGTCCCTCTTCCGCGTACGCTTCGAGGAGCCGGCGCGGAGGCTCTTCGTTGACGATGACGGTATCGCAGATGCCGCGCTCGGTTTGTTCCAGGAGCGCGCGCACGTGCGCGGACGCGGTGAAGGCATCGGTTTCACCCGGTTGCGTCATGACGTTGCAGACGTACATCTTCAGTGCGTTCGAGCGCGCGACGGCGCGCGCGATGCCGTCGACCAAAAAATTCGGAAGAATCGACGTGTAGAGGCTGCCGGGTCCCAGGACGATGGCGTCCGCATTCTCGATCGCTTTGAGTACCTCGGGGAGCGGCTGTGCGCCGGCGGGTTCGAGCGCGAGCCGCGCGATCGGTTCGTGCGATTTGGAGATGTTCGTCTCGCCGCGCACGAGCGTGCCGTCGGCGAGCGTCGCACACAGCCGCACCGTCTCGAGCGTGGCAGGCAAGACACGGCCTTTGATGTTGAGCACGCGGCTCGATTCCTTGACCGCCTTATCGAAATTCCCCGTGATGCCGGTCATCGCGGCGAGAAAGAGGTTGCCGAACGAGTGTCCGGTGAGGCCCTGGCCCTCGCTGAAGCGATACTGGAAGAGATCGGTCACCAGGGCTTCGTCGTCCGCGAGTGCGACCAGACAGTTGCGGATGTCGCCGGGCGGGAGAATGCCGAGTTCTTTTTGCAGCCGGCCCGAACTGCCGCCGTCGTCGCTGACGGTGACGACCGCGACGAGATTGGTCGTCGAGCGCTTGAGGCCGCGCAGCAACGTGGAGAGTCCGGTGCCGCCGCCGATCGCGACGATCTTGTAGCCCGTGCGCAGCCGCCGGTCCATGAGCGCGTGGACGATGTCGTCGCGCCCCATTGGAGCGATCGCGACGACGATAGAGCGGATGAACAGACCGATGCCGACGTAGACGAGCGCGACCCCAAGCACCATGAACGCGTACGAAAGGGCGCCGAGCGGCACGCCGAAATCCGCCATCGCCGAATCGACGAACTCGTTGAACGGCAAGTGCGCGCCCTCGGCGACGAACCAGCGCGTCGCGCCGTTGAACGCGAGCAGACAGCCCCCGACGGCCAGGAGCAGCCAGCGTTTGACGCCGAGCCCGGGCGTGAACCAGCGCATGAAGCGCAGCGTTCCGTTCATGCCGGAACGAGCTCGCGGTTGGTGCGCTCGACGACGATCGCCTCGTGCCCGGCGAGGTGTGCCGCGAGCCGGTCGGCGATGTAGACCGAACGATGCCGCCCGCCCGTGCACCCGATGGCGAGCGTCAGGCGCGACTTTCCTTCGCCGACGTAGAGGGGAAGCAAGAAGTCGATCATCCCAAAGAGATGCACGAGGAACGGCTCGGTTTCCGGCAAGGCTTCGAGAAAGTTAATGACCGCACTATCGGCACCGGAGCGATCCTTGAGTTCGGGCACGTAGTTCGGGTTGAGAAAGAAGCGCACGTCGAAGACGAGGTCGGCATCCAGCGGCACCCCAAACTTGAAGCCGAACGCGATGACGTGCACCGAAAGACGTTGTTGGCGCCGGTCACTCGCATAAGCCGCACCGATGCGACCCTTGAGCGTCGTCTGTGTCAGATGTGAGGTGTCCCACACGCCGGTCGCGCGTTCGCGGAGCGGCGCGAGTGCCTTGCGTTCGCGCGCGATCGCATCGGCGACCCCTCCCGGCCCATCGTGTGGATGTCGCCGCCGCGTTTCGCTGTAGCGGCGCACGATCGCATCGTCGCTTGCGTCCAGAAACAGCAAGTCGTAGGCAATCCCGCGTGCTTCGAGTTCGGCAAGTGCGGCGAGCGGCTCACCGAAAGGACCCTGAGCGCGAACGTCGAGTGAGAGCGCGACGCGGTCGATGCCTGCTTCCTGCGCGAGCCCGACGAGATCGCTTGCGAGCGCGGGTGGAAGATTGTCGACGCAGGTGTAACCCAAATCTTCGAACGACTTCATCGCCTGGCTCTTTCCGGCACCGGAAAGGCCCGTAACGATCACGAAGCGAGATGGCGTCATCGAGTCCGTCCGGAGCGCGCGCGCATGAGTTTCTTTTCGCCCGAAAAAGCCAACGCCCTTATCCCGGTGCTCGCGCCGCTCATCGAAGAGCTGTGGACGAAACGCCGCGAACTCGCGATCAGGTTGCTCGAGCAAGATCCGGCGCTGCGCAAGGCGGGCGGCCGCGCCGGTGCCTCAACGGCCGAACGCCGCGGTGAATCGCGTCGCTGCACCGAACTCAAGGCCGAGGTCGTGCGCGTCATCAACCGCATCGAAGCCTATGGCTGCATCGTCAAAGATATCGATCTCGGGCTACTCGATTTCCCTGCGTTGCGCAATGGGCGCTCGGTCTATCTGTGCTGGAAATCCGGCGAGCCGGCCGTCGCGCACTGGCACGGGACTGACGAATCGTTCGTCAACCGCCGTTCGCTCTAGACCGGGACGGCGCCGGCCTCGACCTTGATGAAATCTTCGGCGAGCCCTTGCAGCCGCACGTCGCCGAACTCGACGGTGTACGCCCCGGCTTCGAGGCTCTTCACTTCGCCCGTTTCCGGGACGCTCGCAAGCTGCGGAATCTTCGAACGGATCTCGCTGGGCAAGCGGACTTTGTCGCCGACGTCGAGGCTGCCCGATGCAAAGAGTTTGTCGAGTTCGTCCATCAGCATCGGCAACGGAATCCCATACCCTTCACTCACCTGCTCGATCGTTTCCGTCTCGCTGATGGCGCAATTCGAGCAGCCGCCAAGATGGAACTTTGCGAAGACGCGACGGGCGCCGGCATGCGTCTTGAACGCGTCCTGAACCGTCATGTCCTTATTGAAGTGAGCGCTCAACCGATTCTCTCCGTTAGCAGTGCCGCGGCTCGACCGGCCGCTTGAGATTGTATTGGCTTCGACCGGGTGCGGGGCCTCGAAGTTGCGCGGGCGGGCGGTGCGAAGGCCGCCTATAAGCCGGATTCTGTACCGCTTGCGCGGCGGCAGCCATCTCTCTGGGGCGTGCGTCGCCGCGCGCCTCGGTGCGATGAAACTCGTTCGGACGGGCCATCCGGTCCCGTAGGACGTTCGAGCGATCTTGCTTCGCGTGGGGTTTACCCGCGGCTACGTCGCCGTAGGCCGCCGTGAGCTCTTACCTCACGATTTCACCCTTGCCTCGGGCCGTCCGTTGCAGGGCGGCTGGACTTCGTCGCTACGCGGCTTGCGATCCGAAGATCGCTGCGCCGCTAAGCTCCTCGCCAGCCACCCTGCAACGACCGGCTCATGGTGCTCGTGTACCGACCGCGAGGGCGGGACGAGTGAGGCGGTATGTTTCTGTGGCACTTTCCTTCGAGTTGCCCCGACAGGACGTTATCCTGCACGCTGCCCCGTGAAGCCCGGACTTTCCTCACGTTCGAAAACGCGCGACTGCCCGGCGACCTTCGCACGCGCAGTATAGCACGGCGGGGTCACCCGAAGCGCGGCACCACGGCTTTGAGGCCGCCGGCGCGCTCGAGGGCGCTCGCGTGGTCTCCGACCGCGACGACCTCGAAGAGGTCGCGATACACGCGTAACGCGCGCACCAGTACCGCAAGCTTGCGTTCCTTCGGCATCGCCATCGCGGGAAAAAACGCGAGGGTCGCGACGTCGGTGCCGTCGAGAAAATCGAGCGGGTGCAAGAGCAGCGACGGAGAGATGCGCAGCGCTCGGCACGCGAGTAAGGCGCTGCGAAAATAGGGAATCGCCAGTGCCGGCGCGACGGTTGCGAGGTACAGTACGTAACTGAAGTGGATCGGCACCTTCACGATTGGAAACGTTGTGACCGGAATTTCGAGCAGCCGCCGCGCTCCGGGATCGCCGAGATCCCAGGCATACTGCGAGAGCGGGCGGCGGCCTTCGGCGATGCTGCCGAAGAGGGCCTTACGCTGCTCGCGCTCGGCCGGCGTGAGCTTCGAGGTCATAAAATAGTAGGCGCGCGCGAGCGGCCCGATGTACGTCGGGAACGTCGAACAGTCGTACCGGTAGTTGCGTTTTGCCAGCGCGTCGAGCGTCGGCCGCGAAAGCGTGAACCCCGGTCCGCGAAAGCCGACGGGACGCGCGCCCGTCGCGTCCTCGATGGCGTCGGTTGCGGTCGCGATCTCGGCCTCGATTTGTTCCGTCGTATAGTGTTGCAGCCACGGTTCGTGATGGAAGGAATGATTGCCGATCTCGTGACCGGCGCTCGCGATCGAGCGCAGCGCCGTGCGGTTTTTCGCAAGCACCGCATCTTGCCCGACGATGAAGACCGTAATGCGCTGCTGCATGTCGTCGAGGATGCGCAAGAAGCGCGGCACGACGACATCGAGGTACGTCGGAAAGACGTCCCAATGGGGGTCGCCGTGAGTTTTGAGGTACGCCCACTCGTTGTCGAGATCGAGCGACAGGCTCGCGAGCGGCTTCACGATGCGGCCGCGCCCGCGGGCGCAGCGGTCGCGGGCGCAGCGGTCGGCGCATCGAGCGCGGCGAGGCCGCGCTCGACGAGCCCCAGGGTCTCGTTGACGTTGAGCGTTCCGTTGACGATGTGCGCCGAGTTGAGCGTGAAGACGCCCGGGACGCTCGTTGCGATCCCGGGCAACGATTGCGAATAGCGCAGCGTCGCGATCGGAAAGACCTCGCGCACGCGTGAGACACGGAACGCGCGGACCTTCTCGCGCGAGAAGCGCGGGTACATTCGCTCGAGTGCGCCGAGGAACGTTGCCTCGATCGCCCCGTCGCTCTGCTCGAAGAGCGGATCGTCGGGACGCACGTATTTGGGCAGGTACACGAGAGCCCGGCCTTTCCACGCCTCGCGATCGACCACACACGACATGTCGATCACTGCCGAGAAGGGTACCCATTCGTCGGTGAGGTTCGTGACGTAATACGGTCCGAGCGGCTCGTCAAGCAAGAGCGACGCGCACACGATTCCGCCGTAGATCTTCGAGGTCAGCCGCTCGCGTTCGTCCGGTTGCAAATCCGGTACGAGTCGGGCCGCGAGCGGCGCTGCGGCCGTGACCACCGTGCGGTCGAAGATTCGCCGCGCGCCGCCCACGAGCTCGACTGCGACGCCGCCCGGTACGGCACGCACCGAACGAACGTGCGTCGATGCCAACAGTTCGACTCCATCCCGCTGCAGCCGCGCGACGAGCGTATCGATAATGCGCGCGTAGCCGCCCGGGACGTACCCGAAGCGTTCGGCCCCCAGCCCCGCGCGGCGCGCGGCGTACAGCCGCACGATGATCGCCCAAATGAATGCCGCGGACGCCTCGCGGTAACGATCGCCGAGTTTGGCTTGCAAGAGCGGACGCCAGATCTTTGCGAACGTTTTGCGGCCCGACCACTTCGTAAGCCACGCTTCGACGGTCGTTTCTTCCAGCGGCATGGGGTCCGTGATGCGGGAGCCGCCCACAATCGTCAAACCCAGCCGCAGTTTATCGATGAGTCCGAGCGGCGGAAAGCGCAGGAAGTCTAACGCACCGTTCATCGGATGGAAGCGGCCGCCTGAGTAGAAGCCCGTGCCGACGCTCGTCCAGCGTAACGCGCGTTCGAGGTCCAGCTCACGCAAAAGCGCCCGTAGCCGCGTATCGGAGTACAGCGTGACGTGATAGTGACGGTCCCAAACGACGTCATCGAGCGTCCAGGCCGACGCGAGTCCGCCGAATTCCGGTGCCGCTTCGTAGAGCGTCACCCGCTCGCCACGCTGTGCGAGTCGCAGCGCAAGTGCCATCCCGAGCATCCCGCCGCCGACGATCGCCGTCCGCGTGTTATCCATTGTAAATCGCCTGTTCGCTTTGCATCGCTTAATGCTTGCCGGCGCGCCCGAGAGGTGCGCCCCAGCGGCGTGCGAATCGTACGGTCCGGCCGGCGCGTTGGGGCCGTCGCGCCATGGGGGCATAGCTCAGCTGGTAGAGCATCACGCTGGCAGCGTGAGGGTCAGGAGTTCGAGTCTCCTTGCCTCCACTAGACGATCCCGGTGCGAATCGCGTGGACCGCCGCCTGCGTGCGCGCCGAAATGTTGAGTTTCGAGAAGATGCGGCTCACGTGATTTTTCACGGTCTTCTCCGAGATCTGAAGCCGGGCGCTGATCTGCTTGTTGGCCAGACCCTCGGCGATGAGTTTGAGAACTTCCGCTTCCCGCTCGGATAGTTCGAGGATGTCCGCCTTGCCGTTGGTCTGACTGCGGCGCCGCAGGAGGCCACCCGCGACGCGTGGATCGACGTAGGACTGCCCTTCGCCCACGCTCTTGACGGCGCGCAACAATTCTTGCGGTGAGATGTCCTTGACGATGTAGGCCTCGGCACCGTTGGAGAGACAGCGCTGCATCATCTCCGGCGCTAAGTGCATCGAGAGGACGCAGATTCGAGCGCCCGGTGCACCCTGCGTACACAGCCCGAGCGTCGTGGCGACATCGCCCTGGCCATCGAGATCGATGACGATAAGGTCGGGCTTTTCGAGAGTCAACGCCGCAGCGTTGGGCAGCCGATGGTCGGATACGACCACGAACTCAGCGTCATCGCTGAAGATGCCGGAGAGCGCCTTCGCAAAGAGCACTTGAGATTCGATGATGACGATACGACGCACGGTCGGGGACAATCGATCTCTACTCGACTGACTCGGACGCCGCGACGCCGAAAATTGCGGTCATCTAACGCTCCCGTAAGTGTTCGATGTCAGCGCCCACCTTCGACGTTGCAGCGTGTTCCCATGCGACCGTTCGGTCATGACGCCAAGACGGCGGACGCTAGCGCCCGGGAGTCGGCAGAGGGCCCCAAGATTGTATCCGCGCCGAGCGCGTAGGCTACGGCGTTCCAGGCCGGGTCGTCGCAACGAGTGATGACCACGATCCGTGCGGTCGCCGTCGCCCGGCGCGTGCGGCGCAGCAGCTCGAACGGCCGGACGGCGCTCATATCCATCCCGAGAATGACGACGTCGGGTTTCGTACGCGCGAAGGCGGTACGCGTCGCGCCGTACGCGACCACTGTGTGGACGCCTGCATTTCGCAGGACGGACGCCAGAAAGGGGACGACGAGCCGTTGCTGCTCGACGATCAGTGCGGTAGGCGTGCGGTGAGGCGGGGACTTCGCCAGCAAATCCATACGCCCATGGTATCGGCTGCGATGCGACCACGGCCGTCCCGCCGAGAGAGTGTGCGGCACATCATAGATAGGGCTGTGAATGTGCCTGGCGGAGTTTTCCAGTCTCACACTTAGTAGTTTGTCATGTTTTTTTAACAAGACTCGCCCGACGTCCTGGATGTGAAACGCATATCGATGGTTATGGGACTCACCCTTCTGGTCACACTTCCGCTCGCCGCGTGTAGCGGCGGCGGCGGGGCCGGTGGCGGTCCTGCCTTTCCCGCGCTCGGCGGATCCGGCAGTGCGGCGATCCCGAACGGTCCCGTGCCGCTCGGCCCGACGGCGGCTCCGACCGCACCTGGCGCCGCCGCCTCGAACGCGGCCCCGGCGCCAGGTTCGCCGGCCAATCCGCACCCTTCCCAGCCGTTACCGCCGTCCCAGCCGCCAGGAGCGGCGCATGGCGGACCTACGCCGCTGCCCCCGCCGGCACCGATCGTCACTTCCGCCCCGCCCCCGGGGCACACGCCGGCCCCTCCGCCGGTGCAAACGCCGGCTCCGCCGCCCGCGCAAACTCCGGCCCCGCCGCCGGTTCAAACGGCAAACGTCTGCCAGCACTTCCGCTCGAACCCGATGTGCTCGCCGCTCCCTAGTAATAAGTCGGTCTCCCCGAACAGCAGCTCATGGTCGTCGCTGCTTTTCCAGCCCGGCCGTGACACGATTCAAGGCATTGAAGTAACCGTCGACCCGAGTGACATTAACGACGGTAACGAGCCGCTCTTTCCGCTCGTAGCGGGGCAGCCTTCGTACCGCGAGACGATCGCATGCGATGTCGTCTCGTGGTCGTCATGGGTCTGCGGGCTCACGAATCAGAACGATACCGTTATTTCCGTCCCAACCAATATGCGGCCCGCCGGAAACAGCGATCATCACGCGTCGATTGCAGACTATACTCGCGGTGGCGAGGAAGACTTCTGGTTGCTCTCCCGTGACGTTCTCGTGGAGGGCGGCACCCTTCATGTCGGCGGTGGAGGCTTCTGCCCGTGGTCCGGTGATGGCACGAATTGCTCGGGCTCGACGGCGACCCGGCTCGCTACGTCCCTTGGGGGCATCGACCCCATTGATGTTCGCAACGCGGAGCGTTCGCCGAATGGGACGCTGCCCTACGCGCTTTCCGTCACCGCTCTCTGTGCCGATCCTTCGTCGGTGTGGCCCGCGACCGCAAGTGACGGCAGTAACACAGATACGACGCCGGCGTGCTTCGGACATACCGGCTCGGGACAGCGCCCACCCGAGGGCACGCGCGTGTACCTTGACAAAAACGATGCGGAAATAAATATGACGAACAACGCCCCATACGTGAAGACAATCCTGCGAACGATGGACCGCGATCATCTTGGCATGACCATAACCGACACGAATTGGGCCGGAGGGCCTGGCCTCGCGCCGCAGTATCGCCGAGGCGACTGGGCTTTCGCAGAGGTTGAGGCGGGCTTGCCGACCTCGGGCACCGTGCTGCTTCCGATCACGACGAACGGGATCGATCTGCGTTCGGACGTTAAGTTCTGCTCGAACGGAACGTGTTAACCGAGAAGCGCTTTCTGAAGCGAGTTCGCGCGCGAGCCCGACTAGGGCGAAATAGAGAGCGCTTTTGCAGGAAGGAGCGAAAGCGAAAGTGACCGGCTGCTCATCCCCGCGCGTCATCCGCTTGATGGCCGCACTGGTGCTGCTCATCGTCGCGGGCGGCGACCGTAGCCAAAGCGGAGCAGCCTGGGCCGGCGCGAGCTTGGCCCAGGCACCCGTCCGCACCCCGCGCCGGCCGGCGCGCGCACCACGGCCGTTATCCGTGGTAACGTCGCAGGCCGGTCAGCAAACGGTAAATCTGTGCCTTCACTTTCGAGCGAATCCGATGTGCGCGCCTCTGCCCCTCGTGAAGGCGGTCGCGTCGAATAGCAACTCCTGGGCCGCCCTTCTATTCCAAGACGGCCGCAACGCTTTCCAGCACATCGAAGTCACGACCGATCCGAACGACCGTGACGACGGCTCCGAACCGCTCTACACGCTCGACGCAACGACCCCAAGTGTCCTAGTCACGATCGAATGCGATGTCGTTTCGTGGAGCGCCGCGACGTGTGCGAAGTCCCACATGCGCGGTACGACGATCCGCGTCCCCGCGGCGCTCAGGGCCGCGCCGAACAGCGATCATCACGCGTCAATCGAGGACACCATCCGCGGCGGCGAAGTCGACTTTTGGTTGTTCCCGACCGGCGAGCCCTCGTCGAGGGCGCATGTCGGCGGCGCCGGCTTCTGCCCGTGGTCGGGCAACGGCACCGACTGCTCGGGCTCGACCGCCACAAACATTGCGACGAGCCTAGGGGGCATCGACCCGGTGGCCGTACGAGCCGCCGAGAACGACCCGCACGGCACGCTTCCCTACTCCGTTTCCGTCACGGCGCTCTGCGCGGACCCCTCGTGGGTCTTCCCTGCGACGTACAGCGATGGCTCGAATACGAACGGTACACCGGCGTGTGCCGGCCATACCGGCCCTGGACAACGGCCACCCGAGGGCACGCGAGGTTTCATCGACCGTAGCGACAGCGAAATCGACGCAACGGCGAACGCGCCGTATGCTAAAGTTATTCTGCGCACGATGGACCGCGAGCACCTTGGCTTCACGCTCACGGACACGAACTGGGCCGGTGGCCCCGGTCTCGCACCGCAGTACCGCACCTCGTCGCCCGCCGCCTGGGGCTTTGCGCTGCGCGAAGCTGGGCTCGGCTCGTCCGGAACCGTGCGGCTTCCAATCACGACCCACGGCATCGACCTGCGGGCGGACGTCAAGTTCTGTTCGAACGGAACGTGTTAAGCTTCACCCGCTCGGGCACGAGGCGGCCGCCGGCGAGCACGGGTAGACGGGTCGGCGCCTAGCGACCCCGGCGTCCGCAACAGGCCGACGATAAGCCCAAGAGCGTATCCAATGTGAACGAGCGGGAAGAAAGCGAGCGAGCCAAGCGTGACCGCGAGGGGCTCGCCCCGGCGTCGGCAGCGTACCATCATTAATGCATACAGTGCGTACAGCGGGGCGAGAAGCGGCCGGCCGCGCGAGAGCGCGAGTCCCAGCGCAACGAGCAAGGCGACCGGGGCGGCGACGTGGCGCGGCCGCACCGCCTGCGGATACTGCTTGAACGTCTGCATCCGCCAGAACCCATAGCGCGCCCATTGGCGGATGTTCCCGACCGGACCGCGCGTCACGATGCGGCCGCTTTGCACCGGTATGCGGAAAATTCGGCCTCCGTTCGCACGGATGCGTTCCGTGAACTCGCAATCTTCGTTGGCTTCCCAGCGCTCGTCGAAGAGCCCGAGTCGCGCAAAGACGCCTGGCCGCCACGCGCCGAGGTACACTGTGGAAACCTCGCGCGATGTTGTCTGCGCGCTGCGGTAATCGGCGGGGCCGAGGCCGAGCGGGTTTGAGTAGAGCGCGATCCCAAGCGCCCGCCCGTAGTTCGTTGCGCCCAAATGCGGCGTCGGAGCGCCACCGACGCACCATACGTCCTCAGGTAATGTCGAAAACGCCTCATCGATCGTCGCCAAATAATCGGATGCATAGACGGTGTGCGCGTCCAGCCGCACGACGATGTCGTTCCCGGCGACCTCGCGCAGCCCGGTGTTGAGCGCGAACGGTATCGAGCGTACCGTCGCGCGCAACAACCGCCCGTCGTAGCCCGCGCGCGCGAGCCACTCTTCGAAAAGGGCCTGGCTGCCATCTACAGAGCCGTTGTCGACGCCGATAAAGTATAAACGCTCACGCGGCAGGGTTTGCGTTTCGAGCGACGCCAGAACAGCCGGAAGGTGGCGCGCTTCATTATAGAATGGCATCACGCATGTGATGCGTGTGGTAATCATGCGGTTGAGGTCATTCTCGCGCCCCAGGGGTGCGGCATTGTGGTAGGGTGTAAGCGATGAGGGCCTCCCTTTATGCCGCGACGGCGCCGCCGCCTCTCTCGCTACGTGTGGTCCACGTCACTCAACAACTCAAGAGCGGTGGCGCCGAGACGCTGCTTCGGGGATTGTGCGCCGGGCTCACCGCCACCGGCATCGATGCGAGCGTCGTGTCCGTTTACGACGACGCGCTTACGGCTTCCGAACGGGAAGCCCTCGGCTTCCCGAGCCGCAGCGTCGGGCGGCACGGTCGAGGTGACGTCGCATTCTTTCCGCGGCTCGTCGCGCTCTTACGAACGCTGCGCCCGGACGTCGTTCACGCGCACCTGCATGCCGGCAAGTATGCTGGGCGTTTTGCGGCGCTTGCAGCTCGGGTTCCCGCAATCGTCTTCACCGAACACGGGGACGAAGCGGGCGGAGCTGTGCGCGCGGCGGTCAACCGCTTTCTCGACCCGCGCACGACGCGTTTCGTGACGTTTAGCGAGACGCAGCGTGCGGCGCTTGCACTGCGCGCGGGAATTTCCGTCGACCGCGTCGCGGTCATTCCCAACGGCATCGCGGAGCCGCCGCGCGCCGACCGCCGACGGCTACGCGCGGAGCTCGGACTTGCCGACGATTCGCTCGCCCTCTTCATGCCGGCGCGGTTCTCCGAACAGAAAAATCAAGCGCTCGCACTACGTGCGTTCGCCACGCTGGCCGCCGAACGGCCGGCATGGCGTATGTTCTTTGCCGGTAAAGGGCCGCTCGAAGATGCGATGCGCGCGCTCGCCGCGGAGCTCGGGATCGCGACCCGGACGGTGTTTCTGGGATTTCGCGATGACGCGCCGCTGCTCGGTCGTGCGATGGACGCCTTCGTCATGCCGTCGCTATGGGAGCGCATGCCGCTCGCACTCGGAGAGGCGATGCGCGCCGAGTTGCCGGTTGTGACGACGCCGTGGGACGGCGTCGTCGATTTCGTCCGTGACGGCGAGACGGGAATCGTCGCGAGCAATTTTTCCGTCGAGGCGTTCGCGCGAGCGCTTCGGACTTTAAGCGATGCCGAAACGCGCGTGCGGATATCGCGCGCGGCGCACGCCTTTGCGGACGAACGCTTCGATCTCGGACAGAGCGTGCGCGGTCACGTCGAACTGTACCGCTCGATCTGCGCGGCGCCGCGATGAAGCTCGCGTACGTCACCGCGCGGATGCCTTTTGCGTTCGCCGAACAGTTCTTCGAACCAGAGATCGATTCGCTCGCTGAGACCTTCGACATCACGGTCATCCCGACGCGCGCGACACGAAGGCAGAATCGCTATCCGGCGCTACGCGCTACGGCGCACTACCGCGGTGCGCTCGACGGTCCGGTACTCGCGCTCGCACTGCGCGAAGTCGTGCGCCACCCCGTGGCGGTCGCGCGCGTCTTGGCTACGCTTGCGTTTGCACGGCAAGCTCTGCGCGCTCGAATCGTGAACCTCGCGCTTTTTCCCAAGGCGCTTGCGCTCGCGCAGGACGTACGGCGCCTGGGTATCGAGCACATGCACGTCAACTGGATCACGAGTTCCGCGACGATCGTTTATGTAGCATCGCGGCTCACCGGCATTCCGTACAGCATCACCGCGCACCAGCACGATATCTTTTACGATAATCTTCTCGAACCCAAAGTGCGCGACGCTCAATTCGTCCGCGTGATTTCGGCGCGCAACTGCCGTCACTTGCAAGATCGCCTGCCGCCCGATCTCCGCGCGCGGTGCCACGTCGTCCATCTCGGCGTCCGATTGCCCGATCCGGCGCCGCCCGCGCCGCCCCGCGTGGCGCGCATCTTGTGTTCGGCCCGGCTGTGCGTGTGGAAGGGTCACCGGTACTTGCTCGAAGCGCTGGCGCTCCTGCGAGCGCGCGGCGTCGTTTGCACGTGCGACCTCGCGGGGGACGGCGAGATCGAACGCGAGGTGCGCGCGCTCGTCGCACGCCACGGCCTCGGCGAAAGGGTCCGCATGCTCGGAAATGTGCCGCACGGCACGCTCGTCGATAGTTTGGAACGGGGCGACTACGATCTGGTCGCCCTGGCGAGCACCGAACGTGACGGCGAGCACGAGGGGATCCCCGTGGCGCTCATGGAGGCGATGGCGGTCGGACTGCCCGTGGTTGCGACCCGGACGGGCAGCATCGAGGAACTCGTCGACGAGCGGAGCGGCATTCTCGTGCCCCAGTGCGATCCGGCAGCGCTTGGCGATGCGATAGAACGGCTCATCGCCGATCCTTCGCTGCGGACTCGAATGGGCGCCCAGGGGCGACGCCGAGTCCTCGCCGACTTCTCGACCGAACGAACTTCCGAAGCGCTCGCCGGGCTTCTCTTAGCTTCGGCGCCCTGGAGCCAACGTAAGGATTATAGGTCGGAAGTCCCATCCGCAAGGGAAGTTCCGACGCTTTAGCGACATGAGTCTTTCAGGTAACGTTGCGTAACCGTATGAAACATTCGCTATTTTTCCGTCGTCTGCTACCCTCGACCGTCATCGCTTGTGTGGTGACGCTTTCGACGTGTTACGGCGCCGCTCGCGCTCAGGGCGCTCCGGCGGGGCCCGCCGCACCGCTTGCGGCCCGGGCCGCAAGGCCGGTGGTCTCACCGGACTACCGTATCCGGGTGGGCGATTTCGTGTCGCTGTCGGTCTTCGGTGAACCCGGGCTAACGCAGGAAAAACCGCTCACGGTCGTGCCCGGCGGTACGATCGCGGTGCCGCTGGTCGGCGTCGTCTCGGTGGGCGGAATGACGACCCATCAGGCGAGCGATGCGATCGCTCAGAAACTCAAGCGCTACTTGCGCTCGCCCAAAGTCACCCTCTCGGTCGTCACGATCGCCCAAGTGGTGACGCTCGTCCTTGGGAACGTCAAAACGCCGGGTAAATATGTGCTGGATCAGCCGGCGCGCGTCACCGACGTGATCGCAGCGGCCGGCGGCCTCGGCCCGACCGACGGCGATCTTCCGACGGCGCGCGTGGTCAATCCCGACGGGACGATAACGCAGATTCCGTTACAGAGACTCTTGCACGACGGCGATACGAGTCTTAATGTCGCCGTCGCCAACGGCGCCGAAGTCTATGTGCCGGCCCCGACGGTTTTCAATATTCGCGTGCTCGGTGCCGTCGGGAAACCGGGCGACGTCGCATTGCACGAAGGCGACGACCTCGCGATGGCGGTCGCTCGGGCGGGGCCGACAGAGCAACAGAATCCCGATCTCAACAATATCGTCATCACTCGTACCAGTCTCGACGGAAAAACCACGACGACCAAAGTTAACCTTTACGACATCCTCAAAAAGGGCGATCTGTCGCGGGACATCGTCATGCAGAAGGGCGATCTCGTATACGTTCCGTCGTCCCCGAGAAAAGGTCCTGGCGTTCTCGATGGACTCGGTCTTTTACGACGCTTCATCGTCCCATTTTAGGTAGGTATGTTTAACAGACTGCAAAGCGGTGCTACTATCGCCCCGGCCCCAGTGTCGAATCCGCCGTCGCTCGATTTCAATGCGTTCGCGCCGCCACCCGCTCGCGAACTCGACATGCGGCGGTTATGGAAAACGCTGCTGCGTCGCCGCGGACTGTTCTTGGCAATTTGGATAGGCTTCGCGCTTGCGGTCGCGATCTTCACGCTCGTACAACCGCGCAGCTATATGACGCAGGTCAAACTGATCGCCGGTTCCGCGAACCCTTCCAGCGCGCCTCAGACCGTCGATGCGGGCACGAACTTGCCGATTCTCAACGCGCTGTTGGCCGCAACGGGCGTTCAAAGCTCCGAAACATACGCCGAACTCATCCAGCAGGTGCCGGTCGCCCAAGAGGTGGGCCGGCGCGTCGGTATCAAGATTCCGCCCGACAAGTTGCTCACGCATCTGCAAGTTCGCCCCGTTACCAACACGGCGATCCTTTCCATTAACGTTGCATGGAAGGACCCCGCGACGTCGGCGAAGATTGCCAACGCCTTTGCCGGCGTCTTCGTCGACCGCGAACGCGAACTCGTCGCACACCAAGCCGACTCTGCAATCTCGTTTTTGCAAAAAGAACTTCCAGGTGCGGAGAGCCGCATGCGTGCCGCACAAGAAGCATTGTCGGCCTACCAAGTCCGCACGCGCATCGTCGATCTGCCGACGCAAACGCTCAACAACGTCAACGCGGCGGCGTTGTTGGATGCAAAGCAGCAGACCTCCCAGATTGAAGCCGCGCAGGCTCGCGCGCAACTCGCTACGGTGAACCAAGAGCTCGCGCAGACGCCGAGAACCGTTGAAGGCAACCGCACGATCGCCGCAAATCCGATCTCCGGAACGCTTCAAACGCAAATCGCAACGCTCCAAGTCCAGCTGAGCGCCGCTCAGAAACAATATACCGAAGATTATCCGACCGTCATCAGCCTCAAATCGCAGTTGGCCGAAGCAAAGCGCGAACTCAAAGCCCAACCATCGAACGTCACCGCCGGGGTGTCGACCATCCCCAACCCCGTCTACCAGGCCCTCACGCAGCAGGCCGCGACACTCCAAGCGACCATCGCGTCGTCGAGCGCGCAGGCGCGCATGTTGAGCTCTCAGGTAGCGCAGGCGCAACCGGGACTCGATGCCTTACCCGTCGAGGCGCATCGGATCACCGAATTACAGCGCAGGGTAAAATCCGCGCAAAACGTCTACGACGCGCTCGAACGCAAGAACCAGGACGCGCTTATTTCGCGAACCACCGCGCTTAGCAGCGTTGCGATTACGCAGGCTGCCGATCCGAACGTCTATTCGGTCACCCCGAACATCTTGTTCAATATCTTGCTCGGCATCGTCGTCGGCCTCGTCCTTGCCGTCACGGCAGTCTTCCTCGCACAGTTCTTCGACGACCGCCTTCGCACTGAGGAAGACGTTCGCGAGCGGCTGGGTCTGCCGGTCCTCGCGCAGATTCCGATGCTCACCGACGGTCAAGCCGACACCGAGGAGTGGATGCGGCCTCTCTCCGTCGAGGCGTTCTATCAACTCGTCGCGTCGCTGCGCTATTCATCGAGTACGCCGCCGCGCACCATCGCCTTCACCAGCGCCGACCAAGGCGACGGGAAGTCGACCGTCGCACTGAATTCCGCTATCAGCATGGGACTCATGAAAGCGCGCGTCCTCATAATCGACGCGGATTTGCGCCGTCCGAGCATCCATAGCAAGCTGCATCTTTCGAACGAACCTGGGCTCTCCGACGTCCTCGTCGGCGTCGCGAAATTCGAAAGTGCCGTCCGTACTACCCAGCATCCCGGCGTGTCGGTCATGACGTGCGGCCGGGCAGCTCCCAATCCCGTCGGGCTTCTGCAGAGCGCGGGTTTCGAACGGCTCCTAGCGCGAGCGCGCGACAACTACGACTTCGTCATCGTCGATGGCCCGGCGCTGCGTTCGATCGTCGACGGCGTCGTCCTGGGTATCAAGGCGGAAGGCGTCGTTCTCGTCGTCTCTTCTCAGCAATCGGAAACCCGTGCCGTGCGCGGTGCGATCGACAAGCTTCGAGCGGTCGAAGGCATCAAGCTGCTCGGCGTGGTGCTCAACGGTACGCGTCCGGATCGCCGCGAAACTGCGACGAATTATTACCTTGGTGCGGGAGCGTCGATGTCGTTGCCGGCAGAGGCGGGCGATTGAACTCCACGTCGCGCTGGGCCGCAAATGGCCAGCCGGCTTTAAAAATTTTCCTCATTGAGCCCCAACGTCTCATTGTCGAAGCGTTGCGTCATGTCTATGCCAGTGACGCGACGCTGCACGTCGTCGGTGATGCGCCGGCGCTCGACCGCGAGCGAATCGCACAACTTCGGCCCGACGTCATCGTACTGGATATAGACGAATTGGTCGGCACGATGGAGGAAGTCATCAACGCTTGCGAGATCGCCTCTCCGCGAACCCGTATATGCGTAATCTCGACGCAGACCCGGACGCGCATCATGCAGCGCGCGCTCGCCGCCAAGGCCGCAGCGTACGTCGTCAAAGATACGAGTCCCGATCTGATGATCGAGATCATTCATACGGTCGCACGCGGCGACTTCTATGCCGACCCCCGGCTTGCGGGAGCGATGCTGCGGCGCCGGACGACCCGGGCAACTGAAGGCAACGAGCTTTCGGCTCGGGAGTGCGAAATCGTTCGCCTGATCGCTGACGGACTGTCGAACCGCGAGATCGGGAATCGGCTCGCGCTCTCGGAAAAAACCGTTAAAAACCACGTCAGCCACGTACTGGCAAAACTCAAAGTCAGCGCACGCTCGGGCATCGCGGTGTACGCGGTCCGCAACGGCATGGTTCAATAACCGGAAAGCACCGATTGCAAACCTATCTCATCGAACCGCAGACCGTTTTCGTACCGTATCTGCAACGCGTTCTCGCGGCCGCCGGGCTGAGCGTTATCGCGATCCATCACGACGTCGATCTCAAGGACCTCGCCGCGCGCGCTCCGAGTGCCGTCTTCATCGATGTCGATTATTTCGAGCGTGGAGGCCCGACGGCTTTGTGCCGGATCCGCGAAACGCTGCGCAACGCGACGGTGATTGCGCTTTCAGAGTCGACCGACCCCACCTTCGCGGCGACCTGCGTCATCTCGGGCGCCAACGTCGTCTGCCACAAAAAAGACGGTGAAGAGAGCTTCGTGCGCTCGATTCGTCTCGCCATGGCGCGCATCGCCGGACTAAGTCTGGTCTAGCGCTGCGATGAGTTCGTTTGCCGTCGCACGATCTGGCAACCGAATGTTGACGGTTGCGCTGGTCATTGGGGCACTGGGCTACGTGGCGCTGCTCGTCCGCAGCGTTCTGCAAGCGGAAACTGAGTTCGGTCAAGCGAGTCTGCTCAAGCTTGGCATGGTCACGTTCTTACCGCTCGCCGTCTTTTTCGCGTTTCGTCTCCCGCTGCTCTTCCCGTTCGGCCTCTATCTCGCGCTCATTCCGTTCGATTCGATCTTGGCCGTCTCGAGCGGCGCAACGTTGACCAGATTTGCCGGCATCGCGAGCGCGCTAGCCCTGGTCTTCCGGGCGGTTCTGTTGCGCGAGGTACTACCGCCCGCGAAATCGTGGTTTGCTTGGCTCGCTTTTGTCAGCTACGCCGGAATCTCGTTTATCTGGACGTCCGACGTTCCGACGGCCCAAATGGTATTTCAGCAAATCGCGACACTGTTCGTGCTGATGACAGTGCTCGCCATTTATCCCGCGCGTCCGACGGAATTCCGGATTGCGCTCGGGATTACCATTGCGACCGGCGTCGGAGCGGCGGTTTATGCGGTTCAGCTATACCGGTCCGGAGCCGTCTCGGCGTCCGAAAACCGCGTCCTCATCGCGACGACCACAGGCATTGTTCTCGATTTCAATACGTTTGCGACGTGCTTTATCATGCCGATCGCAATTGGACTTGGGACCGCGTTCTATTCGCGCTCGCTAGCGATACGGGTCGTCTCGAGCGTCTCGGTCCTGGTAATGATGGCGGGGATCCTGGTCTCGGGTTCGCGCGGCGGCTTCGTCGCAGCAATCGCCGTGTTCGCGTATTTCCTTTTTCGCAGCCGTAACCGCTGGCAGGTCGGTGCGTTCGCGGTCGCGGCAATCGGTCTGACGGCGTTCTTTCCGAGCGTGGTCATGCGCTTCATCAACGATCCGTCGCAAGCCGGGAGCGGCAGCGGACGGACGTTCATTTGGAAAACCGCGCTCGCAACGCTGCACGAACATTGGCTCTTCGGCGCCGGAGTCGGCTCTTTCGAACGCACGTACGATGCGTCACTGCTCAAAGTGTTCCAACCTGCCTTCCAAGGCTGGTCCCGGCCGAGCCACTCACTGATTGTCGGGTCCGTGACCGAATTCGGGATCTTAGGCCTGGCACTCGTGCTCTATTGCTGGTACGCGTCGTTTCGCGAAACGCGCTTCATTCCGCGCGGCAGCTGGCTGTACGGCGTGCGACTCGCGAGCGAGGCAGCTCTTCTCGGTCTGTTCTTCCAAGCGTTCTTCATCGATCCGTACGTCATTAAATCCTATTGGCTCGCGTTTGCGTTTCCGCTGCTGATCGTGCACGTCGCGCGCGCTAGCGAACCACCCTCCGCATGACCGAATCGATCTCCGTCCTCATTCCGGCGTTTAACGAAGCGCAACGGATTGGGGCGACGATCGAGACAGTACTCGCTCAGACGCTCGTACCGTTCGAAATCATCGTCGTCGACGATGGTTCTACCGACGCGACTGCTGCCATCGCGGGCCGGTATCCCGTGCGGGTAATCTCTCAGCCGAATGCAGGCATTGCGGCAGCACGTAATCGTGGGATTCGCGAGGCGCGCGGAACGTGGATCGCCCTGCTGGACGGCGACGATCGGTGGCTGCCGGAACGCCTGGCGTCGCTGCAGGACGCGGTATCCGCGCGGCCGGAGATCGCCTTTGGTTTTAGCGATTACGTCGTCAGCGAGGACGGCGTCCCGAACTCGCCTTCGAATCTGGCGCGCACGACGCAGTACGTGCGGGCTCAAAAGCGGGCCGTCGCGCCGGGTATCGTCGTGCTCGCGCGCGAGGTTGCGTGTGAGGCCCTCGCGGTTGGAAATTTCATCGGTACTTCGACGGTCTTCGTGCGGCGCGCGCTTCTCCACAAATACGATCTTTATTTCGACGAATCGTTGCCCGAGAAGACGCCGGCATTCCAACTTAGCGAAGACGTGGAGTGGTATTTGCGGCTTCTTAAATACACCGACGTCCTCGTCATCGAGCGCGTGCTCGCGGACTACGTGCGCTCGGGTGGCCGGCTCGCGTCGTCGTATGCGCGCGTTCGGCTCGGTGACGTGCGTTTGGGCGAGCGGATTGCCGCGACGCCCGAACGCTACGGCGTCGGGACGTCCGCCGCGTTCGCGCGCATGCGCCGCCACCATTTCCGCCACGCGGCACACGTCGCGATGCGCGCCTCCGAGTTTTCGTTCGCTGCGGCAATTCTTATCGAAGCGCAACGCGACGCGTTTAGTCTTCGCGACGCGGCGTGGCTCACGCTAGCGCGCGCCCTCGATTGCGGCATCGGAGTTCGCATCGGGAACGCGACGCGCGGCACGTGGCATAGGCTGCGGCCTTACGCGAAAGCCGTCTTCGCCCGCCGTACGTGACGGACGGGCGCCGGGTTACCGCTGCCATTGGCATCTACGTGCTCGTCCTCGCAGGCGTGGGGACGGTCCTCGGAACGTGGACGGACGAAGAATACACGCTCGCAACGACCGCGCACGGCTTTGCTTATGCATGGCATCGAGCGCTCGATTACGAAGTGCAGGCGCCGCTGTACTTCGCGATCGTCGCGCTGTGGCGCGAGGCAAACGCCTCGGTTTGGTTTGCGCGACTCTTTTCGGTCGGGTGCGCGGGCTTCTTTTTTTGGGCACTGCTGTGGATTGGCCGGCGAGTCGCGCCGGAACGCGACCCGTTCGCATTTGCCGCAATCCTCGCGTGTAATCCCTTTGTGATCTGGGCGGCGCTGGAAATCCGGCTCTATATGTTCGCGCTCCTACTCTCGGCACTCTTGTGGCTCGCAATCGATGCGGGGTTCGCTCATGGACGCGATCTGCGCGCGCGAATCGCCTTCGTCGCGCTTGCCGTCGTCGCGCTCTACACGCAGTACTTTCTCGGATTTTTTATCATGGCGTATGCAGTCGTGCTTGCGGCGAAGCGGCGGTGGCGGGCACTGGGTCTGTACGCGCTGGCGCTCTGCGTGGTCGGCATTGCGATCCTTCCGCTCTTGGCATACCTGCACTCGCAGGTCGGCGTGTCCAGTCTTTCCCGTGATCCGCTGGCGGTGCTGCTGCGGGACGCGCTCGCGCATCCTTGGATGGACTTCGTCTTTCCGTACGAGGGCTCTTGGGATCGGTGGCACGTACGGTGGCCGTATCTCGCGTGCGTCGCGTTTCTCATTGCGCTCGGTGCGTTCGCAAGACCTCGCCTCGGCGGCGACGTCAAGGCCGCGTTGCTGGCGGCCGCATCGGTCGAGTTCACGTACCTGCTGGTCGTACTCGTCGTACGGCTAGGGCTGCACCCGCGCCACTACGTCGCCCTATTCCTGCCCTTGATGGTGGCGGCATACACGCTCGTCATCGCTTTGGCCCGCTCACGGCCACGGTTGGCGACGGGATTCGTAGCAATTCACGTCGCGCTTGCGGGCTGCGTCCTGGCAACGACGTATCATGCACTCGCCAAGAGCGGGGACGCGCGTCGCGTCGGGCCGTTTCTCACCGCCGCGTCGTGGCGCGGTGACGCGATCGCGATCTTTCCCGCAGACGCCCTCCCGGTATATCGCCGCACGTACCACGGCGCCGTTCCGCTATCCCCGTTTCCCAGCGCCTTGCCGAAGAACCGCTACGACGAAGCGGCGCTGGTAGTGTATTCGGAAAGCCAAGCGGCCGACGCGTTCCACAAGCTCGGTACGGACGGAAAGCACGTGTGGCTCATTATCGAGGGCAATTGCGATCCCGAACATCCCTTTGACGGCTGCGACCACATCGTCGACGCCGCGCGCAAGATGCATATCCTCGCCGAGTACGACTTCTATCAAAGTCAGCTGTTAGAACTAGAGATCCGCGGGTCGTCCGGCAACCAGCGCACGCGCTCGTAGGCGCAGCGCATAGGGTACGTCCTCGAAGCGTGGAATCGCGACGTGCCAAAAGCCGAGCCCGCTCAAACGGCAGAAAACGTTCATTTTTACAACGTATGAGGCGACGTACGCCACCGTATCGGCTACCGCAGGACCGAGAATCCCATAGCGGCCGATCGTGGCGTATGCGATCGTCGCGCAAATGCCGAGCGTCACGCATTCGAGGCCGAGTAAGAGGCCCGGCCGTCCGGCACGCACTGCGATGAAGTACGACAGCATCCCGTCCGCGCTGTACAAGATCATGCCGGGCAGGAGAACCCGCAAGACCGAGCCCGATTCGATAAAGCGGCCGCCGTACGCGATTGAGATCAGCCACGGACCGATTGCGAACAGCGCGACGCCCACGACGAACTGCATCGCCGTGATGAGCCGCACGATACGTGCGGTGAGCGCCGCGGCTTCCGCGAGCGGGAGTGTCGCGACGCGACCGGACGCCGACCAATAGAGCGATTTACTGGCGCCCCACATGATCTCGCCCGTGGCGAGCGCGAGGGTGTAGATGCCGAGCGAGGCGACGGAGGCGAACGCGCTCACGATAAAGACGTCGACGCGAAGTGCCAGAAAGGTGACGTTGTTCGAAAGCGCGGACTTACCCACGAACGTGACCTGCTCGCGTAAGAGATTGCGCTCGCGAACGCCGGGCGGCCCGAGCATCGCGCCGACACCAAAAGCGCTCCACACGGCGGCAACGACATAACTCGCTAACCACGCGTCGAGCACCACGGCGACGCTCGCGTGGAAGGCCAGAACGAGCACCAACGTGACGAGCGAGCCGCCGCCGCCGATCGTTGCGGCGTTCCTGAGATTAAACTCCTCGTTACGATCGCGCAAGAAGTAGACGATACCCACGGCTTGCGAGTAGAGCGCGAACGGAAAGGCGAGCGCAACGTACAGATACGCGGGCTGCGACCGCGTGAACTGCCACAAGCCGAGAAAGGCAACGATGCCCAGCGGCGAGATCGCGGCCATCAGCCGAAGCGCCGTCGCCCAGACGCTACGGGCGTCGCGACCTTCGTTGCCGATCTGAAAGGCCACGGCGTTACGGACACCGTCAGAGGTCGTGAACGCGAAGGTGAGCAGGATCGCTGCGAAACTGAGAATGCCGCGTCCGCTGGGTCCGAACGCGTGGGCGACCGCGATTCCGGCGGCAATGCTCGAACCCTGCCCGAAGAGCAGGGTCGCGAACGTGTGCAGCGTCTTGCGGAGCAAGCTCCTCGGCGGTGGCTGTGTGCCCGTAGGCCCTACGCCGCCGCTGAGTGGAAGAGAAACTCGGCTGCGGTCTTACAGATGATGAGCACGTCCAGAAAGATGGACCAGTGCTCGAGATAGAAGAGGTCGTAACTGAGCCGTTCGCCGATCGCGGACGTGTCGACGTTGCGGCGCATGTGAATATGGGACCAGCCCGTGATGCCCGGCGAAACCAGATGGCGTTCGTCATAGCGCGGCATGAGTTTACGAAACTGCTCGACGTAAAACGGTCGTTCCGGGCGCGGGCCGACGATCGACATCTCGCCGCAGACTACGTTGATGAGTTGGGGAAGTTCGTCGAGGCTCGCGCGCCGTAAGAACTTGCCGATGCGCGTGGTACGCGCTTCACCGCTACGCGCCCACACGGGACCGGTCGCAGCTTCCGCGTCCGGGCGCATCGTACGCAATTTGATGATCGCAAACTCGCGCCCGTGCTTGCCCACGCGAGTCTGACGGTAGAAGATCGGCGCGCCGGAATCGATGACGATCGCTAGCGCGATCGCGAGCATCACCGGGGAGAGGAGAATCAACGCCGGCACCGCGATCGCAAGATCGAACAAGCGGCGGACGAACGTCACTCCCGGGGTGCAAATCGTGAGGCTGCGGGGATAAAGCAGCGCGAGTCCCCCGTCGCGCCGGACGACGAAATCGCAGGCGTGCGGCCGGATACGCATCGGCGCGAACGCAAGCTTGATGCCGCGGGCTTCGGTGAGTCGTAAGAGCGCCGGCATGATTTCGGCAGGCAGCGCCTCGGTCACGATAAACTCGTTGCAGTCGGACGCAATGGCCGTGGCGAGCCACTCGAGTTGCAAGAGATCGCCGCTGGCGACGACGCTCGCGAGATCGTCGTCGAAGGAGTCGACGGAAAACTTGGTGACGCGATCGGACGCGGTCAGGGATAGATCGCGCGGTACCGCGTCTACGCGCGCCTGCGTCCCTATGACCGCGATGCGCCGGGCGCTGGGCGGAAAGACGTGCGTGCGCAATGAGTGCGCGAAGCTGCGTTCCAAGCTCACCCCGACGGCGGTGATCACGAGCGCGATCAAGAGCAGATTCCGCTCGGGATAGAGTGTCGGGACAAGTAAGAAGATGGCCGCTGCGGGCAACATCGCCAGGACCGAGGCCGCCAGCGCGGCGTAAATTTCGTCGCGGGTGCTCGTTGAGAACGAACGCCGGTACATCCCGATGCGCTCGAAGAGCGAGAGCCAGATCGCCGTACCGCACAGGACGACGGCGAGCGCGTTGTCGGGCGTGACCAGCGTGTTCAGTGAGACACGCGTGAACGATGCGGCCAGCAAAGCGGCCACGACGGCGACGCCAAGATCACCGACCAGCAGCGCGATCGACCACGGTAGGCTATAATACGCGGGCCGTGGCTGCGGGCGAAGATGCTCCGCCGAACCCGTTGCGATTTCTATCCCTGACTGGGTCGTCGTCATTACTACGACATCTTACCAAGATCGGAGTGCAGCACGGCAGTCCTAAATGACTTGGATAAGGGCAGGTTTACTAGGACGAAAGTCCCGAACTACCGAGAAGTGCAGGGTATCGCGGAACAACATGTGACTATGCCTCGAATGCGAAAAGCGTTTAGTGTGGTGGTACCCGTGTTTAACGAAGGACCGCTCATCGGATCGACCATTGAACGGTTGCAGGACGCCATTCGTCACCTGCGGGGACGTTATACTATCGAAATTGTCGTGGTCGACGACGGCTCGCGGGATGAATCGGCGCCAACCCTCGCGGCGATCTTGGCCGCCGAGCCGGAGGGTCTGCGGATCGTCACGCACGAGCACAATCGCGGACTTACCGAGGCCATAAAGACAGGCTGCCGCAGCGCCGCCCACGCCACCGTCGTCGTCCTCGATGCCGACCTCAGCTACGGCCCAGAAATCATTGAATCGCTCGTCGATACGCGAGAGGCGACGGGCGCCGCCGCAGTTCTGGCGTCTCCGTATATGGCCGGGGGGCGGGTTGCAAACGTTCCCCTCGATCGGCTCGTGTATAGCCGGCTTGCCAATTTCTTACTATCGCTCTGCGTCGGGCGTCGCATCAAGACCTTTACTGGGATGGTGCGCGCGTACGACACCGTGCAGCTGGGGCCCATTCTGGAGCGGCGATCGCGTGGCGAATTCAACGCGTGGATCATTGCGGAGCTCTTGCGCGCGCGGGCGACCATCGTCGAGGTACCGGCGGCGTTGGTATGGCCGGCGCACCGCTCCCAGAGCCCCTCGCGCATGACCGCGTCGGCATTTGCACGGCGTGTCGAGGAGGTCGCCCAGACGGTCGGTACGCTCCTTGCGGCCGAGCGCAGCGCGCGCTCAGGCGATAGGACCTAAGTCCTGTCCCAAGTGGCAAATCGGCTCTAGGGGCCTTTGGTCGCTGCACGGTATAACGGTACCCAAGGAGTGCGAGTAATCGGCGACCGGACAGGGCGTCTTCGCATAAAGAAATATGATCGTTAATCTCTACGTCGACCATCTTATGGCGACGCCACCCGGTTCTCCCGAAGAAGTCTGGAACGCGACTCGGGAACACGCGCGCCTCTTCAGCGACGCCGCGAACCGGATCGGTTTGACCCCGGCCGAATATCAGGAGTTCCGTAACTCGTTGCTCGACGGCAAGGCGGTGTACGTCCGTCTTCCCAAGCGTATGGATGCGATGAGCGGCGTACGGCACGGTTCCGTCTACGCCGTACACGGTGCGGTCATCAATCAATCGATCATGGGTTGGCGTGTCGCCCTCGCCGACCGTACCGTCGTCTACGTGCCGCAAGTTTGCGGAAACATTTCGCTCGTGCGAAATGCGGCGGTCGCGCAGGTTCCCCACCGGGCCCCGGCGCCTGCACCTATTGCCGTAGCGAAGCGACCACACTTCACCAAAGCCGTTGCGGTAGTTCCGAAAGCACCGGCGCCGGTTCCGGTGGACTTCACGCCGCCCGCCGAAGTTGCCGCTCCGGTCGTGGCTGCAGTCGTACCCGTTGCGAGCGCTGGCGGAAGTGGATTGTTCTTCCTGATTCCCGCTGCAATTGGCGGGCTGGTAGCGGGCGTCTCGCAAGGTGGCCACACCGAAGCCTCTCCGCCTCCACCTGCGCCCCTGCCGCCTTGCAATCTTGGCTCTAACATGTTCGGTGCGTGCCAGAGGTGACGGCCGGCCTGCTCCACTGAACTCATCTGGCATACCTGGTACACGCGCCAGTGAAGATCCAGAGAAACGCCGGCTCCTTACGGACCGGCGTTTTTCGTATCTATCTGGAGACGAGGAGGCTCGAACTCCTGACATCCAACTTGCAAAGCTGGCGCTCTACCAACTGAGCTACGTCCCCGACTGTGAACTCCAAGCAACGGCGCGAGAGCGCAGTCGAGAGTCGCCCATCGTCATACCGTTGTCCTCCTCGGCCTCGGAAGCCGATGGCGTTTCTCTCCAGTCCGGGTGCCTGCGCAGAAGCGCCATGAGGCTTTGTACCAGGGTCTTCGGGCCGACGTCTCGACCATCTTTGCCGACGGTTTCCGAGCCGTCCCTTTACGCTGACGAGGGAGTGCACCCTGACTCGACGACAAGACGGCTGGTCACTTCGTCAATTATCCGGGCCGTTCTGTCCCATCCGTATTCGTTTTCGTATCGGAGTTTTGCAAGCTGTCCCATCTTTCGCCGAAGCTCGACGTTCTCCAAGAGGACGCAGAGCGAATCAATCAATGCTTGCAAGTGGTCTACAGGCTGCACGAAGCCCGTTTTCTCATGGACGATAATTTCAGGCATCGCACATTGGTCCGAGCCTAGACAAGGAAGACCATGCGCCATCGCCTCAAGAAAGACGATTCCGAAAGGCTCGTAGACAGATGGCATTGCAAAAATTGACGCCCGTTGGTACTCGTGGAGGAGACGGGAAAGGCCAGTTTCCGTGTCGTTGTCCAAGCGGCCCACGAAGTTCACGCCCTCGGGAACCTCGCCTATGGTGCGCGGACCGACGATCGTGAGGGTCGCGCCCGGGATCCGCTCCCGCGCTTGAACGAACGCTCGGAGCAGTGTGTCGCCGCCTTTCCGTGCGAACTCTTTTCCGACGAACAGTATCGAGGGAGCTTCGTATGACTTGTCCGACATCGCAGCCAGACGCCGGAGGTTCACCCCAGCGCCGGCAACAGTGATCTTCTCGGCAGGGACACTGAAGTCGCTGATAAGGCTGCGCTTCGCCCATTCGCTCATCGTGAAGATATGGTTAACCTGGTGGTAGAGTCGTCGTTCATACTCAAGGCTAGCCGCCACTACGGAATCCCGTTTTGGCCGCCCGGCAAACCGGCTCCGGAGGAGTGTCGCAAGCGTCGCATCGTGATATGACACGGTCAGGCGGCCGGCTAAATTAGCCAAATTGTAAAAAGCCGCGATCTGCAAGACGACGTTATAGCGGTCTGCCGGAAACTGGCGAAGCTTCGCCTTAGCCACGCGACTATTGCAGTCGTAGAGGTCGGGCCGCAGCCGATACCTGAAAACCCAATCGTCGCGATTCAACCGAAAGCTGAGGACCTTGTAGTAGTACTGTTTGGCCTTGGGCGGAAGGGCAGAGAGCGCTACCAGGTCATTGGTGCGTTGACGAAGGGCCCGAAATAGCCCGCCGCTTGATCCCGAAAATGTTCGAGCGCTGTAGGGATCGCCGAGAGCGACGCCGACGATGCTCATGTATACCTAACATTGAGCGTGCGAATCGTTGCGTTGAAGGCGTATCGCATCGAGTCGTGTTTCAACCGCCGGCTGATCTGGTGTAAGGACCTGAGCATGCATCGTCCCTGCATATCGCATTTCGTAAACAACGATTTGAGACGGATACCGGCGAGGGCGACCGCGTGTGAACGGAGAGCTGGAAAAAAACAAAGGATTGAGAGATTCGAATTTTCTCGGAAGTATCGTGGGCCATCCTGGGTTCGAACCAGGGACCTCATGCTTATCAAGCATGCGCTCTAACCAACTGAGCTAATGGCCCCAGCACTTGTGTTGGCCGGTTGCAGCTGGGCGGAGTTCCCTTCTAAAGATATGCATACCTTCGTGCGTTAAAACCGACGAAAAATCCCTGGGAAACAAAGTGCGCACGATGCTAGCCGCACATTGAAAGCGGCGGGAGCGGTAACGGGGCTCATGGCGTTCACGGCATCGACTCTTGCAGCGTCTTTGGATTCGCGCTCTCAGCCTGCGTGGCGCGCAGGAACGCCAGTATCAAGGCGAGCGCTACAACGACTTTTTCTTCTAATGTGAAGATCGTCAAGTCAAGAAAGACTTCCGCAACCGGAAGCGCGACGAGGAAGACGGCAAGTAATCTCCGGTCCGTCAAAGCGTAGGGAAGGCCCCATAGGAGATACCAGGCGTACGGAAGTGTCCCGATCGCCGGAAAAGCAAAGACAGTGCTTGCTGGCCGTGGTCGGCGAAGAAGCGTCAAGAGGATCGAGAGCGCTACGACAATCGCAATTACTGTTTGCAATACGGCGTAGTGTCCTTCACGGTCATGGACCACGCCCGTAATGCTGCGAAAGTACACGGTGCCGGCCCATGTGGTCGAGAGGACTAGCACGGCGAGCGCCGTGCCTCCCGTTGCCATCAAGCGGAGAGCGCGGCCTTCAATCGACGTAAACGCAAGTGCACCAAAAGCGACGAATGGGAGCTTCATGAGGCCTGCAGCGGTGACGAGCAGCGCCGCGAGCGCTGGGTATCGCCGTGCTGCCGCAAAAGCGAAAGCTACCAGGACTACCGGAAGGATGTCGTTGTGAGCGTTGACTGCATATTGATTGAAAAGAACGGGATTTACGACCAGCAGCGCTAGGATCGCCGCGTTGAACCCACAACAGCGCAGCGCGAGCGCGAGGGCGCCGATCGCGCACGCTCCGACGACTCGCAGCGCCTCGATCTTCGCGAGAAGCGTCGTCGCGTGCATCGTGACTCCGTGGACGAAGACCATCCAGAGCGGCCCGTAAACGGACGACGGAAGGGGATTCCATACAAGGCCAATGGCGTCGAAAGATGCCGCAAGGGGCGTACCCGGCGGCTGATAGCCGGCGGGGATTCCCAAGAGCGCGTACCCGACGTAAGCGTAGGCGTCGCCCGAGCTTAGCGCATGGGGCGCGAGCGTGATGAGCGCCATCGTCGCGCTGACGAGTCCGACAAGAATGCGGCGACCGCGTCCGGCTTCCGCGCACAGGTTCAGGTAGACGCATCCGAGGGCGAACGCCTCGAGGCATGCAAGGGCGAACAGAGCGTGCGACTCTGCTGCCCGAAGCGTGAAATACCGCCGACCGTAGTGTCCGATGAACTCGTCGACGACTGGGACGGGAAGATGAGCTGCGAAAGTCCTTGCAAGAGGATGGGCAGCGAGGTGATCGACGATCCGCAGCTGCGCGGCTAGGAGCAAGGGGAGCGCGAGTAGCGCGGTTACGAAGACTGCAGGCGTCGCCAATCCAGCCGAATGGTGCTTTACGCCGTGCGTGAGCCCCCGGAAAGCGCCGCGACGTTCCGCAAGGAAGGCAAGAATGAGAAGCAGGTAGGAGCTCAGCGCTGCCACGAGTTTCAAGTGCTCGCTAGAAAGGAGGGAGGCGGGCTGTTGCGGTGAACATGCTCGCTTACTGGCTTGCTCGCCTGGTTCGGGAGGCGATGCAGCTTTCCTTCGATACCAAGTCGGCGGCGTCCACCGCTGCCCCGCGTCGCGGAGGCGATCTATATCCTCGCACCGTTGCCCGCCGGTTTGCTGCGGTCAAAGCGATGACCGGTCGCAAACCGAGAACAGCTATGACCGATATCAGATAAACGCATCACGATGTCACTGGCGCGCGCGCCTGTCGCCGTCGATCCGATCACGGCGCCTAAACGCCCTCAAGCTCCTCGAGCCGACGCGGCTCGGCGAGCACGGAACCGAGTTTGGGGTAGCTTGCTGGGCGTTGTTAACCCGTCGCGATTTACGAGCGCGCGAATGAAGTCATGCCGTCCTCGCCACGTCAGGGTTAGCCCCGCCATGTGCGTCGGCAATTCCTAGCGCTGCATAGCGCATTCGTTGCAGGAAGACTTCGAAATCGCCGCTTCGCAGCCACTTCAACCGTGCAACGCGAGCAATTGCGTCCTTTCGCGCTCAGCCGGAACGGTACCAGCGGATTATTTGATCGCACGTTGCGCCCGGAATGGGAGAAGCACGACACGGCAACTGACGATGCGAGTCGTGGGTGGATCGAATCCGGTCTCGGCCGCGATCAAGCGCCGCGCGGCCGAGCGCGCGTTGGCGAGTCCACGTGTTTGATGTTCTGCGTTCCCACGCTCAACGCAGCGAGAAGTGGTAAGGCGTTGATGAGGTAGCGGTCATAGAGGTGACGTTTGTAGACGTCGCTTGCGCTTGGGACGCTCGTGTGCATCGCCATCGTCGCTATTAGGTGTACAAGCTAGGACGCCATCGGACAGATAGCGATTCCTCTCCGGGGTTTGTAAGTGACATCGTGTCTGTCGCTATGCCGCCAGTAGCTTCTCTCTGGCAAGCGGGACCGTATCGATGAACGTTTGCATGGGTGTCTTCCCGAAGCACCATCGCCCCTGGTGCGGGCGATCGCAGTTGTACTCGCGCATCCACAGGTCGAGATCGGTTTGCAGCGCTTCGAGCGATTCGTAGATGCTTCTTGCGGAAGGCGTTGCGGTAAAACTCGTTGAGCACCGTCTTGTGGAAACGCTCGACGTTGCCGTTAGTCTGCGGACTTTTCACCTTGGTGCGAGTGTGGTCGATATCCTCGATCGCCAAGTAGAGCTCGTATGGATGCGATTCCGGACGTCCGCAGAACTCGGAGCCGCGATCGGTGAGCATCCGCACCAGCGGCACACCCTGCTCCTCGAAAAACGGCAGCACCCGGTCGTTAAGCGTGTCGGCCGCGGTCACCGGCGTCTTCTCCGTATACAACTTGGCGAAACCAACCTTCGAATAGGTGTCCAGCACGTCTGCTGATACACGCGGCCGACGCCTTTGAGCGTCCCGACGAAGAACGTGTCTTGCGCGCCGCAATAGCCTGGGCACTCGCTCTCGAACTCGCCGTGGGCTTCCTTCTCGAGCTGCGCCTTTTCCAGCGCCGCAAGCTGCGACTCGGTGAGCACGAGCCCTTCCTGAGCGCTCTTGGCTTCGAGCGCTCGCAAGCGCTTCTTCATCGTTTCGAGGTCGTGGCGCTGCCAGATGCAGCGTACGCTGGCCGGCGACACGTTGAGCGCGCGCTTCTTTGTTCGTTGGAAACGCGGACTTGACCCCACGCCGGCTGCTCGAGTGCGAGCGCGACGATACTGTCCTCGACCTCCGGTGCGATACGGTTCTTGAGATTGGCCTTACGCCGGCTGATCTCCGCAAGTGCGACATCGCCGCCGGTCTCGTACAGATCGCGAAAGCGATAGAACGGCGTCATCGGTGCCGCGCAGCGCTCGCGGGGGGAAACGGAAGCGGGAGGGGCGGCTGGGCTTGGGTCCGCAAAGCGTAGGGAAGGCCCCATAGGAGGTACCAGGCGTACGGAAGCGTCCCGATCGCCGGAAAAGCGAAGACAGCGCTTGCCGGGATCGTCGGCTTTTCGAAATATGTCGTGCGCTGTTATTTCGCGATAACCGCACTTTTTGACGACGTGAACCGCGGCGCCGTTGCCTATGCTGACTCATCGCCAGGCTGAGCATCGCGGACGTTGAGGTCGTACACGGCGATCAAACGGAAGTCTTCAAAGCGGTATTGCAGATGGTGCAGAACGCGGCATTGCGAGACTCGCGCCGGCCGGAAGACGGCGACGCATTCGCCCTCGCGGCGCCGAACGCTGCGGTATACGATGCCGTCGACGATGTTTTGCCGATGCAGCCTTACGGCATACGAGCTCGAAAAAGCATATGAGCTTGGGTTGTAAAGCCTTGATCGTGCGGACTTGGCGCGAAGATCGTCCAGAGCGCCCTTGATCGTCGCAATATAGACGCGCATATCCAGCCGCTCGCTCGGAAACCCTGCGTCTCTCAAGAAGCGTGCGCGGTGATAGGCCGTCTCAGCAATCGCCGTGGCCTCATCGTCTGCCGCATAATAAACGCCGAAGCTGCCGTCGCTGAAGCGGCTGGCTTGCGTGTGGGTGAAGGCAGCCATGATGGGCGTCGTATTCGGGCCGCTGATGCGATCAGCGGGGCGAACCATTGAAAGTTCGCCCGCTTCTTCGAGCGCGCGCGGATTGGTTGCGGCCTCCAACTGCAGCACGATCTCGAGGTCGGCGGGATGGGCAGCGTTGTCGAACAGTCCTTTGACAGGATAGCGGGAGGGTACGATGCGGTAGGATCGGCGCCAGAAAAGGCGCGTTACCATCCCCGTTCGCCGTCGAGATACCGACGGACGAGATACAGATTCGCCACTTTTCCGCCGAGCATCAGATCCAGCGGCGAGTGGCCGTTGAAAACCGGTGCACCGTTGGGTCGGCGAATCCAGGAATCTGCAGCTTCTCGACGCGGGAGAAGTATCTGGAGCGCCTTGTAAATCCCGAGCACATAGGATATCCGTTCGAGCGTGTCGGGCGAAAGGCGCGCGCGCTCCGGCGCTTTGGTGGAGCTGAAATACGTCGATCGCGGCATGCCGAGCAATCGTTGGCGCTCGTTCGGCTTGAGCTGCCAAAGATCGGCGATGCGTCCGAACGTCCGTAGTGCGGCGGCGGAGACCCGCGCGCTTTCATAGAGGATGTCGCTTTGCTGCCCTGCAGGTTCGGAAACGACCGTCATGGCCTTCTCTCCATGTGTCCCATTCTAGACATTATGGCTTGTAATGTCTAGCCCGAGATGTTCAACTCCGAACGCCGTCGGCTGGTAGATCAACCGCGCGAGCTCGCCAAGACCGTGACGGTGGACGAAGAACCGCCTAGTACACACGGCATGACATACAGCCAGAGGGTCAGCGCGATGAGCGGCAGCCAGAAGACGGCTGTCGAGAAGTGTAACGGGACTGTCGAGATCGTCCCGACGTCCTGCATCCGTGCCAGGCCGCCGGCAGTCAGCACCAACAGCCGGAGCTTGCGCGACAGCCAGGGTGCGCACATCAGCGGCCTCGTGAGGTACCACGACTGAAGGTACGGCGTAAGCGCGAGCAGCACGAGGCTCGCGGCTACGGGTCCGTTGCGGCGCGACCATCCCTGCCGCGACGCGCGTATGACCACGGCAACCGCTGTCAGGATGAGTGCGGCCGCAATCAGATCGGCATGCGGCACGTGACCGCGCGCGAAGAAATTCTCGAGCGCGGCGACCGGCGAATTGCCGCGCAAGTGCGATTGCACGGCGAGGGCGCGAACGGTCAGCGCACGGAGGTACGCCAGGAGCAGCGCCAGGACGACGACCCCGGCGCCAGCCGCAGCGACCAGCGGTCGCCGCACAAACGTGACAACCGCCAGGGCCGGCAGTTTGACCATCGCAGCGGCACCGACGAGAATGCACTGGAAACGGCATCGCCCGCGAACGGCTCATATTGGCCTTTCTCGGCGTCGTCGGAATCGGTCTCGCATATCTTGTGGGCTGCCAACTCACGCGCGCGCAATCGATCGCCCGTCCCTTGGACGACTCGTCGCGTGCGGGCTCGGGTCACTTGCAGGGGTCTACACGAATCCGACGACGGCAAGTCGCCCCCGCGTAAAGTGCAGGAACTACGTCGGCTTCGCGATCAGCCGGAACGGAACCAGCGGATTATCTGATCGCACGAGACGCCCGGAAGGGGACTAACAGCACACGGCAACTGATCGATGCGAGTCGTGGCTGGATCGAATCCGGTATCGGCCGCGATCAAGCGCCGCGCGGCCGAGCGCGCGTTGGCGAGTACGCGTGTTTGATGGTTCTGCGTTCCAACGCTCCACCCAGTTTGAAGTGCGATGGCGTTGATGACGTAGCGGTCATAGAGGTGACGCTTGTAAACGTCGCTTGCGCTAGGGATGCTCGTGTGCATCGCCATCGTCGCTGTTAGGAGCCCGTTGAGAACGGCCGCCGCGGTTGCATCGGCAACGTGGTCCCCGTCGTAGACGAAATATGCGGTCCGCAAAAAGAACGCTCTCGCGCCGGAAACATTCCGGCGTCCGTAACCATTGCGCGCTCCGAAATCATCGAACTCTCGCAGACCGTCCAAGAGGAACATCTTGGTGTCGTGGCGTCGTCTCGCATCTCGCAGACCGAGTCGCTCGACAAATCGCGAAGCCTCGTCCGAGGGTTGCTTGAGTCGTACCGCAAACGTCGTAGCAATTGCCTTTTGTTCCGCTGGCGTTGGAATACGGATCTGCGGAACACGAACGCCTGTTGTACCTCCCATGCCGAACATGCGCGAACGGTCTAGTATCGCGCGATTAGCCCGATAGGACTCGTCCCACATGTGCGACATGGCGTCGCTCGTACTGCCGGATTTATCGATGCACTGGCCGCCGTCGTATTCGTAATGGAGCATGCCCGAGCACTCGCCGGCACTCGCCGGCACGGGAGCCTCGCCGCAAAGTGCGGCCGTGAGGCCCAGGACTAGCGCGATGGCGATTGGCACGCGAACGTTCACACCAAAGTCCTGTGTCTTCTGACGCGACTAAATCATGGTAATGTATTTTTTGAGGACCTCGTCGTCCTTCTTGCCCTGCTCCACGGCCATGTCGCGTAGCGCGTTCATCTCGCGCAGTTGCTCCGAGCGTTCTTCCTGGGCGGCATTGAAATCGGCCCGCATGCGATCGAGGCGCAGCTGCAGATCCTGTTGGATCGATTGCTGACGAAGCATGAGCACCTGGGCGCGTTTGGAGACCGCCTGCGCGAAGATCGTCACCGCGTCGTTCGGAGTTTCGGCCGTATCGTCCAGTGCTCCGGCGATTGCGTCCACTGCGGGCAACGCTGCGTGCGTCGCGGCCGCCGCCGTCCCGCCGGCGGGGAGCCCGGCAGGCGGTACCGGCGCGCGAAGCGCCGGCGATTCGCCCGTTGCGATGCCGCGGTCGGCAACGCCGGTCATTCGCCGCCGGCCGTTTTAATAAACTCTTTGACGATCTTGTCGTCCGACTCGCGCTGCTTCATCGCGACGGTGCGCAGCGTGTTCATCTCGCGCATCTGTTCGGACTTCTCGTCCTGGACCTCGTCGAATTGCTGAGTTTGCAATTGCATCGCGGTTTGGTGGCGCAACTGCTCGCCTTGCAGCAGCAGATTTTCCATTTCGTAGGCCTTGTTCATCGCTTGCGCCATCGGCACGGTGGCATCGGTGGCCGGCTGAATATTCCCGAAGCCACTGGGGCCGCCGCCCCCGTTGACCATGCCGTTGACGCCTCCGGCGACGGCGCCTGCCGGGCCGCCGGCCAGAAAGCCGGTGGCGGCGCCCGCGACGGTATGGGCGATCGTGCCTAAAAGATTTCCCATGATAGAGCTTGCTCCTTAATGCGGCTGTGTGGGAGGGTTCGTCCACGTTGTCGAGCGCGCGCGACGCGTGCGACTAGGTGTTCTCGTCGGCGTTGGGGCCGGCGTCGTCGCCGAAAACGTTGCCGGAATCGATGAGCGCGGCCATCGTTTGATCCGCGGCCTTGCTCTCGTTCGCGCCGGCGCTCGTGAGCTGGGTCCACGTTCGGACCGGCGTCATCGGTGCCGCTGCAGCGCTCGCGGGGGGAAACGGAAGCCGGAGTGGCGGCTGCGCTTGGGCAGCGGAAGCGGACCAGCCCGCCGGGGCGGGCGGTACGAGCGGCCCTGGTGCCGGAACGGCGGCAGCTGCAGAGGCATCCTGTACATCGGGGCCCTCCGCCGGGCCAGCGGCCGCCGGCACGGAATTGGCTGACTCACCCGCGAGCGCGTCATAATGGCGCATGACCGAGGCCGCATAACCCAGCGTCGCGCCATCGCCCCACGTCGTCAGCGTGCCCGTCTTTTGAGGTGAGCCCGTATTGTAGGCCGCCAGTGCGGCGCGGATGTCGCCGCCGTAGGTATGCAGGTTGTCGGCGAGAATCGTCGCCGCCATCTCTGCGTTCTTTGCGGGATTCATCGCCGCGGGCGAGCGGGCGAAGGCCCACGACCGGTCGTCGATTTGGAAGACGCCGTGGCCGTGGCCGTGGTCGCCGACGATGTTGCGGCCGCTATTGCTGCCGGGACCGCCCGTTTCTTGTGCGGCGACGGCGGCGAGGAGCCGAGGGTCCAGATGGTGTGCCGCAGCCGCCGCCGCGATCTGCGCGCCGAAACGAACGTTCACGAATCGAAACTCCTTGTGGTGCTTTCATCACGACGGCGGTTTGCGTTGACAAGGGTGCGAGGCACCCGTACTATGGGGGGGTTGTCCTCGTGCGTCTCCGTCGACGGGGCCGTTCGAGGCGCACGAACCACTCGGGGATTACGGACACGCGCACGGAAATGAAGGCTCATCGTACGAACGTCGGCGTCGGCGGCGTCCTTCACACCGGCCGCGAACTCCACGTCCTCGAAGCGGTCGACCTGCCCGATTTCTCGTCGTACCACTTTGCCGTCCCGCTCGACGTAACGCTGCGCATTCGGCGCGCGGGCCGCGGGCTCGATCTCCATGGAACCATCACCGGCGCGGCGGAGGGCACCTGTGCCCGCTGCCTCGACGACGTTCGTTTCCCGCTCGCCATCGACATCGACGAGCGGTTTGACCCCCAGAGCGAGAATGACGACCCACTCGGCGAGAGCAACGTCCTCGCGGGCGACGAACTCGACCTACAGGACCTCGTGCGGCAACTGGTCGACTCCGCGCTCCCGATCGTGCTCCTGTGCAACGACCGTTGCAGCGGACTCTGTACGACCTGCGGGCTCAAACGGGATCATCTTTGCTGCTGCACGCCTCCGGAGTAATTCGATCACATGGCCAATCCGAAATGGAAGACCCCGCGCTCCAAAACGCGCAGCCGCCGGGCGGCAAATTGGAAGCTCGGTCCGGTGACCGTCGTCGAATGCTCGCAGTGCCATCAGGCAAAGCGGCCGCACTTCGTCTGCCTGAACTGCGGCTTCTACGATGGCCGCCAAGTGGTCGCACCTAAGGACGAGCACGCGGGCCGTACCAACCAATAGCATGACGGCAGGCCGTTACGGCGCGCGCATCACGGGCGTCGGACACTACGTGCCCGAGCGTGTGATGCGCAACGCGGATTTCGAAAAACTGTTCGACACCTCCGACGAGTGGATCGTATCGCGTACCGGAATGCGCGAGCGGCGTTATGCCGCCGAGGGCCAGGCCGCGAGCGATCTCGCAACGCTTGCCGCGCGTCACGCGCTCGAGCGCGCCGGTCTGCACGGAGGGGACATCGACTGCTTCATCGTGGCGACCGTCACCCCGGACTACCAGTTTCCCGCCACGGCCTGCATCGTCGCTGCCAACCTCGATGCGGTCGGCAAGCCCGCCTTCGATATGGAAATCGCGTGCAGCGGATTCATTTATGCGCTGTCGATGGCCGCGAGTTTCATTCGCGCGGGCGTCTTCGCGCGCGTGATGATCATCGGCGCCGAGAAGCTCTCGGGGATTACGAACATGACCGATCGCGGCACCGCGATTCTCTTCGGAGATGGGGCGGGTGCGGCAGTCGTGGAGCGCGCTGCACCCGAAGCGGACTGCTTTCTCGCTTGCGAACTCGGTGCCGACGGAACCAATCCCGAGCTGTTGTGCGTGGAGGCCGGCGGCTCGCGGCTTCCGATTTCGCTCGAACTCATGGAGGCGCACCAGAACAAGATGTTCATGAGCGGCCGCGAGATTTACAAATACGCCGTCAATAAGATGGTCGAGACCTCGAAAACCGTGCTCGCGCGTGCGGGCCTATCGACGCACGACGTGACGTGGGTCATTCCGCACCAAGCAAACCGGCGCATCATCGAAGCCGCCGCGAAACGTCTGGACGTCCCTCGGGACAAGGTCGTGATCAATATCGAACGGTACGGCAATACGTCGTCGGCGACGATTCCGATTGCCCTATCTGAGATGATGGAACGCGACGTGATGCGCGACGGGGATCTCGTGCTTTTCACGGGTTTCGGCGGCGGACTGTCGTGGGGTTCGATCGCCTGGCGCTGGAGCGCGTGATGCGCGTCGGCGTCGTCTTCCCCGGCCAGGGATCGCAGGCGATCGGCATGGGAGGGGCGCTCGTCGAGCGTTCGGCGGCGGCGGCCGACCTGTTCGCGCGGGCCGAGCGCGTGCTCGGCTACGACCTCGTCGCCCTCGTGCGCCATGGCCCGGACGAAAAGCTGCGCGAGACGCAGTACAGCCAGCCCGCGATCTACGTCATCAACTACGCCCTTGCGGCCGCGGCCGGCGAAGCGCTCGGCACGGTGGCCAGTGCCGGCCATTCGTTCGGCGAATTCTGCAGTCTCACGCTCGCGGGCGCGTTGACGTTCGAGGATGCCCTCGGGCTCGTGCGCGAGCGGGGCATGGCGATGCAGGCGGCTGCCGCAAGCGCCCCCGGCGCGATGGCAGCGATCCTCGGGCTCGACGCCGAGAAGATCCGCGAAGCGGTGAGCGAGGCACGCTCGGCCGGACGCGTGGCGCTTGCGAATTTCAATGCGCCCGGGCAAATCGTCATCAGCGGCGATCGCGACGCCGTCGCGGTTGCGGGCGACGTCGCGACCTCGCTCGGTGCCAAACGCGTCGTGCCGCTCAACGTGTCCGGCGCGTGGCACAGCGAACTGATGGTTCCGGCGCGCGAACGTTTTGCGGCTTTCCTCGACCGCGCCACGATCGCACTGCCGCGCTTCACGGTCGTCTCGAACGTCGACGCGCAGCCCTATGCCGACGTCGCGACGATCCGCAAAAATCTCGCACAGTCGGTCACGGGCGAGGTGCTCTGGCACGCGACCGCAGAGCGTTTGGTCGCGGAAGGCCTCGACCTCATCGTGGAATTCGGCGGCTCGGCGGTCCTCGCGCCGCTCTTCAAACGCCTTGCCGGCGCGCCCAAGGCCTTGCACGTCGGCGACGAACGCGGCCTTGAGAAATTGCAGCAACTGCTCGGCAGCGAGGACGCGGCGTGAGCGAGGGCCTCGTGGGCCGCGCGGCGCTCGTTACCGGCGCCAGTCGCGGGATCGGCCGCGCGATCGCCGTCGACCTCGCTCGTCACGGTGCCGACGTCGCAATCATCGGGCGCGATGCGGCCGCGCTCGACGCCACGGCGGCCGAGGCCCGTGCCGCACGGCCGGACGTGCGCATCCTGCCCATCGTCGCCGACGTCGCGGATGCGGCGGCGGTCGACACCTTCGTCTCGCGAGTGCAGGCCGAATTCGGGCGCATCGATATCGCGGTCGCAAATGCCGGGCAGGCCGTCGACGGGCTCATCCTGCGATCGAAAGCGGCGGACCTCGACCGCATGCTCGACGTCAATCTGAAGTCGGCGTTCTATCTCTGCGCTGCGGTCGCGCGCCCGATGATGAAACAGCGCGCGGGGGCGATCGTGCTCGTTTCGAGCATCGTCGGCATCGCGGGCAATGCCGGCCAGGCCGCATACAGCGCATCCAAAGCCGGCCTGCTCGGCCTCGCGAAGTCGGTAGCAAAGGAATTGGGCTCGCGGAACGTAAGAGTCAACGCCGTTGCGCCGGGACTCATCGAGACCGCGATGACGGAATCGATGCCGGAGCAGGCCCGGGCTCACTATTTGACCACCATCCCGCTCGGACGCGCGGGTACGCCCGACGACGTGAGCGGAGTCGTCACATTCTTATGCTCGGATGCCGCCCGGTACGTAACCGGTCAAACGATCGTTGTTGACGGCGGCTTTTTGATGTAACGGCGCGCCGCAGCGCGCGCGAGGAGATCCATGGAAGCAACCGGTACCACCTTCGACAAGGTCAAGAAAATCATCGTCGAGCAGCTCGGCGTCGACGAAGCGGAAGTGACGATGGAAGCATCGATCACCGACGATCTCGGCGCGGATTCGCTCGATCAGGTCGAACTGGTCATGGCGTTCGAAACCGAGTTTAACATCGACATTCCCGACGAAGAAGCGGAAAAGATCAAGAGCGTCGGCGACGCCGTCTCGAAAATCGAAGCCACCGCCCCCAAGGCCTGACTTGCTCGAAGCGCTAGGCGAACGGCTCGGGGCGATCTTCCAACGGCTTGGAAGTCGCGGCACGCTCACGGATTCCGATGTCAACGAAGTGGCGCGCGAGGTGCGTATCGCGCTGCTCGAGGCCGACGTCAACCTCTCCGTCGCCAAAGAGTTCGTCAGTGCGATCAAAGAACGAGCGGTGGGCGCCGAAGTGCTGGCGTCGCTGACGCCGGCCCAGTCGGTCATCAAGATCGTCCACGACGAATTGGTCACGCTCATGGGCGGCGCCCAAGCGCGGCTGCAATTCGCGGACGCGCCGCCAACGGTATATCTGCTGGTCGGCCTGCAAGGCTCCGGCAAAACGACGCATGCGGGCAAGCTCGCGCTACGCCTCAAAGAGCAGGGCCGCCGCACGTTGCTCGTCGCGGCCGACGTCTACCGTCCCGCGGCGATCGCGCAGCTGCAGACTCTGGGCAAGCAGATCGACTTGCCGGTCTACAGCGAGACCTCGAACGATCCGGTTGCAATCGCGACGCACGGCGTCGCCGAAGCCAAACGCCTGGGTATCCCGACCGTCATCGTCGACACCGCCGGCCGGCTGCAGATCGATGGCGCCCTGATGGCCGAACTCGAAGCGATCAAAGCGGCCGTGCGGCCGACGGAGATCCTTTTCGTCGCGGACGCGATGACGGGTCAGGAAGCCACGACGGTAGCGAAGGCGTTCAACGAACGCCTCGGCATCACGGGCATCATTCTCACGAAGATGGACGGCGACGCCCGCGGCGGCGCGGCGCTCTCGATTTATAAAATCACGGGCGCGCCGATCAAGTTCGTGGGCGTCGGCGAAAAACTCTCGGCTATCGAGCCGTTCTACCCCGATCGCCTCGCCTCACGTATCCTCGGCATGGGCGACGTTCTCACGCTCATCGAGAAGACGCAAAACCTGTATAGTGTCGAGCAAGCCAAAGAGCTCGAAGCGAAATTCCGCAAGAACGACTTCACGCTCGACGACTTCCTCGCGCAGCTGCGCACCGTGCGGAAGATGGGCTCGATGAGCGACATCCTCAAGATGATTCCCGGCATGTCCAAGGCGCTGCCCAAAGACTTCGAAATCGATGAAAAAGACATCGGTCGCGTCGAGGCCATCATCTGCTCGATGTCGCGGCTGGAGCGGCGGCGCCCGGACATCCTCAACGCGTCACGGCGCCGGCGCATCGCCCGCGGAAGCGGAACGCACGTCTCCGACGTGAACAAGCTCGTGAAGAACTTCGAGCAGTCCAAGGCGATGATGAAACAGCTCGGCGGCGGCAAGCGCCCGAAGCTGCCCATCCCCGGCCTCGGCGGCCGTTAAAGCCGGAGCGATTTCCCCGAGCGTGCACGCTTGGGGCACCCAGCAGACTACAGAGAGCACGACAGGACAGCATGGTTAAAATCCGCTTGCGCCGCATGGGCGCGAAGAAACAGCCGACGTATCGCTTCGTCGTCACCGACGCCCGGGCGCCGCGGGACGGCCGCTTCATCGAGATCGTCGGGCACTACAACCCGCGCAGCGAACCCAAAACGATCGTCGTCGATGAGGAGAAGGTCAAGGTGTGGCTCGCCAAGGGCGCACAGCCGTCCGACCCCGTTCGGCGGCTCCTGGCAGCCAAGGGTCTCGTCGAGCGCGGTCATGTGCCCGAGAGCAAGCGCAAGCCGAAGTCCGACAAGAGCGCGAGCTAAACGATGAGCGCCTTCGACGACGAATTCGGGCTCTTCGGCGACGAGGCCGTCGTAGACGAAGAGCGCACCTCGACCCTCGGCGCGCGTACCATTGCGAGCGGCGAAACGATCATCGACGAGATCGAGCCCGAAGACGAGCGCCCGGTGCGTCGCCACGCGCGTTCGGGTCCCGAAGCTGGAAACGGTCCGCTGACCCCGCCTGCACCCGGCGCAGAACGCCGCCCGTTCCGCCGCCGAGAGCCGGTCAAACGCGATCCGCTGCCGGACGAGATCGCCCATCCGCGTGCGGTCGAGCTGTTGACCTTTCTCGCCAAACGCCTCGTGAGCAAGCCCGACGACGTGTACGTCGAGCTGCTGCCCGACCACCGCGGGGCGGTGCTCGAGCTCGAAGTCGACCCGGACGACCTCGGCAAGGTCATCGGACGCGGCGGGCGGGTCGCTCAAGCGCTACGGACCATCGTGCGCGCCGGTGCCGAGGGTCGCGTCACCGTCGATATCGTCGATGCGGACGACGATGAGGACGACGAACTCGACGACCCCGAGGCGACCGTAGAGGCGCCGCCGGCAGCTGCCCGGGACGACGGAGCCGGAACGGCGTAGGCGCCTTCGGTCATGCGTCGGCGTCGCGGCAAACGCGCGCATGAGCGACGCTCGACGGGTCGTCTTCGGTAAGCTAACCGGCGTCTTTGGGGTGCACGGCGAGTTAAAGTGCGTTCCGACGTCGTTCGGCGCCGGGGCCTCCGCGGCGGGACAAACGTTCGCGCTCGGGGCCGAGCCGCAAGCGCCCGAAGTGCGTTGCACGGGCGCGCGCCGGCATCACGAGAAGTTGCTGCTTGCCTTCGAAAGTATCACGACGCCTGAGGCGGCGCGAGTCCTCGCCGGACGCGAGCTGTATGCCGACTGCGTCGAGGTGGAGCTTGGCCCGGACGAGTATCTCGATGCCGATCTCGTGGGCATGCGTCTGCAGGGCGAAGACGGTCGCGACCTCGGCACCGTGGTGGCGGTGCAGCATCTGCCGGCGCAAGACTGCTTGGTCGTCGGCCCGCAGCGCGCCCTCGTGCCGCTCGTAAAGGCGTTCATCCGTCGCGTCGATCTCGTCGAGCGAACGATCGTGGCAGACGTCCCTGAGGGGCTGCTCGAGGTCTGACCGTCGGAACGCTACGGGCGCCGTGCGCTCGCGAGCGCTCCCGCAACGCGCGCCGCCGCACGATCGATGGCACCATCGATGCCCGAGCGGCTGGCAGCGCTCACGATCGCGCGTTCGCTGCGCAGTGCCGTGCCCGTGCAATCGTACGCCGTGACATCGAGCTGCGCGCTCGGCGTGCCCGCTTCGTTGGCACCGACGACCAGAGATTCCGCGTACAATGCCGTCGTGCCGGGCGTCGCGCGGCAAATATCTGCCGCGCGAACGAGATTGTTCTCGGCGGTGACGCCGAGCGTCGCCGTCGCGATGCCCGCGTGCTGCAAAGCCGACGCCACGGCCGCAGTCGCGTGCGCCCGGGTCGTATCGTCGACCGCACCCGTGGCAACGAAGAGCAGCGCGGCCCCGCGCGGCGTTGCACTCGCGGCCGGGGCGCGCGCGACGCGCGAAGGCGGGGACGCCGTGCGCGCGGGTGCGGCGGAAGGTCCCGCCGGTGTGACCGCGATGGTTGCCGCGGTAGCTGGGGTGGCCGATGAGGACGGTGCCGATGCCGTCGAGAGTGCGGCGGCGCTGGAAGTGGGAGCCCGTGTGGCCTTGGCGCGTTTGCGCAGAGCCTTCGTGATGTTCACGTTGCCCTCGCTCGTCGCTGAAGGCGGACTGCTGCTCGGCCTAGGCGGGGGCGCATCGAGCGCCGCGAGGCCGCGGCCCGCATGCCGCAGGATCGCGTCGCGCAGCGTGTCGGCCTGGGCGACGGCATCGGTGTACGTGCGTACCGAGGCCGTCGTGCTGAACACCACGCTGCCGCTATGCGTCGAGACGACCTGTGTGATGAGCGAATTATCGTTGCCCAGCGGCGTAAGGAATCCGGTCACGTAATAGTCGGCTCCGAGCGCGAGGGCGGCGTCGAGATAGTGTGCGCGCTCGGTACCGGGCGTCGGCGGCTTCACGGTGACGCCCCCGAGTTGCGTGAATTTGGTCGCGACCAAGAGGGCGATATTACCGCCGGCTGCCGGGTCCGTCGGGCCCGTACTCGTAATCGGATAGACCACGACGCTGGGCGCAGGGAATCCGCCGCTGGCCCCCAGCAACGGCAACGCCAGCGCCAACGCGACCAGCATCAACCACGCGCGCAGAGGGACCTTCACGACGTGCGCTCGGCCCATTGTGCGCAGAGTTCCGCGCCGAAGAGAAAGATCGAAGCCATATAATAAAACCAAACCAACAGGAGCGCGAGCGCCGCGAGCGCTCCGTAGACGTGACGAAAATCGACGTGCGTCGAGTACAACCCGAACGCGATCTGCGCGATCTCCCACGCGACGGTGACGAAGACGGCGCCGGGGATCGCGAATTTCGGTCCGACTCGACGATTCGGCAGATATGTATAAAGCACCATCGCGATAACGAAAATCAGCACGACGCCCGTTCCGTAGCCGGCGATCTGCGAGAGCACGGCGGCCTGGCGGAACCCGCCGTAGGTCACGACGAACGAGATGCCCAGTGGCAGGATGGTCGCGAGGATGAAAAGGACGCCGATAATGGGGAGCATCACGAGCGCGACGAGAATGTCGGCAACCAGCGGCCGGCCGTCGGCCACGCCGAGCGCGCGATTGAGCGCGTAGGCGAGGCCTTGAAAGAGGTTTTTCCCCGACCAAAGGAGCGCGATGAGCGCCAGCGCCCCGGAGAGTCCGCGAAACGCCACGATTTGTTGGACGTTGTCGTAGAGAACGTCTTTGATGCCCGGCGCCAGGCTTGCGATCAGGGCACGCGTATCGGCTTCGCCGGCTTTTCCGCCGAAGACGAACGCCAAGGTTGCAACGGTAAGGATAACGATCGGAAAGACCGCAAAGACTGCGTTAAAGGCCAGTGCCTGTGCGAAGAACGCGCAGCCGTCGCTCGAGAACCGCAGTCCGGCGGATTTAAAGATCTCTAAGGTGCGTTTCATTCGAGCGAAGCGCTCGTGATCGTCGAGGCCGTCGCGGGCCTGGCGGTCGGAGCGATCGTCACGGTGGTGCTCGATGGGCGTACGATCGACGCGTCGAGTCCCGCGACGCTGGCCGGCGGCGTGACCGTCGCACCGCTCGCGCCGTTCGTGCGCGACATCGCCGAACGCATCGATTGTCTCGACGACGGTAGGCGGCTGCGTCTGGTGCGCGGGGGGCGCGACATCGTCGTGCACCTCGCGGCGCCGCAGTGCGGCGATCCTTCGCAAGCGCAAGCGTGTTCCATTACCGCGTGTGTCCGTGCCGACGACGCCAGAATCCCGCTCGCCGCGGTCGCGCGCGCGCTCGGGGCGAGCGTCGCATACGACGCGCGCGCACACACGGTCTTCATCTCGCTCGACCCGGCCCCGATCGCGGCACTTTCCGCCGCGCCGTACGTGCCGCCGCCGCCGGGCAGCGTGCCGACCTTCACGCCGACGCCCGTGCCGATGCCCCGACCAACGGTGACCGGCATACCGCGACCCCGCCGGACACCGGTGCTCGTGGAGTCGTCACCGATTCCCCAATGATGCAACCGGGAGGCGGCGGCCGTGACGCGAAGCCGCCGCGCATGGCAACACTCGCATGGTACGGCACAGGTCTCATGGGTTCGGGATTCGTCGAAGCGCTCTGCAAGCGCGGGAATCGGGTGACGGTCTACAATCGCACTCCAGAAAAAGCAACGGCGCTCGAGGTCTTTGGCGCGCGCGCGGTGACCGACCCACGGGAAGCAGCGCGCGGCGCGGAGCGCGTGCACCTCATGCTCAATGACGACGCATCGGTCGACGGGCTCCTCGATACGATCGTCGACTCGCTTGCGGACGGCGTGGTCGTCATCGATCACACGACCGTCGCGCCGCATCCTACGGCCGGGCGCTTCGCGCGCATGCACGAGCGCGGGATCGCCTTCTTGCACGCGCCGGTTTTTATGTCGCCGCAGGCAACGCGCGAGGCCGGCGGCGTTATGCTCGTCGCGGGCCGCGAGCGAACCTTGGAACGCGTGCGCGGCGAACTCGAGGCCATGACCTCGCACCTGTGGTACGTCGGCGAACGTCCGGAGAAAGCCGCCGCGCTCAAGCTCGCGGGGAACGAGATGCTGTTCTTCATCACGGCCGGCCTCGCCGATGCCTATGCGACGGGCGCGGGTGCGGGTCTGTCGGCGCGCGAGACGTTCGAGCTCTTCGAGCACTTCAAACCGATTGCCGCCATCGACGCTCGCGGCAAGCTGATGGCCGAGGGAAATTTCACACCGCACTTCGAGCTCACGATGGCGCGTAAGGACGCGCGGCTCATGCAAGATACGGCGGACGCCGGTCACACGACGCTGCACGTTCTGCCCGCGATCGTCGCCCGTATGGACGCGCTGATCGCTACCGGTCACGGCAGCGCGGACCTCGCGGTGCTCGGCGTCGACACGGCACCGGTCGCGGCTGCGGCCAAGGCGTAGTGCGTGCAATACTTCGAAGATTTTCCCGTCGGCATGCGCCGGGAACTCGGCTCGCACGCGGTCACGGAGGACGATATTCTCCGCTTCGCGCGCGAGTTCGACCCGCAGCCCTTTCACATCGATAAGGCCGCAGGCGAAGCGTCGATCTTCGGCGGTCTCATCGCGAGCGGCTGGCACACGTGCGCGATCGTGATGCGGTTGATCTGCGATGGTTTTCTGCTCGACTCCGCCAGCCTCGGTTCCCCCGGCGTCGACGAGATCCGGTGGAAGAAGCCGGTGCGGCCGGGCGATACCCTCACGCTCTTTGGGACGACGACCGATGCAAGAGGGTCGACGCGTAAACCCGATCGCGGCGTGCTGACCAACGACATGGAGTTGCGCGATCAACACGGCGACGTCGTGCTGACGATGCGCGCCATGACGATGCTGCGCCGGCGTCCGGCGTAGGCGCGGTGCGACCGGTGATGGAGCATGTCACCGTTCCGCGGATCGAAACGGAACGTCTGCAGCTTCGCGGCCATCGGCTCGACGATTACCCGGCTTGTACCGCAATGTGGGCGGACCCGGCCGTGACCCGTTTTATCGGCGGCACGCCGTCGTCGCCGCAACAGACGTGGGCCCGGATGTTGGCGTACGTCGGGCACTGGTCGATGCGCAGATTCGGCTACTGGGCGCTCGAAGAAAAAGACAGCGGCACGTTCGTCGGCGAACTCGGCTTCGCCGATTTCAAACGTGACATCGCGCCGTCGATGAGCGGCGTCCCCGAGCTCGGGTGGGCTCTGGTCTCGAGCGCGCACGGCCGGGGTTTTGCGACGGAGGCCGTGCGCGCCGCGGTTGCATGGGGCGATGCAGCGTTCGGCTCGGCACGCACGGTGTGTTTGATCCATCCCGACAACGTCGCTTCGATTCGGGTCGCCCAGAAGAACGACTATCGCGTCTTTGCCTCAACGACGCTCAACGGCCGTGCGACGCTCTTCCTCGAGAGGTCGACGGTCGAGACGACATCGTGATGGGCTTAGCGGTGACGACACAAAGGGAAGAGCGGGCCGCGAAGGACCGCTCTTCCCTTTTGCTCTGGAGCGACTACATTTTCTTATGCATCATCATATCGTCGTGACACTTCATGAAGTGTCCCTTGGCGTCGCGGCACTGCTTCTTCATGCCGTGCCCCGACATCATAGAGCTGCTCGGACACTTCATGAATTTGCCGTGGGCGTCGCGGCACGTTTTCGCCGAGACGGCGCCGCCACCGAGCGCGGCAAACAGAGCCAAAGTAAGAGCGGAAGAAAGCAACCGTTTCATGGATAAACCTCCAAGGACCGAAGTAATGTCTGGGTTGTTCGTTTCTCCGGCCGCCCCGTCCCGGTAGCCACGCTGGCTACGGACGGACGCGTGCGGCGGTCGAATACAGGACCGATACCTCTGCCGCGGAACGCTCTGCTTGCGATGGCGATCGAACCGAAGAGTTGGCGCGTCTGTCTGCCCGCAGTCGCGCTGTGCGTCGGGCGCTCTTGGTGTCCGCCACGGCCGGCGCCGGAGAGCAGCCGCCCCTGCCGTCGCTGCGTCACCTCGTGTTCGATTTCACGTTGAACGCGACGCAGCTTACACAGGCCTACGATAGTGGAGAAGGCTACGACGGTCCCGGTAACGGCAACCTCGGCACGGCGGCGCAGAACGGAAAGTACGTGGCCGGAAACCGGCGTAGCGGGACGATCGTCATCGACGTTGTCGCGGCGACCGCGGACGGGGGCTCGTCGCAGATGTTCGCGAGATCAGTACTGGACAGAGAACGGATGTCGTACGATGTTCGGTTGCGCACGATGCGACCGTGATCTTCGATCCCCGCCAGAACGTGAACGACGAAGCTCAGTTCGCATTGCGCTTTCTCGCGCGCGGGTTCTTTACGCCGCCGCGCGTGCAGGTCGGCGAGTCCTGGCAATTGGACCGTCGGGCCAGCGAGTATTCGGAGCACATGACCTATCGCATCGCGGCGCTATCAGCCAAGGCGAGGGCAACGATTGTTTTCGACGGTACGCGGTCAGTGCGAGGCGCGCGCTTCCTCGATTCGACCGAACACGGCACGATGGACTATCAGACCGTCCTGCTCGTGCCGGTGTCGCTGCAGACGACAGTCCGAACGCTCGAGAACGCAGGCACGCGTCACCGCTCAGCCGACGAGGCGATCGACGTTCGTCTACGTTCCGACGGCTTCGCGCCCGCTCCCTAACGAGCGGGAAGCTGCCGGGTGACCGAACCTACGAGCACTTCCCGACGTAGCCGCACTGCTGTAAGCACTGGATGCAGCCGCCTTGCGAGATGAGGTTGCCGGCGCACTTCGGGCACATGCCGACGCCCGTTGCCATCGCCTTGCGGAGATTGGGCGGAGGCAGCTCCGTCATTGTCTTCAACGCCGGTATGTGCGAGCCGCCATTCGTATGGCCGTTACTGTTCGGAGCCGCGACGTACCCGATAAGATCGATCGATCGGGCGTTGGCCTCCAACTCGGCCCGCTCTTCGGGCGAATACGTTACGAGCGGTTCGGCCACGGCGACGACGTCGGCTTCGCCGCGCGGGTTGACGTCGGCGATCGGTAGCGCCAGCGCGAGCGCCTTTGCCAACCCCTGCGAGATACCGTCGGCGCATGAGAGCGTGGTCGGTCCGTCCGCGTTGCGCAGCTTGGGATTGGGGCAGCGCATGCCCTCGAACTTTTCGATGAACTTTTGCGGATCGGCGCCGTAGCGCAGGCCGACCGACATCGCGACGCCGAGCGCCTCGAGGTACGACTGCTGGCACGAACCGCTCTTGCCGAGTTTGAAGAAGACCTCGAAAGGGCGCCCGCCTTCATCCTCGTTGAGCGTGATGTAGAGCGGGCCGCAGCCGACGTTCGACTGCACCGTCCGGCCGCGCATCACGGGCGGCCGCTTACGATAGTCGATCGTCTTCGCGGCGGGCGTCGCACACCGCATTTCTTTGGCTTGCGCCTGTAAATTCTCGATCTTCGTCACGAGCTTCCCGACCGTTTGCGCGCAGGCGTCGTTCGCCGCGAGCAGCTCCGTGTTTTCGGCCTGGAGCGCTCCGACTCGGGCGATGAGCCCGGCAAGGGTCGCTTTGAGCGTGGATTCGTCCATCGTTACCGTACCTCGAGGAGCGCGTTTGCTTTTGCGAGCAGCGCCGCGATGTCGACGTCCGTCGTCGTATCTGTGGGCGCTGCCGTTGCAACGGCGATGGGCGCGGCTAGCGGAGTTGCCGCTGCAACGTCGCGGTTGCCGCCTTCCAGATCGCCGTCTTTGGAGAAGGTGACGACTTGTTCCGTGCGCGAGCCGTCACGGTAGTACGTGAAGCCCTTGCAGCCGGCTTCGTACGCGCGGAAGATCGCGCGCGACACGTTTTCTTTGGTGTCGGCGTTGGGGGCGTTGATCGTCTTGGAGACCGCGTTGCACGTGTATTTCTGAAACGCAGCCAGCATGTCGATGTGCTGATCGACCGTCACGTCCGACGAGGCCGTGAAGACGTTCTGCCAGTGCAGCGGCACTTCGGCCAGTCCCTTGACCGAGCCACGGTTCTCCTCGATTTTTCCGAGCAGTTCTTGCGAGAAGAATCCCTCCCGCGTGGCGATTTCTTCGAAGAGCGGGATCACGTAATAGAGTTGCTGGGGGCGGCCTTCGGCGTCTTTCATGACGTGCTTGGTGTACGCCATGCCGAAGTACGGCTCGCAGCCGAACGCGCAGCCGGCGATCATGGAAATCGTGCCGGTCGGTGCGATCGAGAGCAGCGCCGCGTTGCGACGGGGCTTTGGATCGTTCGCCCAAATGGAGAGATGCTTGTTCGGAAAGTCGCCTCGCTCGCGCGCCAGCGTCTCGCTCGTCTCGACCGCGCGCGCCTGGATGAATGCCATCAGCTTGCCCGCGAAGTCGACCGCTTCGGGCGAACCGTACGCAACTTCGAGTTTGATCAGCAGTTCCGCGAAGCCCATGATGCCCAGACCCACGCGCCGGTTACCCGTCACCATCGCTCTAATCTCGCCGATCGGGTAGAGGTTGGCATCGATGACGTTGTCGAGGAAACGCAGCGCGAGCGCGGTCGTCCGCGCGAGCCGCTCCCAGTCGACGTCCTTCGTACGCTCGTCGAAGAAGTGCCCGACGTTGATCGAACCGAGGTTGCACGAGTCGTAACCATGTAAGAACTGCTCGCCGCACTGCCGGCTATTCACGTAGACGTGCTTTAGCTTTCCGCCTGTTGTCTCACCGCTGAATCCGCCGTGGAAAAAATTGTGAAACTCATCGACGGTACCGTTGTAGACGTCCTCGTAACCGTCGTGCTCGACCCGGGCGACGCGGTGATTGTGGAAGGGAGCCGCTTCCTGCAGCGCTTCGTAGCTGTGAAACGGGCTGCTTTTCCGCGAGATCTCGCACGACACGTTCTGTGCTTCGCAAGCCGCGACCCAGGCGGCCTTGCGCGGCGCAGTGCTTTCGCGTGCCTGCACGTCGAGATAGACGCGCACTTGCTCTTCGCGCAGCGCGTTCGCCTTCGCTTTTAGCGTAACTTTGCGGCTGGCCTCACGCATCGAACGCACGGAAGGATCGGCGCTGAGGTGGCGCGCCTGACATGCGCGGGAACAGCGGCCGACTTCGCGATACGCGTGCGGAACGCTGAACTCCGCGTCACACAATTCGCAGCGTTTGATCACCAATAGCACGCCGCCGACGATCTGGGCGTCGTAGCCTTGTGCGAGCGCTTCCTCGAAGTGCCGCATCACGCGCGGATCGACGTTCGCAATGAAATCGAGCTGCTGGGCGGCCCACGTCGAGAGTCCTTTGATGCTGCCGTTGAGGTGGGCGCGGCGCCAGCCGCTGAACCGTTCCGGCAAGCCGCGCTCGCGAGCGTACGCTTCCCATTCCAGCGTGCTGAAGCGGCGACCGAGATTGCGCGTTAGCTCGAGGGCCGCAGCTTGCAATTGCTCGTTCGTTGTGCCGGCGCTCCACGTTTTTTGTGCGTGACGCAACGGGTTGCGGTCGCCGAGCTTGTCCTCGCGATGTAAGGCATCGTGTGCGGTCCGCGTCATGATTGCGAGGTTTCCCGGTGCGTTGTTTTGGGCGTTGTAGTCGCGATGGTGCACGACGTAGCCGCTTGAAATAGGTGTGTCGTATGCGAACTCGGCGATGTAGCGGTGCTCCAGCCGATGTGCGGCGCGGCCGTTGTTGATCCACCAATACTCCTGCGACCGGCTCTTCGCTCCCGGAAAGACGTCTTTGATCGAGGCGAGGAACTTCGTCATGATCGCGAGACTATCGCCCGACTGCAAATCGCGCACTTCACGATAGGCACCGTCCCGCAGCCTGAATTTATGGTTCGCCGTCGCGCGCAGTATCGAGCCGTCGTCGAGGGTGACCCGGTATACGGCAACCTGATCGCCCGTCTTGCGCGGATGGCGCATCGTGCGAACGGTAACAGCGCCCTTGCCGTCGAGGCAAAACACCGGCACGTCTTTGCCCGACGCCGCCAACTCGCCAATTGGCACGTGACCGCGCCCGTCGGCAACCGCGACGAGCGTCTCGGCCGTGACACAAGGATTGGTCGCATGAATGGGACCGAGTCCCGGCAGCGGATTGACGTCGGGATGGTCGAGGAACAGGATGCCGGGTTCGCCGTTCTGCCAGGCACCGTCGATGATCGCGTCCCAGATCTCGCGAGCTTTGACCGTGCGGACGACCGCGTGCGTGCGTGGATCGCGCAGATGGAAGTCGCCGTCACGCTGCACGGCTTTCATGAATGCGTCGGTCACGCCGACCGAAATATTGAAGTTGTTGATCTGCGTCTGCAGCAGCTCTTGCTGCATATGCGTGAGCTGGGCGTCCGTGTAACGGCCGGTGTCGCTCATCCGGTTCCAGAGCGCGCGGTTCTCGGCGTCGAGTTCCTTCTTGCAGCTCATGAAGTGAAAGATGTCGGGATGATCCACGGTCAGGACGCCCATGTTGGCGCCACGCCGTACTCCGCCTTGCTTGATCGAGTCGGTCGCGGCGTTGAAGACCTTCATAAACGAAACCGGTCCCGAGGCGTCCTTGCCGGTCGATTCAACTTCGGCGCCCTGGTGGCGCAGTTGAGAGAATGCGAACCCCGTGTTGTGGATCATCGTCATGCCGGTGCGGCCCGCGGCGTAGGTGTTCCAATCGGCGACGGTGAGATCGTAATACGGTAACGCAGTGGTCGCGCGGGAAACGGCCCTGACCTCCTGACCGCGTTCGGCAACCGCCGTCAATAGAGCGGACAGCTCGGGCGCACCGGGCGCGAGCGCCTCCGCAATGCGGCGAAGATCGTAGCGCGGGATGCGTCCTGCGGCGTTACAACTCCATTTGCTCAACTCGTCCGCAAGAGGACCCGGCGCGCCGTTGACCGCTCCGGCGGTCCGTCCGAATCGCTCTTGCACGAGGCCTTGATCTTTGAGCACATCACGCCAGAGTGCAAACGGAAGCGCGAGCGACGTCTGCGTTGTCGAATCGCTGCGCAGGCGGTTGCGGCGGCGTTCGCTCGCGAGCGACGAGCCGATATCTGCCGCGAGTTGGCCGACCTGAGGCAGGCGACAGAGGATCACCGTGTACGTGGTCTGTTTTCCTTTTCCATGCGGCGCTTTGGAACGCATGGTCGGCTGATAGCCCAAGAGACTCATCAGCGCGGCGAGATCGTGCGCCATCGCCTTGCTCACGGTGGTGTATGACGGGCTGCCATCGGGGTCGACGCAACCGTCGCTGTCCAGCAGCCCCGCCACGAATGCACGCACGACGGAAAGCGGCGACTTTGCGATATGTTCCGGGATGCGGATGCGCGCGTCTTTGGGACCGCCTTTGACAAAACCGCACGCCGCGAGCATCGAGGCGACGAAGGACTGCGTCAACGTCTGCACGATCAGGCACGCACCACGTGGATCGGATCCCATGCCGACGTCGATGCCGGACCGGCGCAGAATCGAGCGCACTTTATCGAGGACGTCGCGATCTCCGGAGAACCAGCGCAAACGCTCCTGCCGCAACGCCGGCACGTATCCGAACGAACCATCGCCGAGGGTAAAGCCAATGAGCCACCCGATGTCCTCATCGACCGTTAGGCCCGCAACATCGCGGTATGCCTTCCACGGCCAATATGCATCGGGTCGTTCGGGCGCGAGAATCACATCGCCGGCGCTCAATTCGTCGGCGCGCGCTTCCACGAATCCAGTGCCGCGCAGAATCATGAACGGATGCCAGGCGCTGGTCTGTACCTCGACACCTTCACGGGTCGTCACCATGACCTGGTCGTTCGCCGGCACGTCGAATTTCCAAACGTGCGTGACGTCTTTGAGTCCGCTGCGACCCGTCGCCGGCTCCATCGACACCGTCTTGATACCGAGATCGGCGACGTCGTACGCGACGCCATTGCCGTGCATCACGCCGGCGCGTCCGTCGATCGTCGCGCGATTGAAGAGTACCTCGATCGGTTCGAGACCACAGAACGTCGTCCACACGCGGCTATCACTCGCAACGCAGCCGCCACCCGATTTCTGGATAAGTGCCATGGCTTTGAGATTGTAGAAGATGCCTTCGATCGAATCGGGCACCGGCAGCACGAAGCACGCCGAGAGCATCGACAGCGTCCGGCCCGCATTGACCAAACATGGCGTGTTCGGCAAAAAATCGCGCTGCGCCATCATGTCATAGAAGGCGTGGCTTACGCCCTCGACGACCGCTTCGGCATCGCGCCCCGCGGCGAGCGCATACGGCCGCTCCGGCTGCGCGATCGCCGACGCGACGCGCCACACGAACTCGCTCGGCGTTTCGGCCGTTCCGTCGGGCTTCTTCGCGAAGTAGCGCTCTTTGAGCACGCGCATCGCATTGGGATCGAACGCAGGCTCCCGAAGCCCCCCCGAAATGGAGGCACCGTGGGTGGCAGGAACGTCGGGCATTAAGACCTCCAGCGGGACTTCTCATACGCGGATAGCGGTCGAACACCTGTTCGTAGAGAACGGGTGATTGCGACGCTCGGTACGTCATATAGTACGCCCGGGGCTAACGAGATACAAGATGTTGCGTCTGCCTCCTTGCGAGCACCCGGTGGGGCCGCGGTGGACAACCCCGAAAATGTGTGCAGGGCCGGTGCATTGCGGCTCGCAGCGGTGCAGGTGAGGTGCACAAGGGCGAGGATAGCGGGGATAGCGCGCGCAACGCTTGGCCGGTGCTCCGCCCCGACGCCTACGCGCCATGCTTGTCCGGCGTTTCTCTGGACGACCTGCGCGCCCGGGGGTTTTGCGGCCTCATCGTCGATCTGGACAATACGCTGGTCGGCTACGGACAAGACGATCTTGCCGACGACGACCGGCGTTGGATCGCAAGCGCGCGCGAGCGGGGCTTCCGTATTTGTTTGGTGTCGAATAACTTCACCGGCCGCGTCGCGCGCATCTGCGCGGAGCTCGGCGTGCCGGGCATTTCCAGGGCTCTCAAGCCGCTGCCGCGCGGCTTCCTCGCCGCCTTGCGCGTGCTCGACACGCCCCGGCATCGCACGGTCGTCGTCGGCGATCAGCTCTTCACGGACGTGCTGGGCGCGAAGTTGCTCGGGCTGCACGCAATTTTGACCGAACCGCTCGTTGCCAAGGACTGGCTCGGCACGCGGGTGCTGCGCCTGCTCGAACGCATCATGCTCGGGCGGAGCGCATAGCGAAGTAGTGTGGTGTTGAAGCTCGCGGTCATCGGCGATCCGGTCGCGCACAGCGCCAGTCCCGCGCTGCACCGCGAATTTCTCAGCGCGGCATCGCTCGCGGGGACGTACGAAGCGATTCGCGTCGGCGCAGGCGACGGCGGGCGCACGATCGACGAACTCCGGGCGGCCGGTTATACGGGCTTGAACGTGACCACGCCGCTCAAGGAAGAAGCGTTCGCGCGCGCGGACGAGCGCGAGCCCATCGCCCTTGCCGCGGGCGCCGTCAATACGCTCGTGCTCGGCCCGCGCGTGCTCGGCTACAATACCGATGGACTTGGGACACTTGCGGCCTTACGCACCGCGGGTCTGACCGATTTCGTCGCCAGCCGCGTGCTCGTGCTGGGCGGGGGGCCCGCCGCCCGAGCCGCCGTGACGGCGCTGAGCGCGGCCGGCGCCATCGTCTGGGTGTGGAATCGGTCGCAGCCCAAAGCCGATGCGATGGTACGCGATCTGCGCGCGCGGCCGTGGACGGCGGGCCAGGTTCCCGACGCCGTGTTTGCGACGCTCGCGCCGGACGTGCGCTTTAGCGATGCGGCGCTCGTCGCGTCGCTGGTCGCGGCACCGATCGTCGTGGACGCGAACTACGGCCCGCGCGCGACGCTGGGCGCGGTGCTCGAGCGCTACGTGGTCGATGGTGCGGCGATGCTTGCGGCAAGTGCACGCGCGTCGTTCGAGATCTTTCGACTGGCTTACGAACCGATGACGTAGACGTCTTGCGTCGCGCCGCCGCCGAGCGGTTCTTGCGGGCAGGGAGCGCCGGGGGCTTCGCGGATCGACGTCCCGCGCGTCAGCGCGGCCGGTGACTCGTGCGCTAGGACGAAGCGCAAATGAAAATTACCGCCGGGGTAAAAGCGATAGGCGCACTGTCGCGGCTCGTAGCCCGCCACGTCGATCGTCACGACACCGGACGCCGGATTCAATCCGAGGAAGCCGAAGGTGCCATCCGCTCGCGTGGCCGTCGATCGGTCGTCGAACGTCGATTCGACGTGCACGCGCGCGCCGGCGATCGGCCGGTTCGACTGCGAATCGACGACGCGGCCGCCGAAGGTCGAACTCGATTCTGCGGCTGCCGCAAGGGGCAGCGAACCCGCGCCGGCGATCGCGCCGGCGAGCGCCAGCCGGCGGAGTAGCGTGCGAAAAGCTTCGGAGAGGGGGAGATTCGAACTCCCGAGACCTTTTACAGTCTGCTCGCTTTCCAAGCGAGTGCATTCGACCACTCTGCCACCTCTCCCGGTGGTCGCGCGAGCCGCGACCGATGTTCGTTCTACGGGCGTTCCCGCCTGTTCGGGGTTACAGCCCCGTGGCGTTGAGTTCTGAGACGAAGGCCTGGACGCGCGGGTCGAGCCACCAGCGTTCGAAGGGACCTGCTACCGTCGCGTAGCCGCGCACGCGTTCCGCGTGCGCGTTGAGCCGGGCGGCGTCGGGCGTTTCGCTCGCGTACTCACCATGAAAACCCGCGAGTGCGGCGCGCGATGCGTCGTCGGTCGCCGCGGCGTGGAGCTCGTCGTAAGGAAGCGGGAGGCGCTGGTCGCTCATGCCTGCTCCATTCGCCGCGCGCAGCGTGAAGGCTGCGTGCTCGATGCGGGCCGTTTGTTCGGCAAGGTCGGTGCGCACGAAGGGCGTCTCGAGATCGTGCCCGACGCACGAGAGCCCGTGGCGTTCCATGACGATCGTATCGACCGGCCGCGCGAAGGCCGCGGCGCAGATGCCGGCGAGTTCCGCCGTCCCCGAACGCGCATACCGCGTCCAGGCGATCGTTCCGAGCGATTCGATCGCCCCGACGGTGTTGCACGGGAAGAGCCCGCCCGTCTTCGACCACGCAACGCAGTACGTCGGGTGGGTGTGCACCACGCAGCGAATGTCCGGCCGAACCGAATACGCCGCGAGGTGCAGCGGCAACTCGCTCGTGGGGTGCAGCCCGTCTTCGAACGCTCGACCGCGCACGTCGGTGTGCACGATGTCGGCCGGTGTCAGCGCGCGCAGCGATATGCCCGTCGGTGTCACGAGCAGCGTTCCGTCGCCGAGCCGCACGCTGAGGTTGCCGCTGTTGCCCGCGACGAGCCCGCGCTGCCACAGCAGCGCGCCGTACGCCGCAATCTCGGAGCGGACGGCGCCTTCCGACGGCGCCATTTAGTTCGCGGCCGGCGGCCGAACGAACGCGCCGGTCGCGCCGTGCGTGTCACGTTCGCGCGCGTCGACGTGCAGCAGGCCGCTCATCGCGCACACGTACGGCGAGACTCGAACGCGGGCCTGTGAAGCGCCGTCAATTGCGTGGTTGCTTCAAGGTCGACTTGGGAAGGATAGACGGCATGACAACTAGTGTAACGCCTGCTGCCGAGCCGTTTCTCACCGACGTGCTGGAATTGCGCCGTCGCGCCAAAGCACATCTCGAAGACGGTGTGATTACCAAAAGCTACGGCGGCGACGCACAACAGGCCATCGACATCCTGCAAAATGTGCTGGCGACGGAGATCGTCTGCGTGTTGCGCTACACGATGCACGCGGTCTCCGCGACCGGTCTGAGCAGCGAAGGCGTCAAGGCCGAGTTTTCCGAGCACGCTGATGAAGAGCGCGAGCACATGCTGATCGTCGCCGAGCGCATCAATCAGCTCGGCGGGGTTCCCGACTTCAACCCGGAGGGCCTGATGTCTCGCTCGGCTTCGGAGTACGGCAGCGCCGGCAATCTCGTCGAGATGATCAAAGAGAATTACATCGCCGAACGCATCGCCGTCGAGCATTACCGCGAGCTGATTCGCTACTTCGCGGAAAAGGATCCGACCACGCGCGTCATGCTCGAGGGGATTTTGGCGACCGAAGAAGAGCATGCCAACGACATGCACGACTTGCTCGTCGCGCACGAAGGGCAACCGTTCCTCTCGAAATGACGGCGTAGCTCGCGGGCTATGACGAGTCGGGGTTTCCGCGTCGCGCAGGCGTTCGAACTCGCGGTCGTTCGCCACGGCCGCACGGCGTGGAACGTCGACGGGCGCTTTCAAGGCCAAAGCGACGTCCCGCTCGATGCGCAGGGCCGCGCACAAGCCGCGGCGCTCGGGCGTGCGCTCGTCAACGATCGTTACGACGTCGCGGTCGCGAGCGATCTCGAGCGCGCACGGGAAACGGCCCGTATCGTGGTCGGCGCTCGCACCCTCCCACTTGACCTCGATCCGCGCTGGCGCGAAATGCGCTTCGGTACGTGGGAGGGTTTGACGTGGGCACAGATCGTCGAACGCCAGCCCGAACTCGCGGAGCGCGGCGCGTCCACGCCGCGCTTCTACACGCCGCCCGAGGGCGAGTCGTTCGACGACGTCTGCGCGCGTGTGAGCGAGGCGCTCGCCGCGCTCGCCGCGCGACTCCATTCCGGCGGCCGGGCACTGGTCGTGACGCACGCTGGGGTACTGCATGCGCTCTTGCGCGTTGCGCTGGGCGAAAGCGAAGCCGCAGCGCTCGGCGTCAAGTTCGCGCCGGGAACCGTCACGCGGCTCGCGCTCGGAGCGGCCGGCGGCGAGGTGCTGCAACTTAATTGGGCCCCGCGGGACGTCCGCGACGTGCCGGCGTGAAGGCGCTTGCCGCAGCGGCGCGCATCGTGCCGGTCGACGGTGCAGCAGCGGCTGCGGCGCGCACGCGCCTCGATGCGCTGACGAAACCGCCCGGATCGCTCGGACGCCTCGAAGACCTCGCCGTCGCGCTCTGCGCGATCGCGGGCGAGGTCGTGGCGCGTCCGTACGCGCGCAAGGCGATTCTCATCGGCGCAGGGGACCACGGCGTGACGGCCGAGGGCGTAAGCGCATTTCCCGCCGACGTCACGCCGCAGATGGTCGGCGCGTTTTTAGCCGGTCACGCCGCGATCAATGCCTTGGCGCGCACCGTCGGGGCGGACGTCGTCGTTGCGAATTTCGGCGTCCGCACAGCTCTGCCGGTGCATCCGGGACTTATAGACCTCTGCGTCGCACGCGGGACGGCGAACTTCGCGCGCGGCGATGCGATGACCGCAACCGACGTCGACTGCGCCCTCGATGCGGGTGCAGCGGCATTTGAAGACCTTTGCGCTCGCTCACGTTATGACGTCGTGGCGCTCGGCGACATGGGGATCGGCAATACCACGAGCGCCGCGGCCATCGTCGCGCTGCTGTGCGGTGTCAACGCCAAGACCGTCACCGGCCGCGGGACAGGCATCGACGACGAACGGTTCGGCGTCAAACGGCGCGTTGTGACGGAGGCGGTGACGCGTTGCGCGGGCGGCGATTGGCGCCGGGTTGCCGCGGGCGTCGGCGGCTACGAAATCGTCGGGCTCGCAGGCGCCATGCTCGCTGCGGCGGCGCGCCGGATACCGGTCGTTCTGGACGGCTACATCGTCGCCGCGGCCGCGCTGCTCGCGACGCGCATCGCGCCCGCGGTCGCGGGCTATTGCATCGCCGCGCACCGCTCGCAAGAACCAGGCCACGCCGTTGCCCTGCGCGCGCTCGGTCTCGTGCCGCTCCTCGATCTCGACCTGCGCCTGGGCGAAGGCAGCGGTGCGGCGCTCGCGCTGCCGCTCGTCGAAGCGGCGACGCGAATCCTCGCGGAGATGCGCACCTTTGCCGAAGCCGGCGTTTCGGAGGCAATCTCGTCCTGATGCGCATCGTGGCGGCGCTGGGCGCGGCGTTTGGGTACTTTTCGATTCTGCCGGTGGGACGAACCGCCGCGGGCCCGGCGCCCGATGCGGCGACGCTCGTCGCTCTGCCGCTCGTCGGCGCGGTCGTCGGCGCGCTCGGCGGTCTGGCCGGTTATGGCGCATCGCTCGTTGTGCCGCACTCGCTCGCGGCGGCCTGTGCGCTCGCGGCGCTCGTCATCTTAACAGGCGCGATTCACCTCGACGGTTTCCTCGACGGCTGCGACGCGTTCATCGCAACCGTGCCGGCGGCGCGGCGGCTCGAGATTCTCAAAGATCCGCGCCACGGGACCTTCGCGGTCGTCGGGATGTTCCTGGCCGGCACGTTGTGGTATGCGGCGCTCGCTGCGCTCCCGCCCGAGCGCTATCCGGCGCTGCTCGCGTTTTCGGGTGCGCTCGCGCGCGCGGCGGCCGTGCCCAACGCGTTCGTGTATCCGTACGCACGCGCCGGCACCGCGACACGCTTCTTCGCTTCGCGTCCGGCCGTCGTACCATTCCTCGCCATCTGCGTGCTGCTCGCCGCGGCGGGTTTCGTGCTTTGGCCGCCCCTTGCGGCGCTCGTGCCGCTCGCGCTCGCGCTCTCGCTCGTGCTCGGGCGATCGATCGCACGGCGTCTCGGCGGTGGGCTCGTCGGCGATGCGTACGGTTTCATTATCGTCGTGGTGGAGATCGCTCTGCTCGTTGCGCTCGCTGGGGCAGGCACGCGCGGCGGCTAACGAGTAAGCTCACCCGTGTCCGATTTACCTGCGACAAATTACTTGCATCTGCCCATCGGCAGTGTTGCGCCCGAAGAGATCAACGTCGTCGTCGAGATCCCCGAAGGTTCGCGCAACAAATACGAGTACGATAAGAACCTCAACGTCTTTCGGCTCGATCGCGCGCTGCACTCGCCGATTTATTATCCGGGTGACTACGGCTTCGTTCCGCAGACGCTAGCCGAAGATGGCGACCCGCTCGACGTACTCATTCTCGTCGTGCAGCCGACGTTTCCCGGCTGTCTTGTCGTCGCGCGGCCGATCGGATTGCTCAAGATGATCGACAACGGCGAGATCGACGACAAAGTTCTCTGCGTGCCCGTGGGCGAGCCCGCCTACAATGGCGTGCATACTTCGTCGCAAATTTTTCCGCACACGCTGCGGACGATCTCGCACTTCTTCGAAACGTACAAAACCCTCGAGGGAAAGAAGACGAGCACGCAGGGCTGGCAAGATGCCGCCGCCGCGCGGCGTTCGGTCGTCGAGTCCTACGAGCGCTTTAAAACGGCCAACCCCGAGGTCGACGTCGTCGGCGCCGCTTCGCACTAGAGGCGGCGGAGTGCCGTGGGATCGTGCGCTGCGGGGCCGAGCGGCTCGCCGTGGAGCGCGCTCGCGAAGAGTTCGGCTGTATCCAGCAGGCGCGGTCCGGGCCGGTTGACGTAGGCGTTTCCGTCGAGCGCATACGTTCGCCGCTCGCGCACCGCGCGAAGGTTCGGCCACGCCGCGACCGTTGCCGCAACGTCGTCGAGGGCGCGCAGCGTCGCCGCAAGGTCCAAGCCGCACGGCGCGACGATGATGACGTCGGGGTCGGCGGCTTCGATCGCCTCCCAGCCGATGACCGTGGAATTGGCGCCCGGATTGGCGAGGACCGGAATCCCTCCGGCGAGTTCCAGGAGCCCCGGCGTCCAGTGGCCGCCGCTCATCGGGGGATCGGTCCACTCGAGAACCAGCGCCCGCGGGTGCGGCCTGCCCGCCACTGCGGCTTGCAGCGCGGCTGCTCGCGCTCGTAGCGCAGCGACGAGCGCCGTGGCGGCGTCGCGCGTGCCGGTCAAGTCGCCGATCGTCGCGACGTTCGCGTACACGTCGTCGAGCGACGACGGTTCGAGCGAGACGATGCGCGGATCGCCGCGCAGACGCTTGGCGGCGCGGGCTACGATGTCGTACGACACGGCGCACACCTCGCAGAGTTCCTGCGTGATGATGAGGTCGGGATTCAGACGCTCTAGCAGTGAACTATCGAGTGCATACAGGCTGGAGCCGCTGTGCAGACTGGCACGCACGTGCCGGTCGATCTGAGCCGACGTGGCTGCATGCGGCAGCGCGCTCGCGGTAAGGTTCGGTTTTTTCCGGGCGACGGGCGGATAGTCGCACTCGTGGGTCACCCCCACGAGCCGCTCGCCGAGGCCGAGCGCGAAGACGATCTCGGTCGCACTGGGCAACAGGCTTACGATCTTTCCATCCGCCGGGACCACCCATGTGTCGCTCACGACCCCTCCAATCTTTGCGCTCCGGAGGTCTCAATGGTTTGGACTTCCCGCGGCGTAACGCTAGCGTCAACGATGAAAAAAATCAAGGTCGCGCAGCCGGTTGTCGAGCTCGACGGAGACGAAATGACGCGGGTCATTTGGCGCATGATTCGCGAGCGTCTGATCCTCCCGTATCTCGACGTCGATCTCAAGTATTACGACCTCGGTGTCGAACATCGCGACCTGACCGCCGACGCCGTCACGGTCGAAGCCGCGCGTGCGATCAAACGCTATGGTGTCGGCGTCAAGTGCGCCACGATCACGCCGGACGAAGCGCGCGTCGCCGAATTCGGCCTGCACACGATGTGGCGGTCCCCCAACGGCACGATCCGCAACGAACTCGACGGCACCGTTTTCCGCGAACCGATCATCTGCCGCAACGTGCCGCGCTTGGTGCCCGGTTGGACGGATCCCATCGTCATCGGCCGTCACGCCTTCGGAGATCAGTACCGCGCAAGCGAACTTGCCATTCCCGGCGCGGGCAAGCTCACGCTGACCTTTACGCCCGCGGACGGCGGGGCGCCGCTGACGCGCGATGTGTTCGTGTTCGAAAAGCCCGGCGTCGCCCTCGCGATGTACAACCTCGACGAATCGATCGCGGGCTTCGCACGCGCGTGTTTCAACTACGGTCTGCAGCGTAAGTGGCCGGTGTATCTCTCGACGAAGAATACGATTCTCAAAACCTACGATGGCCGCTTCATGCAGATCTTCGCGCAGGTCTTCGATGCCGAGTTCCGTCCGCGCTTCGAGGGACTCGGGCTCACGTACGAGCACCGGCTCATCGACGACATGGTCGCGTCGTGTTTGAAGTGGTCGGGCAAATACGTGTGGGCGTGTAAGAATTACGACGGGGACGTGCAGTCCGATACGGTCGCGCAGGGCTACGGTTCGCTCGGCCTCATGACGTCGGTGTTAATGACGCCCGACGGCAAGACGATCGAAGCGGAGGCCGCGCACGGGACCGTAACGCGTCACTACCGGCTCCACCAAGCGGGCAAACCGACCTCGACCAATCCGATCGCTTCCATTTTCGCATGGACGCGTGGACTCGCGCACCGTGGCCGGCTCGACGACAGTCCCGATGTCGTACGCTTTGCCGAAACGCTCGAGCGCGTGTGCATCGACACCGTCGAACAGGGCAAGATGACCAAGGATCTGGCCACGTTGATCGGTCGCGAGCAGCCGTGGATGACGACCGGCGCTTTTTTGAGTGCGCTCGACGAAGAACTCGAACATCGTATGGAGTGGACCTTCGCCTCGGCCGTCGGTTAGGGAACGAGCCTCTCTATTGCTTTAGGAGTCGACCGTTCGAAACGTCGCGTAGACGTATGGATATTCGCTACGATACCAGTTGCGCAGCGAACGGCGTACGAGGGTGCGGCTCGTAACCGGCGAGGCGCCTTTGACGACGTAGTGGTCGTCGTCGAAAAAATCCACTGAATATTGCGGATACGACGCCATCGGTGTGAAGCCGTCAAAGGGCCTCCAAAGCGTCGCCGTCCATTCCCAACCGTTGCCGACGAGATCGTAGACGCCGAACGCACTCGCGCCGGCCGCGTATTGCCCGACGGGTTCCGGATCGAAGCGCTTGAAATCGAAGTTCCCGAAGGTTGCGGCCGGCGCACGCTCGCCCCACGGGTACGCGCGTTCGCTGCCGGCGGGCGTTCCGAACGCCGCGCGATGATACTCAGCTTCGGTCGGCAGCCGCGAACCGCGCCAGCGCGCGTAGGCGGACGCCTGCGCCTGTGTGACGTACACCGGCCACGTCAGGGGCAGCGGCATTTCTTCAAACATGCCGAGCAAACCGAATCCCCCGTCGCGCCGCGTCCAAAATGACGGTACGGGTCCACCTTGGGCGACGAATGCGAGCCACTCGCCATTGCTCACGTTGTTGACGTCGATCTCGAAAGCGCCGACCGCGACCGCGTGCTCGTCGAATTCGTTGTCCCAGCCGAACGCGATTGCGTCGCGCCGTGCGCCAAGCGTCGCGGTGCCGGCGGGGATGGCCACGCGCCCGCTCGCGAGCGGCTCACGCTCGACATACGCGCCGAGCCGCCCCTCGGTGCGTTTGCGCGCTAAGGGAAGGCGATGCAGCATGTAGAGCAGCGTCTCGTGATGCATTTCCTCGTGCTCGAGAATCATGTACGCGGCCTGTCCGCGCTCGAGCAACGGCGACGACGCGGCGTCGGTGAGGTCGGCCTTCGCGTAGGCCTGAAGGACCGCCGCATCGACTGCCGCCCCAAAGGCCGCGACCCGCGCGCGCTCGGGCCAAGAATCTCGTCCATGGGAGGCAGCCGCGCGTTCGTCCTCGGGATCGATACCGCGTTCGAACAGTTTTTCGAAGGCCGGGTCGAGCGACGGGGCTCCGAGCGCCTCGCGCAGGAGCTTGTTGTAGGAAAACGCCGGGATGTGCCCGTCGTAAAAGAGGATCGGATTGCGGAGCGGGATCGGCCGCGCGTAATACGACCCCGGTTCGGCGATGGCAAAGATTTCCGCCGTCCGGTTACGGTTCGACAGATACCACAGGCGCAGGGAACGGCGGTCGAGGGTGGGGCTAACGCTGAGGTGCACGACGTACTCCTACCCTGCAGCGGCCCGCGGGTACCAGGGACCTGGGCCGGCGTCGTCGAGCAACGCGACCAGCTTTGCGAGGCTGCGGTCGACGCTTGCCCTGAGCGCCCCGAAAACCTTGGTGTCCAAAGGCGTGACGATGCGTAGCGGCGGCGTGTACTCGAGCCGGTACGCGAGCTCGGTGCCGGCGGCGGTCGCTCGCAGGGTGAGCGTGCCGCGCGGTCGCACGGGACCGTCGACGACCCGGAATGCGAGTTGGTGCGGCGGTCGCGCGGCGAGTTCCACCGTGACGGTCCGCAGCCCGAGCGGCGTTTCGAGCGTCTCGGCATAGCGGGCGCCGTGCAGGTCGCCCGGCGGCGACATGCGTCGCGAAACGCGCAGGCCGTCGCGCCACTCCGGCAAGCGCGTTTCGTCACACAGGAACGCGAACACGTCGCCCACTGGCCGCGCGATCGCGACGCGCCGTTCGTATTCCATGACGCAGGGTACTCCAAATGTGCGGTCAGAGCCCTGGCCGGGATTCGCGGACATCGCGCCGCGCGCGGCGAACGGCGCCAGGCATGTTCCGGTATCTGACCGCGGGCGAATCGCATGGGCCCGCGCTCGTCGGCATCCTCGACGGATTGCCGGCTCATCTGCGCCTCGACGTCGACCGCATCAACGCAACCTTGCGCGCCCGCCAAGGCGGCTACGGCCGCGGCGGACGAATGAAAATCGAAACGGACGAGGTCGAGTTCCTCGCGGGTTTGCGCGGCGGTGAGACGCTGGGCTCGCCGCTGGCGATCCTCGTGCGCAACCGGGATTTCGAGAACGTCCGCGCGCTGATGGACCCACTGACCGGCAGCGGCAAGATGCTGACCAACCCGCGTCCGGGCCACACCGACTACGCGGGCGCGATGAAGTATCGTCAGCGCGACCTGCGCAACGTGCTCGAACGTGCTAGCGCGCGGGAAACGGCGATGCGCGTCGCCCTCGGCGCCATCTGCGCCCAGTTCCTCGAAGCGCTCGGCATCCGCACGACCGCCCACGTTTCTCAAATCGGCGAAGTCATCGCGCCGGTGCTCGATGCGGTCGATACCACAGCGACCGATGCGAGCGAGGTGCGCTGCCCCGATCCCGCAACGGCCGAACGCATGATCGCGCACATCGATGCAGCTAAAGCCGCGGGCGACACGCTCGGCGGGACCTTTACGGTCCGCGTTACGGGCGTGCCGGCCGGCGTCGGCGCCAACCGTCAGCCCGATACGCGGCTCGACGGCGTGCTCGCGGGTGCGCTGATGGCCATGCAGACGGTGAAAGCGGTCGAGGTGGGAGCGGGCCGCGACGTCGCGTCGCTGCCGGGCTCGCGCGCGCACGACGTCTTCACGCTCGACGATGGGGCCGTCGCGCGCGGTTCCAATCGCGCGGGCGGCATCGAGGGCGGCATCTCCAACGGTCAAGACATCGTGTTACGCGTGACGGTCAAGCCGATCCCGACCCTGATGAAAGCGTTGCCCTCCGTGAACCTGCACGCCGGGACGGCCGCGCCGGCGAGCATCGTGCGCAGCGACGTCTGCGTCGTGCCCGCCGCGTCGATCGTCGGCGAAGCGATGGTGCGCCTCGCCCTGACCGCCCCGATCCTGGAGAAGTTCGGCGGCGACTCGCTCGACGAGACGCGCGACAACATGGAACGTGCCGTCGCCGCCGCGGCCCGACTGTTCGAACCATCGACGGTCTGAGCAAACACGTTGCGCTCGTGGGCTTCATGGCGGCGGGGAAGACGACTGTCGGGCGGCATCTCGCGCGCGAACTCGGGCTCGCCTTCGTCGACACGGACGAACTGATCGTCGCGCGCGCCGGTCCGATTGCGGCGATTTTCGAACGCGCCGGCGAACCGGGCTTTCGGGCGGCGGAGTATGCAGCGGTGCGCGATGTGCTCGACGGGCCGCTCGCCGTCATCGCGCTCGGCGGCGGCGCGGTGACGTACCCGCCGACACAGGCTCTGCTCGCCGCGCGCGCGTTGCGCGTGTACCTCGACGTGCCCGTCGAAACGCTCGTCGCGCGGTTGCGCCGGTCGCCCACGCTGCGGCCCGTCGTCGGTCCAGAGCCGACGGCCGAACGCGTGCGCGAACTGCTCGACGCGCGCGAGCCGCTCTATCGCGAAGCCGAACTCGTGGTGCGCGGTCCGTATTCCTCGAAGCTCGCGTTCGCGCGCAGCATCGCCCGCGCGATCTCCGCGCAGACCGCCCGGCGATGACGCGGATCGACGATCTCGGGTATCCCGTCATGATCGATCGCGACGTGACGCGGCCGCTTGCCGCGTTCGTGCGCGAACGCGGCAAGCCGCGGACCATCGTGCTCTGCGACCGCAACGTCGCGCCGCGCGCGCACGCGATTGCCGCGGCCCTGGGGAAGAAGACGCCGGTGCTCGACTTCGCCCTCGGCGAGCGGCGCAAGACGCTGCGCACCGTCGAGAGGGTACTCGAAGCGCTCGCCGCCGCCCGGGCCGATCGCTCGACGACGCTCGTCGGCGTCGGCGGCGGCGTCGCGGGCGACCTCTTCGGATTCGTGGCTGCGACGTACATGCGCGGCGTGCCCTTCATCAACGTCGCGACCTCGCTCGTTGCGATGGTCGACGCGTCGATCGGCGGTAAGACGGGCGTCGACCTGCGCGCGGGGAAAAATCTCGCGGGTGTGTTCCGCGATCCGCTCGCGGTGTTCTGCGACATCGATGCGCTCGGGACGCTGCCGGAGAAACAGGTACGCGAAGGTCTCGGCGAGGTCGTCAAGCACGGTATTATCGAGGGCCACGACGTCTTTGCCGCGCTCGAGACGCTCGCGCCGCATCCGCTGCGCAAGTGGCCGTGGGAAACCGTGGTTGCGGATTCGCTGCGCATCAAGGCGATGGTCGTGGGCGACGACAAGTACGAGGCAGGCGCCCGCGAAGTGCTCAATCTGGGCCACACGTTCGGGCATGCGATCGAGAAGGTGACGAATTTTGGCGTCTCGCACGGCGACGCCGTCAGCATCGGCTTGCGCGCGGCGGGCTTGCTCGCGCTCAAAACGGGCCGTTTTTCGAGCGACGAGCATCTGCGCGTACTCGCGCTGCTGGCGCTATTGCGGCTGCCGCTGGTCTCGCCCGCAGGCGACCTCGACGCATTGCTCTCCGCGATGGGAAGCGACAAGAAGACGCGCGGCGGGACGCTGCGCTTCGTCTTGCCGCGAACGATCGGGGACGTCGAATTCGGCGTCGCCGTGCCGGCGCGCACGGTGCGCGCGGTGCTCGCGCGCGTGAACGCGTCCCCCGGTGCCGCCGAGCTCCGCTGAAGCGCCGGCGGCCGCCCTAACGTACGTCGACGTTTTCGTGCAGCAGCGCACGGCCCGCGTCGAGCGTCCGCTCACCTACGCCGTCCCGCCCGGTGCCGCCATCGACGTGGGCGACATCGTGCGCGTACCGCTGGGTCCGCGCGAGCTCTACGGCTTCGTCGTTTCGGTTCCGCGCCCGCGCGAGAGCGCGCCCGCGACGGTACGCCACATCGCCGCGCGCGTCGACGTCCCGCGAGCGTTCGATGCGGACGGGCTCGCGCTCGCGCGCTGGATCGCAGAACGCTACTGCTGTTCCCTCGGCGAGGCTCTCGGCCCGCTGACCTTCGTTGCCGCCATCCCGCGCGTCGTCGACCGCTTCATCGTCGTCACCCCGCCGACGCCGCAAGCCTTTCCGGCGTTGCCGGCGCGTTTTCTTGCGTTGTTGCGCGATGAATTCGCGGACGGCTTTGGAGTCGACGCGCTGCTGCGCCATCCCGAGGCGCGACGGGCCGGCGATCGCCGCACGCTGCTGGCGGCACTGGGAACGTTGCAGCGCGCCGGAGTGCTGCGGCGCGAGCGGACCTTCGTCGCGCCGCGGATCGCCGCAGCGCGCGAAAAAGTGCTCAGGGCGACCGGGAGCGATGGTGCGGGCCCGCGCGTTCGCGCCCTCGTCGCACTGGTTGCCGAACGTGGGACGCTGCGCCGTCGCGATGCGCTGCTGGCCGGCTACTCGCATGCGCTCGTCGCGCGCGCGATCCGCGCGGGTGCGCTCGCGGAGACGACCGAACGGGCGGTGGTCGCACGGGTGCGCGGAGCGCACGAAGCGCAAGATTTTGCGGCCACGGACGAACAGGCGGCAGCGATCGGCGCGATCGTCGAGCGCGTCGCAGCCCGGGCGTTTGCCGAAGTGCTGCTGCAGGGCGTGACGGGAAGCGGCAAGACCTTCGTCTATCTGCGCGCTATCGCCCAGACGCTCGCCGCCGGCGGGCGCGCGATCGTGCTCGTGCCCGAGATTTCGCTCACGCCGCAGACGGCGCGGCGCTTCGAGAGCGTCTTTGGCGACCGGGTCGCGGTCCTGCACTCGGGGCTTTCGGAACGCGAGCGGTTCGAGAGTTGGCGCGCCGCTGCGCGCGGGGACATCGACGTCGTCGTCGGCGCGCGCAGCGCCGTCTTTGCTCCGCTGCCCGACGTGCGGCTCGTCATCGTCGACGAAGCGCACGAACGCAGCTACAAGCAGGACAGCGTGCCGCGTTACGACGCGGTCGCCGTCGCGCGCGAGCGCATGCGCCTGGCGCGCGGCACGCTCGTGCTCGGCAGCGCGACGCCGCCGCTCGAAGCCTACGCCGCAGCGCTGCGCGGCGGCATCGCGCACGTGCGCCTCGAACGCCGGGCAACGGCAAGCGCCCTGCCGGTCGTGCACGTGGTCGACCTCGCGGCGGAATTCGAGCGTGGCAACCGGCGCATCTTCAGCACGCAACTCGTGACGGCACTAGGCGCGCGTTTGGAGCGCGGGGAGAAGACCGTGCTCTTCGTCAACCGGCGCGGCACGTCGAGCTTCATGCTCTGCCGCGCCTGCGGTGCCGTGCCGGCGTGCACGCGGTGCAGCGCGTCGCTGACGGTGCATCGGAGCGAAGGTCTCTTGCGCTGCCATCTCTGCGACGCGCAGCGCGCGATCCCGGCGGCGTGTCCGGCGTGTGGCGGCGGCCCGATTCGCGAGTTCGGGGTCGGCACTCAAAAAGTCGTCGAGACGACCGCCGCGCTTTTCCCGCACGCGCGAATCGTGCGCATGGACAGCGACTCGACGACGCGCGTCGGCGATCACGCGCGGCTGCTCGATGAGTTCGCGGCGCACGGCGACGTGCTCGTCGGTACGCAGATGGTCGCCAAGGGCCTCGACTTTCCGACCGTCACGCTCGTCGGCGTGGTCGCGGCGGACCTGGGCTTGCATGCGCCGGATTTTCGAGCCGCCGAGCGGACCTTCGATCTGCTCGTGCAAGTCGCCGGGCGCAGCGGCCGTACGCGACCCGGCGAAGCGATCGTGCAGACGTACGCACCGGATCATCCCGCGATCGTGCACGCCGCGCGACACGACTACGACCGCTTCGCCGCGGGCGAACTCGCGCAGCGCCGGGCGCTCGGCTATCCGCCTTCAGCAGAACTCGTCTACGTCGGCGTCATCGGTCGCGCGGAGGCGACGGTCGTGGCCGCGGCAACCCGCTATGGCGAATTGCTGCGTGGCCTCGGCTCCGTTGAGGTCCTCGGCCCCGCCCCCTATCCGGTGGTCCGCGTCAAGGACGAATGGCGGTATCGGCTGGCCGTCAAGACGCCGAGCGGCGTCCACGTGCGGCGCTTCCTGCGCGAAACGCTGTCGGCGCTTGCGGCCGCGGACCGCGGCGTACGCATCGCGATCAACGTCGATCCATAGCCGTTCCGCGCGGAGCATCGCGCGCAAGGGGACGGCCGAGCCGCGGGCCGGAAACCAAGTGGGATGAAGACCGCCAACGACGAGCCCACCTCCGGCGTCATTCCGAGCGCCCTCGATCCGCTCGGCCTCAATGCCGCCGCCCTCGAAGTGTGGCGCGCGATGCTCGGCTCGCCGCAGACGGTTCTCGAAACGCAAGCGCACTTTGCGAACGCCTGGATGACGCTCGCCACCCGCACGTTCTCGCGCGCCGCGGACCGCGGGACGCCGCCGCCGAGCGTCGTGGAACCCGAGCCGGCCGACGGCCGCTGGAAGCACCCGGCCTGGAAAGAGAACCCGCTTTTCGATGCCCTCAAGCAGGGCTATCTGCTCGCCACCCAGGCCGTCCTCGACGGCATCGATCGCGCCCCCGACGTCGACGAGGCGACCAAAACGCGCGTCAAGTTCTTTGCGAAACTCTTTTGCGACGCGATGAGCCCGACGAACTTTGCGCTGCTCAATCCGGCGGTGATCGAGGAGACGGTCAAGACCGGCGGCCGCAATCTCCAGCAGGGCCTCAGCAACGCCCTCGACGACCTGCGCGACAATAACGGCCGTCCGGCGCTCGTCGACAAATCCGCCTTTACCGTCGGCGTCAACGTCGCAACCGCGAGCGGCGCGGTCGTCTTCCGCAACGAGCTGATCGAACTCATCCAGTACACGCCGACGACGCCGACGGTACACGCGCGACCGCTCGTCATCGTGCCGCCGTGGATCAATAAGTTTTACATCCTCGATCTACAGCCCAAGAACAGCCTCATCAAGTTCGCGACCGACAGCGGCATCACGACCTTCGTGGTTTCGTGGCGCAATCCCGACGCGTCGCTCCAGCATCTCGGATTCGAAGATTATCTCGAGCTCGGACCACTGGCCGCAGGCAACGTCGCGCGTTCGATCACCGGCAGCAGCGATATCAACCAGATCGGCTACTGTATCGGCGGGACGCTGACGGCGATGCAGCTTGCGTATCTTGCCAAAACGGACCCGGCGCGCGTCAACGCCGTCACGTTCTTCGCCGCGCAGACCGACTTCGCGGATGCCGGCGAACTCAAGCATTTCATCGCGCCCGAGTCGCTTGCGTTGATCAACAAAAAACTCGACAAGCACGGCGTCTTCCCCGCAAGCGACATGGCCGACACGTTCAACCTTTTGCGCGCGAACGATCTCATCTGGAACGTTGCGGTCAATCGCTATCTGCTGGGCAAGGACGCGCCCGCGTTCGATCTCTTGTACTGGAACAGCGATGCGACGCGCATGCCCCGCGCCATGTACGCGTACTACCTCGAGAACATGTACGGACGTAACGCACTCGCCAAGGGCGACCTCACCGTCAAAGGCGTGCCGATCGACCTGCGCGCGGTCCGCAACGACGTCTATTGCGTCGGCTCGATCGAAGATCACATCGCGCCCTGGCGCTCGGTGTACAAGATGACGCAGCTCTTTTCGGGCGCGACGCGTTTCCGGTTGGGCCATTCGGGCCACATCGCGGGTATCATCAACCCCCCCGCGAGCGGCAAGGGCACGTACTGGAGCAACGACACCAATCCGCCCACGCCCGATGCGTGGTTTGCGGGCGCAAAAGCTCAGAGCGGCTCTTGGTGGCCGGATTGGATGGCCTGGTTGAGCGAGCGCTCCGGCAAACGCGTTCCCGCGCGCAAGGCGCTGGGAAACAAAAAGTACCCGGCGCTCGTCCCCGCGCCGGGTACCTACGTGCTCGAGAAGGGCTAGCCGCGCCGCGGCCGCGTTACTTCTTGGCGCCGCTCTTCTTTTTCGCGCTGCGTGACGTCGTCGGCGCGGCAGCCGCCGTCGCCTTCGCGGCGGCCGCAACTTTGATCGCCCTGACGAGGCGCGACTTCTTACGAGCGGCCTTGTTCGGATGGATGATGCCCTTTTGCGCGGCCTTGTCGAATTGACTTTCGACCGACGGCGCGGCCGTGAGTTCGCCCCCGAGCTTGGCTTTTTTGAAAAGCGTTTTGAGCCGCGTCTTGACGTCGCGGTTGCGCAGCTCGCGTTTGGCGGACTGCTTGACCCACTTGACGGCGGCTTTGCTGTTCGGCAACGAGTTCTCCAGTTGGGACGCAAGGGAATGCGCCCGAGAGCGAGCGGGCACGCGCGGCAGTATAGCATAGCGGCCCTGGAGCGTAAAGCACGATGATCGTCCCCGATCTGCGCTTCGGCGAGGCGCCGCTGCCCGACCGGTTTCCCGGTTACGACCCGGCCGGGGATGCGCGCGCGCTCGTTCCCGCCGGCTATTCGTCGCCGGCGGCGCTTCCGGTCCCGGGCCGGCGGCTCCGCGGCTCGCTTGGACCGGGCCAGCGATTCGTCGTAAGCGTGCCCACGGCGTGGAACGGCCGGCTCGTGGTCTGCGGTACGCCTGCGATGCGCAGCGAACACGCGAACGACCTGATGCTCGGCGAGTTTCTGCTGGCGCGCGGCTACGCGTTTGCCTCGAGCAACAAGGGCATCCCGTATAACGCCGTCGTCGAGCCGTGGGACGAGACGCCCGATCCGGCGCGCGCGTACCGAGTTCCCTTTGCGTTCGGCGATGCTGCGCCGGGGACCACGGCGATTCGCCTCGGAGCGCTCGATCCGGTGATCGTCCCCATTTCTGCCTGGCAATCCGATTTGCCGGCGATCGTGCGAGCGGCGCGCGACATCGTCTGCGCCGCGACGGGGCGCGTGCCGGACCGCACCTACGCGATCGGGGTTTCGATCGGCGGCGGGCAGGTCCGCGCGCTGCTCGAGCGCGAGCCCGAGCTCGTCGATGGGGGCCTCGAATGGGCCTCCGTGTACTGGCACCCCGACTGCAACATCCTCACGTCGCTGCCCGCGTTCTTGCGCGGAATGCCGGCGTACGTCGCGAGCGGTTACCGCGACGCGGACGCGCACGCCGCGATCGTCGCCGCCGGTTTTCCGCCCGATCGCCTGCAAGAAGCCCCCGCATTACGCTCGCTCTGGGACGCGCACTACGGCGGCTTACCACCCTATTACGCCGACCTGACGACGTTCGCGTTCGCGCACCTGCTCGACCCCGACTCGGGCGCGCTGGACTCGCCGGCCGCACGGGCTGCCTACGTCCCGTCAGCGGCGGCGCGCGCGACCATCGCCGCGTTCGCCCACACCGGGCGCCTGCAACGGCCGCTGATCGGGATCGCGGGTGATGCCGACGTCTTCGTGACGCCGCAGCACAACTTTTTGCCCTACCTCGCGGCGGTGCGCGCCGCAGGGTGCGGCGACCGGTATTGGGCGTACCTCGTTGCGGGCGGCACGCACGTCGACGGCTACGCGGGGTATGGCTGGGGCTTGCAGCCGCAGCTGCCTTTCGTCTGGCGCGCGTTCGAGCGGCTCGTCGCCCTCGTCGAAGACGGTGTGCCGCTGGCGCGCGCCGGGAATCTCGTGAACGTTTCTACGCCGGCGCAGATGTAGCTCAGACGCTGCGGTCGGATGTGCGGTCGAGCATCGCGCGATAGCTGCGAAAACGCGATGGCGCAATCGTGCCGGCTTCCACGGCTGCGGCTACGGCGCAGCCGGGTTCGCCGCGGTGGACGCAATCGCCGAACCGGCAGGCGCCGCGCAGCGGCGCAAATTCGCGAAAGCCGAGTGCGAGTTCCGCGGGCGACGCGTCGCGCAGTTCGAATTCGCCCACACCGGGGCTGTCGATCAGAAAGCCGTCGGCGAAGCGATGGAGCCGGCCCGTCGTCGTCGTCTGTTTCCCGCGACCGGTTTTGGAAACGTGGCCCACGTCCGCCGTCCCGCCGAGCGCGGCGAAAAGCGAACTTTTGCCGACCCCGGACTGCCCGATGAGCAGGGTGCGGTGTCCCGCGAGCACACGCTCGACCTGCGCGATGCCGGTGCGGCCCTTGGGGTTGGCGACCAGCGCGACGTACTCGAGCGAGGCATACAGTGCGAGCACAGCGGGGACGTCGACCTCGGAGGCGATGTCGGCTTTGGTAAAGATCAGCCTGGCGACGATGTCGTAAATTTCGGCAAAGGCCAGGAGTTCGTCGATCATCGCGAGATGAAGCGCCGGCCGCGCGAGCGCCGCGACGATGGCGATGCCGTCGATGTTGGCCGCCATCGTCGTCGTGCGGCCGCCGCCGGTCGTGCGTTCCAGCGCGAAGCTGCGCGGTTCACGCCGCTCGACCACGACGCGTTCGTCACCTAGCGGCGTGGCGAGGACGAGATCCCCGGGAACGAGCGCGACGCGTTCGACGTGCTTGCGCAACTGCGCGAGCCGTAGGACGTCCTCGTCTTCGAAGCAGATCCACGCCGCGTTGCGCCCGACGCTAACGACACGTGCCGGACGGCCCTCACCGGGCGGTCGCATGAGTCGTGTGCCCGGGCGTGTAACGATGCGTTAGCCTCTGGTTCGCAAGGGATCATCGTGAAACGGTTCGCCAGCGTAACATTCGATGGTGTGCTCGCGGCATGCGAGCGCCACGGCGCGGCGCGCACGCTACGTTCTGCCGGAGCGACCGTAACATCCTGGAACGCGGGAGTGGGGCGTACCTACGCAACCGTCGTGCTCGATGCTGCAGCGGACACGGCCGCCGTCGCGACTGCCTCGGCGGCGCGCGTCGATGAGCCGCCGCTCGTCGTGTTGCACGTCACGCCGCGCTTTGCGGACCGCGTGGCCTGCATCGCGGAGGCTCTGGGCGGCCCCGGCCGTCCGGACGGCGTACGCGACATGCGTCACGACGGTGAGGTGCTGGTCGTCGAGGTCGACGCGCGTCGCACGTCGCTCGCGGTCGTGCTCGCGCTCGTCGACCTCGAAGCCGGCGGCGCGGCGCTGCGCCGCGTAGAGCCGCTCGTTGCGCTCGACGATGCGACGCTCGCGGCGCTGGCGGGGGCGGCGTTGCGCGAGCCGGACCTCGACGCGACGCGGCTGATCGAGACGTACCTCGAGCCGCTGCTGGCCCAAGGTTCGGCGTGAGCGAGCGACTCTCGATTCCGCTGCCGGCCATCCCCTTCGGCGCGAGCGACGCAGTCGATATCGTGGCGACGGCGCTCCTGGTGTACTATCTCCTGCTCCTCATCCGCGGGACCCGCGCAGTTCCGATCATCCTGGGTATCGCGGTGCTGGCCGCGCTGCTCGGGCTCGCCAATGTTTTTCATCTTTTGGTACTCGCGACGGTCTTGCAATTCGCGCTCGTCGGCACGGCGGTCACGCTGCCCATCGTCTTTCAGCCGGAATTACGGCGGCTGCTGGAGCAACTCGGCCGCGGCGGGATGATCGCGCGGCGTGAGGCGGAGGGGGAAGCGCACGCGCTGCGAGAGGCGGTCTCGACGCTCGCGGGCGCGGCAATCGTCCTCTCGCGCAATCGGGTCGGTGCGCTGATCGCAATCGAAGGGGCGACCGGGTTACGCGAGTACGTCGAAAGCGGCACCCGGCTGGACGCGCGGCTCTCCATCGAACTGCTCGTGTCGATTTTTACACCGCGCTCCCCGCTGCACGACGGTGCGGCGATCGTGCGCGGTATGCTGCTCGAGGGTGCCGGCTGTTTCTTGCCCCTCTCGGAGAACGTGCTCACCGAAAGCCACCTCGGCACGCGCCACCGTGCGGCAATCGGCTTGTCCGAACAAACCGACGCCGTCGTGCTCGTGATTTCGGAGACCGGGACGATTTCGATCGCCCGCCTGGGCAAACTGTCGCGCGAACTCGACGACGAAGCGCGGCTGCGCAGCGTGCTGCTCGCGTGCTGCCGCGCCTCGCGCGGCGGGCGCCCGGAGTTGGCGGCACGCGCGCGCTTCGGGCGGCGGCGCCGCCGCTCGCCGGAGCCTGCCGCGACGGGGGAATTCGCAAACCCTAGTGCTTGAGCGTCTGCGCAATAATTTACCATTAAAGCTCCTGTCGCTCGCGATCGCGGTGCTCGCCTGGGCGTACCTGCGGCTCACGCCCAACCCCGTCATCGCCGCGCGCTTCGTGCAGCAGGTGACGGTGCCCATCGCGACTACGGGTCTGCGATCCGAAGAGATCGCGCACTTCTCCAACCATGAGGCCGTCGTAGCCATCGACGTCTCGCGCGCGGGCGCGCCGATCCAGCCGGCCATGCTGCGTGCGGTGCTCAACCTCGAAGGCCGCGGACCCGGCGTGTATAACGTGCCGGTCGAAGTGATCGCTCCCAAACTCGAAATCAAGTCGCTATCGCCTGCTTCGGTGACGCTTTCGATCGAACGCATCGAAGCGAGGACGTTCCCGGTGACCGTGCATTACGTCGGAGATGCGCGGCGCGGCGTCGTGGTGCGACGCATCGGCGTGCTGCCTCGCGTCGCGACCTTGAGGGCGCCAACGAGCGAATTGCGCCGCGTCACGAGCGTGCGCGTCGACGTCCCGATGCCGAGCAATCCCGCGTCGTTCGACGCGATGTTGCGTCCCATCGCAACGGACGAGCGTGGCGCGGAGATCGTCGGTGTATCGGTCGCGCCGAATCTCTTGCGCGTCAGCGCGGAGTTCGTCGCGGCCGGGCGCGCGATTTAACGTGGCGCGCATCTTCGGCACCGACGGCGTGCGAGGCGTCGCCAACCGCGAGCTCACTCCGGAACTCGCGTTCGCGGTCGGGCGTGCGGGCGCGGCGGTTTTGACCGCGCTGCGGGATCCCAACAAACCCATCGTCGTCGGTCGCGACACACGGCTCTCGGGCACGATGCTTGAGGCGGCGGTCGTCGCCGGCATCACCTCGACCGGGCGCGACGCGCTCTCGGTCGGCGTCGTGCCGACCCCCGGAGTCGCGCGCATCACGGCGCTCGTCGATGCTGCGGCGGGCGTGATGATCAGCGCGTCGCATAACCCGATAGAAGATAACGGCATCAAGTTTTTCGGCTCCGACGGCTTCAAACTCAGCGACGCGCAAGAGTTTTCGATCGAAGCGGCGCTCCACGACCCTTCGCTTCCGCGCGCGACCGGAACCGACGTGGGCATCGCCCGCACGGCGCTCGGGCTCGTCGACCGCTACTTTGCGACGCTCGTCGAGGGCGCCGCGGACCTATCGGCGCTAACGGTCGTGGTCGATGCCGCCTACGGTGCGGCCTATCGCGTCGGACCGCGCGCCTTCGAACGGCTCGGCGCGACGGTCGTCGCCCTGCACGCCGAAGACGACGGAGCGCGGATCAACGTCGCATGCGGCTCGACCGATCTCGCGTCGCTGGCGGCCTGCGTGCGCGACCTCGCGCGCGAACGCCCGCACGCGCACGTGCTGGGCGTCGCGTTCGACGGCGACGCGGACCGGGCGCTCTTCGTCGACGAAACCGGCGCGACGGTCGACGGCGATCGCGTGATGCTCGTGCTCGGGCGTGATAAAAAGCGCCGCGGTTGCCTCCCGGGCGACACGGTCGTGGGCACCGTCATGAGCAACATCGGTCTCGAACGCGCGCTGCGCGCCGAGGGGATCGCGCTCGCGCGTGCGGCAGTCGGCGACCGATACGTGCTCGAGATGTTGCGCGCGAGCGGCCTGACGTTCGGCGGAGAACAGTCCGGCCACATCATCGATCTCGAACGCAATACCACGGGTGACGGACCGGCGACCGCGGTGGCGCTTTTTGGGATCGTCGCGCGCGAGCGTACGACCTTGCACGAGCTCGCCTCCGCGCTGCACGTCGCACCGCAGATTTTGCTCAACGTTCGTACGCCACGCAAAGACGTGCTCGAACGCGACGACGTGCGCGAGGCGATCGCCCGCGTCGAACGCGAGCTCGGCGGCTCCGGGCGCATCCTCGTGCGGTCCTCGGGAACCGAGCCGCTCATTCGCGTGATGATCGAGGGCGACGATCGCGCCCACATCGACCGGCTGGCGAGCGACGTGGCGGAGATCGTGCGCGCGGCGGCGCAATAGCCGCGGCATGAGTTGCCCGTTCCGTGGCGTCGTGCTCTGCGCGGCGCTTTGCTCGTTATTTCTTGGGTCAAGCGTCGCGGCAAACGCACAAAGCGCGCCCGCGTTACGCGTCGCGGTCGACGCCACACAGGCGCCGCAGAAGATCTATCACGTGACCGTAACGATGACCGCGCACGAGGGACCGTTCGCGTTTGTGTATCCCAAGTGGATTCCGGGTTACCACGGACCGGTCGGCCCGATCGAGGCGGTCGCGAACCTGCGCGTGAGCGCGAACGGAACGACGCTGCCCTGGCGACGCGATCTCGTCGACCCGTACGTCGTCGTGACGACGCTGCCCGCGGGCGCACGCGAACTCGACGTTGCGTTCGATATTGCCAGCGCCCACTCGCGCAATGGGCAGAACGAAGCGATCAGCTCGGCGCAGCTCGCGCTGCTCGAGTTCAGTAACTTCGTCATGTACCCGCAGGGCGCGAGCGGCGCCGACACTTCGGTTTCTGCGACGCTTCGCTTGCCCGCAGGCTGGAACTTCGGGACGGCGCTGCCGGTTGCGTCGCGCGTGGGCGATACCGTCACCTTTGCGCCCGCGTCACTGTACACGCTCGTGGATTCGCCGATCGTCGCCGGCGCGCACGAGCGCGCTTTCCCGCTCGACTCCAAACACGAACTCGACGTCGCCGCCGATAGCGCAGCGGCGCTCGAAGTCGAGCCGAAGTTCATTACGGGACTCAAGCATCTCGTCGCCGAGGGGCCGGCGCTTTACGGCGGCGAGCATTACCGAGACTATCATTTTCTGTTGACTCTGAGCGACCCGGTCGGTTTCGAGGGGATCGAACACCACGAATCCAGCGACAATCGTGCGCCCGAGAAGTATCTCGTGACCGACGGCGGGTACCGCGTCTTCGCGGACCTCTTGCCGCACGAGTACTCGCACTCCTGGAACGGCAAGTACCGCCGGCCCGCCGATCTCGCCGTGCCCGACTACCAAGCGCCCGAAAAAACCGATTTGTTATGGGTTTACGAGGGGCTCAATCAGTACAATGGCGAGAAACTCGCGACACGCGCGCGGCTCTCGAGTTTCGCCGATCAGCTGGACGAACTGGCGATCGCGGCGGCGAGCATGGATGTAGAGACCGGCCGTGCGACTCGTCCGATTCGAGACACGGCCGACGGGGCGCCGTTTCTCTACCAGGCGCCGGGCGCGTACCGTTCACTGCGGCGCAGCGCGTCCGATTTTTATACCGAGGGCAACCTCATTTGGCTCGACGCCGATGTCACGATTCGGCGCCTCACCCGCGGAGCGCGTTCGCTCGACGATTTCTGCAAACTCTTTGCGGGTGGGACGACTGCGGGCGTGCCGCGCGTGCAGCCGTATGCCGAAGCCGATATCTATGCGTTGCTCGATCGAGTGGCACCGTACGAGTGGGTGCAATTTTTTCGATCGCGCATAGCGGCCGTGCAGCCGCGCTCGCCGATGGGCGGCATTACGGGCGGTGGTTACCGCCTCGCCTACACCGATCGCGCGTCCGATTTTTTTTAAAGCGAGGGAAGGGGAGCGCAAGGAGGTCGACGCGATGTATTCGCTCGGTCTGACGTTAGCCAACGACGGCGAGAGCACCGGAACGATCCGCGACATTCGCGTCGATTCCAACGCCTTCGCCGCAGGTCTGGCACCGGGCATGCACGTCGTCGCGGTCGACGGCCGCAAGTTTTCCGCCGATGTCTTTCACCAAGCGTTGCACGCGCACACGGGCTCGTTTACGCCGCTGCGCCTCATCGTAACGAACGACGATTTCTACCGCGTCGTCGAGATCGACGCGCGCCAAGGAGAGCGCTTCCCGCACCTCGTTCGCGTGCCGAGCGCTGCGGACGTCCTCGCGAAGATTTACGCTCCCAGGACATTTGTCCCAACGCCCGAGCCGTCACACCCTGCCGACCGGCGGTAATGTTTCCTTAATTCGCGCCGAACATACGCAGGACACCACAATTCCGTAGCTAACCCGGCCCCAGACGTTCACGCGCACTCCGATTCAATTTCAACCACGCCAAATCGCCGAGTCCGAGCGTAGCTCGGAACGGGGGACTCCCACGGTGGGGTAAATGCGCCGGTCGGCGCACGGGCAACACTCTCTGGCCCGAACCCGTCAACTAACCTCGTAGGCGTTGAAAGAGAAGCATGTCTCGTTCGTTAGGGACGGCACTGTTCGCCGTTCTACTCGCCGGCTCCACAACCGGAATCGCTCACGCGGACACTCTGCCGGCCCCGGCCGCACCGATCGTCTCGACCGCCTTACAGGGCGGCGCAGACGTACGTGGAGAGGAGACCTCTGTCCCGGCGGCCGAGCCGTTCACGGTCACACCGGAGATGCGCGCCCAGTTGGAAGCGCTCGAAGCTGCGGCAGAGATGCCGAATGCGACCGCCGATCTCAAGATGTGGTCCGCGGCGCCTGCGGCCCCGGCCGCAAGCGACGCCGCCAAGCCGTCGGGGATGCTGAAGAAGGCAACCGATCCGATTCATCGCTTCGCGCGCGGCATCATCAGTCGCACGTCTTCGATGGCGCTGAGCCTCACGCGTAGCGCCATGCGCTTCATCGGCACGCCGTACGTGTTCGGAGGAACGTCGCCGACGGGTTTCGACTGCTCGGGATACACCCAGCATGTCTTCGCGATGCTCGGCATCGCGTTGCCACGCACGGCCGACGCGCAGTACGATGCCGGGCGGTCGACGCGCGGACGGATGACCACCGGCGACCTCGTGTTTTTCCAAACGTACGAGCCCGGCCCGTCGCACGTCGGCATCTACGTCGGCGACGGCAGGTTCGTCCACAGCTCGAGTCATGGCGTGATGGTAAGCCGGCTGGCCGATCGCTACTGGCGTACCCGGTACCTTGGCGCGAAGCGGGTCGCAAGCTTCCAATAGCCTCAGAAGGTCACGATGGAAACCAACGCTTTTTGTTCGGTCTGCGGGCACGCGGCCGCATCGCACACGCCGGCGGGCTGCTCGAGTTACGAGCCCGGCACCAAACTCTTTGCTCCGGGACCGTGCACGTGCAAGCGAACGCCGCTCGAGGCTCGGCACGCGCGGGCATTGTTGCCGCGACCGCGCCCGGGCGCGCCGAGGTAACCTTCCCAATCCCGTCGTACGGGCTTACCGCGGCTCGGTGGGGTGTCGCCAAGCGGTAAGGCAGGGGCCTTTGAAGCCTCCATTCGTTGGTTCGAATCCAGCCACCCCAGCGCTCTGCGGCCTTTAGCGCATGTGACGGAGCGCGACGCGCGCGAAGCCTTCCACGTCGGGGTACGATGTGGGCGCGTCGTTCGGGACGACGTGGACGGAGACGGAGCGTTTGTACCGCGTCACGTACACCGTGCCGTTGTAAAGGATGACGTCGCCGCCGAGGCCGTAGACGGGACGTGCCAGACTCTTGGCGTTCGCGTCGTTGTAGGGTGTGGCTCCCACGAAATCGATACCGCGGTCGGGGACGGTCACGATGATCTGGCCTTGCGATGCGTGCAGGAAGCAGATGGTCCCGCTCGCGCCCATGATCGCGTACGGGCGTTTCTCGCGCGAATCGATCGTCCAGCCCAGGAGGCGAAACGCGCTGACGTCATCGACGAGCTTGCACGCATCGGGCCGCGCGCTTCTCTGGGCGCTCACGAGCACCGGCGAGACCGAGATGGCGACGGCAAGGGAAAAGGCAAACGCGGCACGATACATTCGCGCGCAGGTTGTCGACGCGGTGCCGTGAGGCCTGGTCGTACAAGGGCTCGGGCCGTGGGCTTCGTAGCGAACCGGGATGACTCACCGCGAAGCGCTCGTGCGCCTCTTCGACTCATGGCGGACGGGAGATGCGCTACGCTCCGGGGCGCACTTTGCGATCGACGGTACCTACGGCGAGGCGCGTGGCGAACCGATCGTCGGACGCGACGCCATCGTCGCACATTTCACGCGCTTCTTTCGCGACGGGCCGCGCTTTGAATTCTTCGTCGACGACATGGTGGTGGAGGACAATCGCGCGGCAGTGCGCTATCGCTTTGCAATTGCCGCCGTCGATGGATCGTGGCGCGAACAGCCGGGCTGTGCCTTCGTCACCTTTAAGGACGGAACGATCGCGGAATGGCGTGAATACGAGGGGTAGCATGTCACCAGATTCGCTTAGCATCGACGTCTCGGCCGCGCGCGACGGTCACGTCCAACTCTTCGCGCTCGGCGGAACTTTGGACATCGCCACGTCGCCCACGCTGCGCGCCGCGCTCGTGGAAGCCGCCGACCGCGACAAACACGAGATCGTCGTCGATCTCACGCGGCTCGAGTTTCTCGATTCCACGGGCCTGGGCGCCCTCATCGGCGCGCACAAACGCGCTAGCGAGCACGGCGGCTCCGTGCGGCTCGTCGCGCAGGAGGGCCAGATCCTGCGCCTGCTGCGCATCACCGGGCTGCTGGAGGTCTTTGCGGTCTACCCCTCCGTAGAGGCCGCTCTGAGCGACGACGCGCGACTGGTCGGTCTGTAACCGCCGCCGCGGAGCCGAGGACCACTCCACGGCCTTGCCGTAAGCGCCCGCGTGGGATACGACGTCAAAGCCAACAGCGCCACCATCACGAACGGTCGAGATCGCGCGGGCGCCAGAGCAATGTACAAGGCCGTCGGCTTCACCGACGCCGACTTGCGCAAGCCCATCGTCGGGATCGCGAACACGTGGATCGAAACGATGCCGTGCAATCTCAATTTGCGTTCGCTCGCCGAACACGTCAAGCGCGGCGTGCGCGATGCGGGGGGCACGCCGATGGAATTCAACACCGTCGCGATTTCCGATGGCATTACCATGGGCACCGAAGGCATGAAGGCGTCGCTCGTCTCCCGCGAGGTGATTGCGGACTCGATCGAACTCGTAGGGCGCGGCCACATGTTCGACGCAATCGTCGCGCTGACGGCGTGCGACAAGACGACGCCGGGTGCCGCGATGGCGCTGGTGCGGCTCGACGTTCCGTCTTTAATTCTCTACGGCGGCTCGATTGCGCCCGGTAAACTCGATGGCGAGGACCTCACGATCATCGATGTGTACGAAGCGATCGGCGCGCATGCGGCAGGAAAGATCGACGACGCGCGATTGCAGGCCATCGAAGACCGCGCGTGCCCCGGCGCGGGCGCCTGCGGCGGCCAATACACCGCCAACACGATGGCGACGATCATGGAATTCATCGGTCTCTCGCCCGTCGGCAGCGCTTCGCCCGGTGCGACCGATCCGCGCAAGGAGCGCAAGGGTTACGAGGCGGGCGTGCTCGTGATGGACCTCTTGCGCCGTGGGGTGCGGCCGCGGGAATTGTTAACCCGTGAAGCATTCGAAAACGCCATCGCTGCCGCGGCCGGGACGGGCGGGTCGACGAACAGCGTCTTACATCTGCTCGCGCTCGCGCGCGAGGCCGGCGTGCCGCTCGCGCTCGACGATTTCGATGAGATCAGCCGGCGCACGCCGATCATCGCGGACCTGCGTCCCGGCGGCAAGTACGTGGCGCTCGACGTAGACCGCGCCGGCGGTATCCAATTGATCGCCAAGCACATGGTCTGGGCAAAGCTCGTTCATGCGAACGCGCAAACCGTCACGGGCCGCACGCTCGGCGATGAGGTCGCAGACGCCGTGGAAACGCCGGGCCAACTCGTGATAACGACGGCCGACAAACCGTTCAAGCCCACGGGCGGCATCGTGGTGCTTCGCGGGAATCTCGCGCCCGAGGGGGCGGTCGTTAAAATGGCCGGTCACGAGCGCCCGTATCACCGCGGTCCTGCGCGTATCTACGATCGAGAAGAAGATGCGATGCATGCCATCGAGAGCGGCAGCATCGTTGCCGGTGACGTCGTGATCATCCGTTACGAAGGACCCCGCGGCGGTCCGGGCATGCGCGAAATGCTCGGCATCACGGGTGCAATCGTCGGCGCGGGTTTGGGCGACACGGTCGCCCTGGTAACCGATGGCCGTTTTTCCGGCGGCACGCGCGGCCTCATGATCGGGCATGCAGCGCCCGAGGCGGCGATGGGCGGGCCGCTCGCGGCGTTACGCGACGGCGAGATCGTCGTCATCGATATCGACAAGCGACGCCTGGACACCGAAGTTTCCGGCGGCGAAATCGCCGACCGGCTGCGCTCGTGGTCCCCGCCCAAGCCGCACTATTCGAGCGGCGTGTTCGCGAAGTACGCCGCGCTCGTGTCGTCGGCCTCAGACGGCGCCGTAACCCGCGTTCCCGGCGAAGCAGCAGCGTTCGGCCTGCATGCAAGCAAGTAGCTGGGACCGGAGTTGTCGAACTTGCGGCGCCGTTCGTTTTACGGCATTGGTGTCAGCATGAATGTGACAACGAGTCGCCTCGGATTGACTCTCTCCCGCGCGAAATCGAGCGTCTTCGGCGCTGGGAGCGCGGGACGCGTCGCGGCTCGTCGTACGAACGCGGCGAGCGACGCAGCCCCGGACGCGGCAGAAGTCACCAACATTCCCGGGCGCCTCGAGCGCTTACCGATGAGCGCGTACCAACGCCGGATTTTCGCGATCATCGCGACGGCGTGGTTCGCGGACCAAGTGGATGTTGCGCTGCTTACGTTTCTGCTCGGCTCGATCGTCGTGACATTTCATCTCTCACCCGTCCAGGCAGGCTCGCTCGCGGCGATGACCTTCGCCGGCCAGCTGATCGGAAATGTTGCCGCTGGAATGACCGCCGATCGTTACGGACGCCTCGTCGTTTTTCAAGTAACGATGGTGATTTGGGGTTTAGCAAGCTTTGCGGCCGCGGGCGCCTGGAGTCTGGGGGCGCTCATGGTCTTTCGCCTTTTTATCGGCGTCGGCGTCGGTGGCGAAGCGCCCGTCGCGCAGGCGATGGTCAGCGAATTACTGCCGGCCTCCGTACGCGGCAAGTACATCGCATTTATGGAGGGGTTTTGGGCCGTCGGCTACGTGTGTTCCGGTGCGATTAGCTTCTTCGTTCTGCCGCACTTTGGATGGCGCGCGGTCTTCGTCGCGGTCGGCATGCTCTCGCTCGTGATTTTCGTCGTTCGTCGCGGGCTTCCCGAATCGCCACGCTGGCTCGCCGATCGCGGGCGTTTCGCCGACGCGGAACGGGTGATGTCGAAGATCGAAGCCGAAGTGCAGCGACGCACGGGTGGCCGATTGCCGGAGCCGCGTGCGTACGTCGTCGAAGTGCACGAGCACGCCAATGCACTCGCGACGATCTTCTCTCGCACGTATATCAAACGGACGGTCATGGCGACCAGCGTTTGGTTCTTCGCGCTACTCGGGTTTTTCGGGCTCAATTCGTGGATCGCCGTTCTGCTCAAAGCGCACGGCTTCTCGATCATCGGCTCCGTCGGATTCGTCACGCTCATTACGCTCGGCGGCATCCCCGGGTTTTACGTCACGGGCGTGCTGCTCGAACGGATCGGTCGCAAGCCCGTTACCGCTGCCGTCCTCGTACTCGGCGCAACGGCGGCATATTTCTACGGGAGCGCAACGAGCATCGTCGCCCTCTCCGTAACCGGGTTCGTCATGCAGTTCTTCATGTTCGGCATGTGGAGCGCGCTGTACGCGTATACGCCCGAACTCTACCCGACCCGCGCCCGTTGCACGGGCGCAGGAGTTGCCTCGGCGTTCGGACGCATCGGAGCCATCATCGGTCCGATCGTACTGCCGGTCGTCGTCGCAAACGCGGGCCAAGGCGCCGCCTTCAATCTCGGTGCCGCCGCGTTTTGTATCGCCGCAGTGCTCGTCCTGACCCTGGGGGTCGAAACCAAAGGCCGCGTTCTCGAAGCGGTGTCCGCTTGATGAGGTAAGCGGAAGCGCGCACCATGGGGCGCGGGCACTGGCCCGAACATTTCGAAATGCGAAACGCGGGCCCGCGCGCTCGGCGAGGCGTCGCGCGTGCGCGAGAGGAACGGAGCTTCGATGCAACTCGCCTGTAGCGAGTGCGGTGCGCGCGCCGGAGATACGCTCTTTTGTATCGCCTGCGGAGGCCTCCTCGCATTCGCACTCGATCCCGGCCGCTACGACGCGACCGCACTGCGCTCGCTCTTCGATCGACGCCGCGGTTCCAACGACCCGCTCGACACGAGCGGCGTCTGGCGTTTTCGCGAACTCTTGCCGCCGATCGCGCGGGAAAACGTCGTGACGCTGCGCGAGAACGTACTGCCGCTGTACGACGCCCGGGTGGGCGCCGACTATGCGAACGCAACGCACGCCTCGTACGTGCATCTCGGAATGAACCCCACCGCCTCGTTCAAAGATGCCGGCATGACCGCCGCGATTTCGCACGCGAAAGCTGCCGGCGCGCGCGTCGCCGTGTGCGCGAGCACCGGCAACACTGCCGCGGCGATGTCGGCGTATTGTGCGCGCGCCGGAATCGCGGGCCTCGTGCTCGTGCCCGCCGTCGGCATCAGCGCGGCCAAAGTCGCACAGACGCTCGACTACGGCGCAACGGTTGCGGCGATCGACGGTGACTTCGACCGCGCGCTCGATGTCGTGCGCAGCCTCGATCCGGCGCGCGTCGCGATCGTCAACAGCATCAATCCCTATCGCATCGAAGGCCAGAAGTGCGCGGCCTTCGCGCTGTTGCAGGCGCGCGACTGGCGCGTCCCCGACTGGCTCGTGCTGCCCGGCGGAAACCTCGGCAACACGAGCGCGTTCGGTAAGGGCTTTCGCGAAGCGCTCGCGCTCGGGCTCATCGATTGCGTACCGCGCATCGCGGTCGTGCAAGCCGCAGGCGCCGCTCCCTTCTCCAAGCTCTTTCGTGAGGGGGGCGATCTCGTGCCGGTTCGCGCGCACACGACGGCGACCGCAATTAAGATCGGCGCGCCCGCTTCCTGGCGCAAGGCGCTCGCGGAAGTGCGCACGTCGGGCGGAACGGTGCTCGACGTGACGGATGAAGAAATTGCCGACGCGCGCGCCATCGTCGGGCGCGACGGCATCGGCTGCGAACCGGCGTCCGCGGCGTCGCTTGCGGGTCTGCGTGCGCTGCGCGAACGCGGGACGATCGGCCGCGACGACGACGTCGTGCTCGTGTTGACCGGTCACGTGCTTAAAGACGGCGGGTACGCAACGGCGTATCACGAATCGGCCGCGCCCTTTGCGAACCACATCCGCTCGACGCCTACCGACGCGTCGCTGCGCGAACTCATCGACGAGGTCACCGCTTCGCGTGTCTAGCCGCCCGCCTTTTCGCGTCTCGGTTCCCGCCTCGAGCGCGAACCTCGGACCGGGTTTCGATGCCATCGGACTCGCGCTCGAGATGTGGTGCCGGGCGACGATTCAACCCGCGGTCGAGTTTTCGGTGTCCTTCAAAGCCGGCACGTACGTGCCGACCAATGCCGGCTTCGAGAACGAGATCGTGCGCGGCCTCGACCGCGTTCTCGGCGGCGGCCGCCCGCGGGTCTCGGTGCTCGTCGAAAACGAGATTCCGCTCGGCAAAGGCTTGGGAGCGAGTGCCGCGGGCGCCGTGCTCGGCATCGTGATCGGTGCCGAGCTTGCGGCGCAACGGCCCGCCGAACGCGAACTCGCGCGCCATGCGGCCGACCTCGAAGGCCACCCCGATAACGCGCTGCCCGCGCTGCTGGGCGGCGTGGTCGTCGCCGCGATGCCCGAGAACGCCGAGCCCGCGTACCTGCGGTTCGAGCCGCCCGCCGGGCTCTCCGCGGTGGTCGTGACGCCGCACATCGTGCTGCCGACGGCGGCGGCGCGCGCGCTGCTGCCGGCGAGTTACGAGCGGCGCGACGTCGTCTTCAACCTGCAACGCGCCGCGCTACTGGCAGCGTCGCTCGCGACGGGCGACTTGCGGTCGTTGCGCGTCGCGACCGGCGACCGCATCCACCAGCCGTATCGCGCACCGCTCGTGCCCGGTTTTTCGGAAATGCTCGGGTTCGAGCTGCCCGGGCTCCTGGCGCTGGCGCTTTCCGGCGCAGGTCCCAGCGTCATCGCGCTCGTTTCCGGTAACGGCAGCGCCATCGGGGCGGCCATGGCGGATGCGTTCGCGCGTGAAGGCATCGATAGCGACGTTTTCCATTTGGGAATAGCAACCCGAGGTGCTACCGTCGAGCAACTTGCCCCGGCGAGCGCGCCCGGCTAGAGCGCCGCGTATGGTCCCCGTCGAAGAAAGGCATTCTTTTGGCACAGGTCGCCGTTGACTCCGAGTACCGCCTTACCACCGAACCCAAGCTCAAAGCGTTCGTCGTCGAGGCTCTGACGAAGGTCGGCGTCGCGCAGCCCGATGCCGAGACCGTCGCCGATGTGCTCGTCGCCGCGGACTTGCGCGGTGTGGAGTCGCATGGCGTCGCGCGCCTGGAAACCTACTACGTCAGCCGCATTCGTAACGGCAAACTCAAAGCGACGCCGGCGGTGAGCGTCGTGCGCGAGACGCCGACCTCGATCGTCCTCGACGCCGACAACGGGCTCGGACATCCCGCGGGCAAACGCGCGATGCTCGCGGTCATCGAGAAGGCGAAGCAGACGGGCGCGGCCTTCGGTGCGGTGCGCAACTCCAACCACTACGGCATCGCCGGCTATTACGCGATGCTCGCGCTCGAAGCCGACATGATCGGCATTGCGTCGACGAACTCGGTACGCTACGGCGCGCCGACGTACGGCAAGGACATCATGCTGGGCACGAACCCGTGGGCTTATGCGATCCCCGCTCACAACGAGCCGGCCTTCGTGCTCGACTTCGCAACCACGACCGTGCCGCGCGGCAAACTCGAAGTCTACGGACGTAAGGAGAAACCGCTCAATCCCGGCTGGGCGATCGACGCGCACGGTAAGGAGACGCTGAGCCCGGTTGAAGCGCTCACCGGTGCGCTGCTGCCGCTCGGCGGCTTCGGTGTCGACAACGGCGGCCACAAAGGGTACGGCTTGGGTCTGCTCGTCGACATCATGTGCGCGGTGCTCTCCGGCGGCGCGTTCGGCAACGATCTGCCGCTGCCCAGCAGCGGTCCACAGCCGGGCAAGATCTCGCATTTCTTCGGCGCGATTCGAGTCGACGGTTTTCGCGACCTCGCCGCTTTCAAAGCCGACATGGATCGCGAACTGCGGGCATTTAAGGACTCGCCAAAGGCGCCCGGTTTCGATCGCATTTACGTTGCGGGCGAAATCGAATATGAGAAGACGCTCGCACACCGCGAGAACGGCGTGCCCGTCCACGTCAAAGTCTGGAGCGGGCTCGAGAAACTCAGCGGCGAGCTCGGCATCCCGTTCGAACTCGCCCGTTAGTGCCGGTCACCGTCGATGCGCTGCGCGCCCTCGGCGCGCGGCGCGTCACCTTGCGCACGCAGGCTGGCGAGTTCACGGGATTCGTTGCGCAGCGGGAGATCCCCGACGCTGCCGTCATGGTGATGTTCGCAAGCGACGCAGCGCCGCAGGAACCCCTGGTCGTCGCGCTCGGCGACATCGAGGAGATCGTGGAGAGGTAGGGTGCCGCCGCACTCGAACCTGGGCACGCGGATGGTGCATGTCAACGTGGGGTCTCCGGCCGGGGCATATAGCGTCGGCAGCACCGCGTTCTTTCGCTACGTCGTCCGGCTCTCCGACGCCGGCCTCACTTTGCGCCCCGCCGACGCGGCCGCAATCGATATTTTAAGCGCCATTCCCAACGCCTTCGTTGACGAGGACGAATACTCGGGGAACGGCTGGCGCGTCGTGCCCGCGGCCACCTATGAAGATTGGCCCGTCCTCGAAGCGACGCCCGAGCGCTTGCGCAACGCGCTCGAAACCGCACGCCGGCTGCTTTGGGAAAACGCGCAGCCGGTCGGCATTACCGCGCGCGAAATTTCGGCGATCGACGACGAGATCGAAAATGTCCTGGCCGTGCTCGCGCGGGCCGAAGCCGCCGGCTTCAGCGTCAACGTCACCTACGTTTCGTAAACGCGCCGCCCGTCACTGACGGCCGCCGAAGAGGGACCCTAAGACCCCGCCGATGTTGTTCGTGCCGCCGGCCTGTTGGGCACCTTCGGAGGCGGGCTCGTGATAGGTCATCGACTGCAGACCGACGCGACCCGGCCCAAAGAAACGGTTGAGCGTCAGCGCCGAGCCTCCGACAAACGTGCCGAGCGCGCCCAGGAGTCCGCCGCCGCCTTGGGATGAGAGCACGGAAACCGTATCCATGCGCACGTTCGCATCTTTCCAAAGCCACGCGCCGGGCTCGACGTCGAGCATTTCGCCCGGAGCCAGCGTCTTCTCGAAGACGTTGCCGTACCCGTGGAGCAGCAGGACGCCCTCGCCTTGTTGCGCGGTAAAGCGATCGATGAACAAACCGGTGCGCGAGAAGAACACGTTAGCGAGCCCGGTTTGGAAGTAGAAGTTGTAATCGATGTTGCTGGTAGCGAGGAGAAATTGATGCTCGCGGACGTCGATCGCTTGTCCCGGTTGCAGTCGCAGCGCGACGACTTGCCCCGGTGCCTCGCGCGAGAAGGCGATATTTCCCGGGCCTGCGGCCGTTGAGATGAAGATTTGCAGTCCGGAGAAGAAGCGCTTCGCCGCATTCTGCAGTCCCATGAAGCCGAGCGTAACGTTGGGCTGCTTCCACAGCAGAATGTGGTGTTCGAAGAACACGGTCTGCTGCGAGCCGAGCTCGACGTCGACGACGGGCACGAGCTCCCCCTCGACCTTGATAATCATGTCGCCCGTGCGGATCGGCTCCTTGGGATTGGCACTTTCGGGGACAGGCTCGCTGTAGGTTCCGACCTGCGTCACCTGCGGAGCCGGCGCTCCACAGTTCGCACAAAAACGCGCGCCGGGGACGAGCGCGGCTTGACACGTCGGACAATTCATAGCGACCTCCGTAAGCGGACAAACGCGCTGTTGGTACCCGATCTGTACCCCGGTGTTACGCGACCGGCCTTTCGTGTGCGCAATGGCTGGATCCCCAGCCTGCGACGGACATCGCACCTGAAGGTTACGGCGGCCTACCGTCTGTCGTCCTCCACCATCGTCCGTAGACGACGACGTCGTTGAGGCGGGATGCCTACGGTCACCGGGCACCGGGGGTTCGTTCCATGGGTATACACCGGGACTCGCGCCCCGGGCCCGGTTTCCACGTCGGTAGTTCACCCTCGAGGATCTAATCGATAATTCATCAAGCGATGAATTAGAGTCCTAGCGTTTTCTAACGCGCACGATTTCTTGGCATCGGAACGCTTTCTCAGCGTTCCCGGAGACATACGAACTGCAAGGCGGAATTCATCCGCTGATGAATTACCGGTGGTGCGAGAAAAGACGCGGCGTAAGAGACAGGTCAAACGCGGACGGCGGCCCGGCGTGCCGATGACGGCTCAGACGATCCGCCACACGGCCGCCCGGGCGTTTGCCGAGCGCGGGTATGACGGTGTCACCATCCGCGAGATCGCCGTGGGCGCCGGCGTCGACGCCGCCCTGGTGCACCATTACTTTGGGACCAAACGCGCGTTGTTCGAAACGGCGCTCGAACTGCCGGCGATCGTCAAGGGCCGGTTCGAGCGGACGTTGAGCACCGAGAGCGGGACGGGAGAACGGCTCGTGCGCGCTTTTCTCGACCGTTGGGACGCGGCTGCCGGCGGCGATACGTTGCCCGCGTTGCTTCGGGCGGCCGGCAGCGACGCCGCCTCCGCCGCACTCGTCGACGAACTCATCGACCGGACCATCGTGGCGCCCGCCACCAGCGGGATCGACGCGACGCGCGGCATGCCGACGCTGCGAGCGCAACTCGCCGGGGCACAACTGCTCGGTCTGGCGTGGCTGCGGTACGTGCTCCGGCTCGAGCCGTTGGCATCGGCCTCGAGCAAGATCGTCGCCAAGACGCTCGGGCCGAGCCTCGATGCCACGCTAGCCGGCCGCGACTACGGGCCGCGGCTCTAGCAGCACCCGCGGCTCTAGCAGCACCCGCGGCTCTAGCAGCACCCGATGGACCTTTCCACAAAGATTCTACATCATGAAACTAAGATTCTAGGATGTTGATTGCCGGTGCAGAAGGGTCGAAGGATGGCCGGGACACCACCCGAGCGACGCGGGCGCGCGACTCGCGACCAAGCACTGTACGTTCCGGCGGATGCGACGGTGCGCGCGTTTGTCACCGAGCTGCACTACGCGGCGGGACGCGGGGCGCGTACGTGCGAGGCCTATGCACGCGACATCGAGTTCTTCGCGAAGTTTCTGGGGCGCGACGTTCTGGCCGCCCAACGCGCGGACGTCAAAGCGTTCGTGCTGCATTTGGCGAGCGTGCTGCGTTATCAGCCGGCGGCGATCCGGCGCAAGCTCGTCGCGATCCGCCGCTTTTTTCGCTACCTCGTCGTCGAGGGCCGTCGCGAGGACGACCCGACGGTCGGTGTGGACGCGCCCAAGTTGCCCAGGCGGTTGCCCGTCGTCCTCGACGAAGACGAGGTCGCACGGCTGATCCGCGCGCCGGTGCCCGCCGGGCGGACGGAGTTTCAGCGCCTGCGCGATCGTGCGATCCTCGAGGTGCTCTACGCCAGCGGCATCCGGCGGGCCGAGGTTGCGAGCCTCAACGTCCACGACGTCGACCTCAAGCGGCGCATCATGCGCGTCATCGGCAAGGGCAATAAGCAGCGCACCGTGCTCATCAACGTGGCCGCGGCCGAAGCGATGGCGGGCTATCTCGGTCACCGGCCGCGCACGCCGGACGAGGCCTTCTTCGTCGGCCGGCGCGGCACGCGGCTGGGCGTACGGGCTATTTGGGAAATCGTCAAGACCTTCGAGAAGCTCAGCGGCATCAGGCTGCACGCGTCGCCGCACGTGCTGCGCCACTCGTTCGCGACGCATCTGCTCGAGAACGGCGCCGACATCATGACGATCAAGGAATTGCTCGGCCACGAGAGCCTGGCGACGACGCAAATCTACACCAACGTCTCGGTCGAGCATATGCGTAAAACCTACGACGACGCACATCCGCGCGATAAACGCACCGACCGCTAAGCGCATTTTACTGAAAGACATAGCCCGCAAGATTGAGGTACGAGTTGCCCTCTTTTGCGTTCGGTGTGCCCGCCGCGAAGAAAATCGTGTGCGCTCCGGCGGCTGCCCAACGCCATGCAAACAGAATGGAATTCGGAATTCGCAGACCCGTACTCGACTTGTTCTGCCAGATGCCCGTTCGGTCGACGGTTTCGACGCCGTCCACGAAGACACGCGCGTGCCCCGCTTCGCAACACCGGTCGCCGATCGTCCCGATGAACGCGATCGCCGATCCCCTGAACGTCACCGAATCGCCCGTGCTCAACGCCTTCGACACATAGGTCGCCGAGGTCCAATCGCTCTGCCGGCGCAGGGGTTGCGTTCGTCCGAGGTCGGCCGCCGCAAAGGCGGCGGTGAAGCCGCCGTTGGTCTGAAACGCGGTGATGAGGCCGCGTGAGATCGGCCCATCGAAGAATCGTCCGTAGCTGCCGTCCGATTCCATTTCGCCCGCCGCAGCCGAGGCGTTGCGTAAGATCCATGCTCGCGCGAAGCGTTGCTTCCCGGTCGTCGCCAAGCCGTACATGCCTTCGACCAGCGGTTCCACCACGTCGTTTTCTGCCTGAAGGTCTGCGAAGACACCATTGGGATCCGAGAGCGCCGTCGCGGCGGCTCGCCCCGTCGCCACCGCATCGTCGAAATATGCCCTCTTCTTCGTCGCGGCGTATAAGAGCAGCCCGTTGACGATCATGGTCCCGTTGACCGAGGCGAAGAACCGATGCGGCGTCTGCACGCACGAGGAGCCGCCATCGAAGACATAGACCGTGTAAAGCGGCATGTGTGGGTCGAGAAAGTACCGTCGCACCGCTGCATATTTACTTCTCGCCTTGCTCAAGTACGACGGCTCGCGCGTCGAGGCGGAGAGCAGCAACGCGGCCTTGACATAATTCGAGTCAGTTTCGAGCGTCTTGAGGCGTTGAACACCACCGGGGCGCTGAAACGCAATCGCCGGGCAGGCGCCGGAAGCGTAGACGGCAGAACCGTCCACAAAGCTGAACGCGGCTTTTGCCTTCGCGAGCGCCGCCGCGTCGCCGGTCACCGCAAAGTCGCGGGAGGCCGCGATCGAGTCCCACATGGGGACGTCACTCCAGGCGTCAGGATCGCACGTTTCGAGATTTCGACACGGAGGTCCGTACAAGGGTGCGCTGCGCTCGAGGTCGCGGAAGTATGGAACGAGCGCCTCATCGTGGGTCGTGAACCAGCGCAAGAACAGCGCGTAGGTGAGGTTGTCCGCACCCCAATCTGTATTGTTGGCCTTGCACTGTTGCAGGCACATCTTCCAGCGGCCACCGGGTTCGAACCACGTTTGCGTCATCGTGCCGGCTGCGCTTGCGCCGACTTGAGCGAACGTCAGCGGACCCTTCGCGATTTCTTCCTTCGGGCCGTTCCGCTGTAAGGCCGCCGCTGATCCATATGCGAATGCGACCAGAAGTATGATCGCCCACGTCACCGTTGAACGCAACGGACCAAACATTGCGTTGCCTCGCATAACCCTGCGGACCGGACGTGCCGGCCGCTGATCTACCTCTCTGAGGTGTAAGGCCGAATCCCTCTCGATCTTTAAAGGCGCGCGTGCGTGATGAAAACGATATTTTGTGGCGGCCCGTACACTCCAAAGGAGACAGCGCATGCTTAAGCACGCTAAGCCACGAAGATCGCGAGCCGCACGCGACGATGGTGCGTCGCACTTTTCTCCGGCATCCTTCAGCAATTCGCAAGCGATGGGGCGAAGAGGAAGGCAAAAGTGGACCTCCCCTCGCCGGCGTACGGCGTACACACGGTGACGAAAGCCAGAGGACAAAAAGCGGAGACGTTCTCCTCATCGGCCAGGATGGGGGCTTTGCGCTGACATTGAACGGTTCCCGGAGCGCGCGATGAACGCGGATCTCGTGATTCGGCCGCTCGAAGAGTCGCCGTCGAGCGCAGTATTGCTCGCGCTTGCTCGGGTCGTTGCCGATGCGTATCCGATTTCCGGTATCGACTCCGCTGAAAAAATCAGCTCGTCCGCAAACGAGCTCACATCGCTCGCGCGTCAGACGAGCTCGCGCTGGATCGTCGCCGAATCGAACGGGACGCTCGCCGGTGCGATGCGGTTGTACGATTACGAGATGAACGTGCGCGGTCACACTGCCCTCGCGGGCGGCGTCGGCAGCGTCGCCGTCGCGCTCGCGCATAAACGCCGCGGCGTCGCCCGCTCGCTCATCGCTTGGTATCTCGACCATTACCGGGGACGTGGCGCCGCGTTTGCCATCTTGCACGCCTTCCGGCCGGACTTTTATCGCGCGCTCGGCTTTGGGTACGGCACGCCGGTACACCGCTATCGCTTCGCGCCTGCCGCCTTGTATGTCGCGGGCGCGCGGGGATCGGTACGCGAACTCAACGTGGCCGACGTCGACGCGATCCTCGCGTGCACGGACCGCGTCCGCGCCGTCACCAACGGCCTCATTGCGAAGCATCGCTCGACGATCGAAAGGACGCTGCGCGAACGCAAATCCGTCTACATTGGGGCACAGAATGGGGGCACGCTGCGAGCGTACGCGCAAACCGTCGTTGAACTCGGCGAAGCCGGCCGCACGAACCACAATAGCCTCGTCGTACGTGATATCCATGCGGAAGACGGCGAGTCGTTCGCCGCGATCCTTGCGTACCTGCGCCGGCAGAGCGATCAATTCGCCTCCATCGTAATCGAATCGCAAGACGACGCGCTCTATCTCGCTGCAAACGATCCACGCGACGGCTCGAACGTCGTCATAGCTCCGCCCGCGGTGCACCGGATCGCCGACACCGGCTTAGGCATGATGTACCGGACCCTCGACGTGCCGGCCGCCGCTGCGTACCTTCGCGAGACGCTCGACCCTTTTGTCTTACGCATCGTCGTGAGCGACGGCTTCTACGAGCCGACAGCGGGCACGTGGACGTTCCGATTCGGACCACACGCCCCGCTAGCCGATGCGGACGCAGAACCCGGCGCCACGCTCCACGTCGAAAGCTGCGATCTCGCCTCGCTCGTCGTCGCCGCGCTCGATGTGCGAGCACTCGTGCGCCATCGGCGCGCGCGGATCGAACCGGCGGAGGCGCTCGGGCGCGTCGACCGTCTCTTTCGGACCGACCCGCCGCCGGTGAGCAACACCCGCTTCTAAGGTCGCTAACCACGTGGCCAAATGCAAGGCCGGCGTTCTTCACGATACGCCTAGAATGAACACCCAAATTTCAACGATGCCGACCGCCGTCTATCTCGACGAGCTCCTCGACGACCTGCGCGGGCGTCGCCGGGAACGCGGCCTCAGTCTCAACGCACTCGCCGAGGCGATCGGCCGGAGCCCGATTTTCGTCGGCGCCATATTGTCGGGACAGGCGACGTTGACCGCGGAGACCGCGAGGAGATTTGCCGAAGCGCTCGGCGTCGACGAATCGTCGCTCGCGCCGCTGACGACGCCGCCGGTTCGCAACTCCGATCCGCTGGTCTATCGCCTGCACGAACTCGTCGACGTCTACGGCGACGCGATCCGTGATGGACGTTCGAGACTTTCGGCGACGGCATTCTCAGCGCCATCGACCTGAAGATCCAGGTCGAGCGCAAGGGCGAACGCGCCCTCATCACGCTCGACTCGAAATTCTTACCGTATAAGGAGTTCTAGAGGCGAACGGCCCCAGCACTCGGGGGGTGTGGCGGCCCGTGCCCTTTACGCCGAACGGCGCTCGAGTTCGCGCGGCGTTTCCGCGCGCGTGTCCTGATTGTAGAACGACGCGCCCTGGCGGCCCGCTGCGGCTTCGCGCGCGAAGGTGATCAGATGGTGGCTGACCATACCGATGTGGAACATGGCCTCGACGTTGCCGGTTGCGAGCGTCTTCTTCGCCATGCGCCAGAACACGTCACGGTAGTCGCTGAGCACGCCCACCCGTACGAGCAGATTCGCAAAAATCCGCAGCGCCGTGCGGATATTGCGAAAGTTCACGCGCTGCTTGCTGTTGGGCGGCGTAATGCGATTCGGAAAGACGTGTTCGATGTGGTACTCGAAACGGCGGTAGAGCGCTTCGGGCGTGTAGGCTGCAGTAAAGGTCCGCCGCCACATTGCGACGGTCTGCTCGTAGGGGATCTTGAAGTCGACGTTGGATTCACGCCCCGGCTCATCGATGAGACGGCCTTCGGCCTCGAGGCGGCGGTAGAGTGGCGTGCGCGGTAGGGCCTGCAGCAGATTGATCGTCAGCAGCGGAATGTGTGACACCTCGACAAACTCGAGGATCTTCTCCGCGGTGTCGGGTGTATCGCTATCGAGGCCCATGATGATGCCGGAGACGACTTCCATGCCGAAGGTATGGATGATCTTGAGCGCTTCCATGATCGGCATCTGATCGTTGTGGCCCTTGTTCATCGCTTTGAGGGCCGCCGGGTCGGGCGTTTCGATGCCGCAAAAAATCGTGCAGAAATACGCCTCGCGCATCATCGCGAGCAGATCCGGGGATTTGGCGATGTTGAGCGTTGCCTCGCAGGCGAGTTGAACCGCAAACCCGTTGCGCTTCTGCCAGGCGATCAAGTGAGGCAGTAGTTCCTTTGCGGCTTTACGATTGCCGACGAAGTTGTCGTCCACGAAGTAGATCGCGCGCTCGCCGCCGTTGGCGAGAATCTCGTCGAGTTCGGCAACGATCTGCTCGGGTGTCTTGAGGCGCGGATTGTTCCCGTAGAGTTCGGGAATGTCGCAGAACTCGCAGCGGTACGGACAGCCGCTCGAAAATTGAACGCTCCCCAGGAAATAGTGCGAAACGTCGATCTTGTCGTAGGCCGGCACGGGAAACTCGCCGAGTGGATGGCGTTCCTTGGTTTCGAAGCGCATCTGCGAACGCGGACGCGCGACCGTTTGCGCTAGGCGTGCCACGAGCGCGTCCGTCGCGTCGCCGAGTTCGCCGACATGAAGATAGTCGAAGTCCGGATAGTACTCGGGACAACCCGACACCGATGGACCGCCGAGCGCGGTGACTTTGCCGTACAAGTGCGCCCGGCGGTTGATGTCATTAATTTGCGGCTTCTGAATGTGCATGCCGCTGACGAACACCGCGTCGGCCCACTTGAAATCCGCCGCGGTTGCGCGAGCGACGTTCTCGTCGACGAAGCGTACGTCCCAGTTCTCGGGGAGATACTTGGCGATGACGAGGATGCCCTGAGGCGGCATGAACGCCTTGACGCCGACGAAGGGATAGGCATGTTCGAACGTGCCGAACGACGGCGTGTAATGTGGAAAGACGCATAGGACGTTGCGAGCGACGGGCGCTTGCGCGCGCCTCATCCTGGGAGCAAGCAGGGATAGCGTTTGCGCCGCACGCAGAACGACGTTTGGTGACGGACGGAGCCGGTTCGCATGCGCTCGTCTGTGCCGCGGACCGTTCGCAGTCCTGCGCTTCCACGGACGTTCGAGCGGCCGCTGACACAAGGCGCGAGCCGGCGACGTAAGACCATGGAACGAACCGGGAAGGGCCCCAGACCGAGGGATGGCGATGACCGTACGACACGCAACACGAGAGACGCCGGCGGATGAGCGCGCCGCGCTCGCCTTCGCCCGCGGCATCATCGGTCGCGTATCGCGCACGTTCGCGATTGGAATCGCCGTCCTCCCGGGCGAACTGAGCCGGGCGGTGCTCGTCGGTTACCTGTTGTGCCGGATCGCCGATACGATCGAGGACGACGGCTCCGCGACTGCGGCCCGCCGTCAGGAACTGCTGGGGCGCTTCCTCGAGTGCTTCGACGATCCGCTCAAAGCGCAAACGTTTGCTAGCGAAGCTTCCGACATCGCGGCAGACGCGTCGTATCTCGAACTGATAGGGGGCACGAAGCTCGTCTTCGACCTTCTGCACGCACTGCCGCCCAAATCCGCGCAGATCGTCGAAAAGTGGACGCGAGAGATGACGCTCGGCATGAGCGAGTTCGTCGGCCGCTATCCCAATGGCATTCGCATTCAAACGATGGCGGAGTATCGCCGCTACTGCTACTACGTCGCGGGCACGGTCGGCCATCTTCTCACGGACCTTTGGTACGTGAGTTCCGCGCTCGTCGGCAAACGTGACTACGAACGGCTTCTGGTCAACTGCGAAGCCTTTGGCGAAGCCCTGCAGACCATCAACATTCTCAAAGACATCGCCTGGGACATCGAGCACGAAAATGCGGCGTTCGTACCCGAGGAGCTTTTTCGCGCCCGCGGGTCGAGCCATCACATGTTGCTCGACGGCGCTCTGCGTGCGCAGAATCGTGAGGCGCTCGTCGCACTCGTCGCGCTCGCGCACGACGACCTGCGTGCGTCGCTGCAGTACATCAACGATATCCCAAAGCTCGCGCTGCAGATTCGGCTCTTCTGCTTGCTGCCGGTGCTCTTTGCCGTGGCAACCTTACGTGAGATCGAGAGGTCGTCCGCGATGCTGCAATCCGGCGGCGGTGTGAAGATCTCGCGAGCGGAAGTCCGGTCGCTGATCCTCGCAGGGTCGCTTTCGACGATCAGTAACAAGACGACGCGGTGGCTAGTCTCAAAGACCAGCCGGCAGCGCTTCAAGCTCGGCCCGGCCAGACCCTAAAGCGCCTTGGCAGCATCTCTGCCATCGCGATCGACTACCCGCGAGCGACGATCGTGCTGTGGGCGTTGCTCTCGGTGGCGGGAGTCTTCGCGTTTTTCAACTTGAAGCTCGGCCTCTTCCCCAATATCACGTTTCCGGTCGTCATCGTCTCGGCGACGTCGAGCGCGATCGATGTCGACGTGAACGAGCGTCGCGTGACCGGCCCGCTCGAGCGGGCGTTCGGCTCGTTGCCTGGAGTGACGCGCGTGCACTCACTGACCTACCCGCAGTTCGTTGTCGCAGATCTTGCTTTCGATGTGAGCCTCCCGGTCGAACGCCGCCGAGCACAGGTTGCCGAGATGCTAGCGACCCTCAACTTGCCGCCCGGAACGAAAACGAGCATCTCGACGCTCGATCTCAACGAATCGCCCGTCGTCACTTACGCGTTGACGCGGCGCGGGATGTCGTTACGTGAACTCGCGCGCGTCGCCGACCACGATATCGCGCCGCGCTTACGGGCTTTGCCGGGCGTGCTCAAAGCCGACGTGATCGGGGGCGACTCGACGGGCGCGCACCCATCGGCCTACCGCTTCGACGGCGCGCCGGCCGTGGGAATCGCAATCGTCAAGCGCGCGAGCGCAAACACTCTCGACGTGGCCGATGCCGCCGCCGCGACCGTACGAGCCCTCGACACCACGCATAGCGGCGTTCGTATCCTGCGCACCTCCGAGCAAGCCACGTTCATCCGCGAAGCGACGCAGGCGACGCAGGAAGCCCTGGGAATCGCGGTGTTGCTCGCCGTCATGGTGATCTGGGCATTTTTGCGTGACGTTCGTGCCACGATGATTTCGGCGATCGCCATTCCCGTGTCGCTCCTTGGAACGGCATGCGTGATGTGGCTCTGCCGCTTCAACCTCGAGACGATCACGCTGCTCGCGCTCGCGCTCGTGGTGGGGGTCACCGTCGACGATGCGATCGTGGCCGTCGAGAACATTGTCCGTCACCTCGAAAACGGCGAATCCCCGCGCACTGCCGCCTTCTCCGCGAACAAAGAAATCGGACGCACGCTCGTCGCAGCCTCGCTCACGATCGTGGCCGTGTTCTTGCCGATCGGGTTGATGCAAGGGACGCTCGGGCAGTTCTTCCGTGCCTTCGGCATCACGGCGTCCGCGGCGATCATCTTCTCGCTGCTTGCGGCGCGGACGCTATCGCCGACCATTGCGGCCCGGTGGTTACGGCCGCGAACTCGCAACGGGCGCGAGCGTGCGTCGCGCGTCGTCCAATACGCCTCGTACCGGCGTATCCTCGGCTGGGCGCTCGGCCACCGTGCTGCGGTCGTCGGCATCGCGGTTGCCGCGTTCGTCGCGGGCCTCGCGCTCATCCCATTTATCCCCAAGGGCTTCATCCCGCACCTCGATAGAGGCGAATTTCTCGTGAATTTCACCGCGCCGCTCGGTACGAGCATGAACGACACGCAAAATGTCGCGCGGGCGATCGAAGACACCGTTCGCGGCGATGCCGCCGTCACGCATGTTTACACGACCATCGGGGCGCGATCCAATGCCAGTAACGTCGGAACGATCGACGTTCATCTTTCACCCGACCGGCGCGTCAAGACGATCGACGTCGAAAATGCGATTCGCGCGCGGCTGCCGGCGATCGACGGCGTCGCCACGACCGTCGCCGACGTCCCCTTCGTCGGCACCGATACCGCCAAGACGCTGCAGTTCGCCCTCGTCGGTGACGACCTCGACGCGCTGCGTCTCGTCGGGCGCAGGTTCGAGCATCGCCTGCAAAAGACGCCCGGCTTCGTCGACATCGGGGCGAGCGGCCTTTCCGACGGTACGCCGTTTTCAGGCGTCGAACATCTCGGAGGCCGGCGCTCGGTGAGCATCGCCGCCGATCTCGCATCGAGCCTGCAGATCGGCGACGCGAACGATCGCGTGACCGCCCTCGCGCGCAAACTGCTCCCCAAGGGTATCGCGCTCAGCTTCGGCGGCAGCTCCGCGGACGCTAGTAGCACGTTTCGCGATTTCGGCATCGCGCTCGCCCTCTCGGTCGTCGCAATCGTCCTCGTGCTCGTGGGCCTCTTTCGCAGTTGGGTCGATCCCATCGTCATCACGGTCGCGCTGCCGCTTTCGATCGTGGGCGCACTCTTCGCGCTTTGGGTCACGCGCGCCGATTTCGGTTTGATTTCGCTCATGGCGGTGATCTTTCTCTTCGGCCTCGTCAACAAGAACGCGATCCTGCTCGTCGACCGCATCAAAAAACTGCGTTCGCTCGGCCTCGAACGCAGTGCCGCGATCGCCGAAGCGGGCGCGCAGCGCCTGCGGCCGATCGTCATGACGACGGCCGCGACGATTCTGGGAATGTTGCCCATCGCACTGGGATTCGGAGCGGGCGCGGAGTTGCGCGCGCCGATGGCGGTTGCGATCATCGGCGGGCTCATCACCTCGACGCTGCTGAGCCTCATCGTCATCCCGGTCGCCTACACGCTATTTGACGATCTGGCGCGGCGGGGTGGCTCGACCACGTGAGTCGCACCGCCTTCCTAACCGGCGGGACGGGGTTCGTCGGCGCCAACCTCGCGCGCGCCTTGCTCGAGGACGGCTGGCACGTACGGGCGCTCGCGCGACCCCAGAGCGACGCGCGTAATCTCGACGGCCTCGACCTCGACCTCGTTCCCGGCAGCTTGACCGACGACGACCTGGCCGCGAAGATCGGCCCCGTCGACGGCGTCTTTCACGTGGCCGCCCACTACAGTCTCTTTCGCCGCGACCGCGACGCGCTGATGGCGAGCAACGTCGCGGGCTCCCGCAATCTTCTGGCGGCGGCGCGGCGCGCCGGGGCGGGCCGCACCGTGTACACGAGTTCGGTCGCCGCCATCGGCGTTAAGCCCGGCGCCGCGGCCGATGAAACCTACCAGAGCCCGCCCGAGCGGCTGATCGGCGCCTATAAGCTCTCGAAATACCTGGCGGAACGCGAAGCGCTTGCGGCCGCCGCGGCGGGCCAAGACGTCGTCATCGTCAACCCGACGACGCCGATCGGGCCCTGGGATCGCAAGCCGACTCCTACCGGAGAGATCTTCGTGCGCTTCCTCTCCGGGAAGATGCCGGGTGCGATTCCCGAGACCGAGCTCAATTGGGTCGATGTCGCCGACGTCGCACGGGGCCACCTGCTCGCTTACCAGCACGGTCTGAGCGGCGAACGCTACATCCTGGGCGGTGAAAACCTTCCGCTGCGGACGCTGTTGCAGCGCGTGGGCGCGCTGACCGGCCAATCGGCGCCGCGCTACGTACTTCCCCTCTGGATTCCGCTTGCGGCCGCATACGTCGATGAAATTCTGCTTCCGCGCTTCGGCCACACGCCGACCATTCCGATCGACGGCGTGCGCATGAGCCGGGAGTCGATGTACTACGATGCGTCGAAAGCGAACCTCCAATTGGGGTACGACTCCAAGCCGATCGATGGCGCGATTCGCGCGGCAATCGACTGGTTCGGCGGCAACGGTTACCTCGCAGCGAACGGCAGCGCTCTCAAGCGCGCGCATTCACAACGGAGAAACGAACACACACGATGGCAGTGACGCTCAAACAGGCGGCAAAAATCGGCGGTTACGTGATCGCACAGAAACTCAAGGGCCGCAAGAAATTTCCGCTCACGCTGATGCTCGAGCCGCTCTTCCGCTGCAATCTCGCATGTTCGGGCTGCGGGAAGATCCAGCACCCCGTCGAGGTCCTGCGCCGGCATCTTACGCCCGAAGAGTGTTTCCGCGCCGTCGACGAGTGCGGCGCGCCCGTGGTCGCCATTCCCGGGGGCGAGCCGCTGCTCCATCCGCAGATCCAAGAAATCGTCGAAGGGCTCATCGCGCGCAAGAAGTTCGTCTACCTCTGTACCAACGCGATCAAGCTCGAAGCGAGCCTCGATAAGTTCGAGCCCTCCGAATACTTCTCGTTTTCCGTGCACCTCGACGGCCTCAAACCCGCGCACGACAAGGCCGTCGCGCGCGACGGCGTCTTCGAGGTGGCGGTGAGCGCCATCAAGGCCGCCAAAGCGCGCGGCTTTCGCGTTACGACGAACACCACGATCTTCAATGACGCCAAACCCGCGGACGTGCAGGCCTTCTTCGACTTCGCGACCGACGAGCTCGGGGTCGACGGCATGATGATATCGCCCGGCTATCCCTACGAAAAAGCGCCCGACCAGCAACATTTTTTGCATGCCGCGCAGACCAAGGCGCTTTTCCAAGAAATCTTCGCCCCGTACCGCAGCAAGCAAAAGAAATGGAACTTCAACGCGAGCCCGTTGTTCCTGGACTTTCTGATGGGCGAGAAAGACTACGATTGCACGCCGTGGGGCATGCCTTCGTACAGTCTCTTCGGCTGGCAGCGACCGTGTTATCTGCTGGGTGAGGGCTACGCGAAGACCTACCAGGAACTGCTCGACGAGACCGACTGGTCGGCGTACGGCCACAAGAGCGGCAACCCCAAGTGCACCGATTGCATGGTGCACTGCGGCTTCGAGCCGACCGCGGCCGACGATTCGATGAAGCTCGGCAACATCTGGCGCTCGATGACCACGGTGATCGGCAAGAACTGACGCCCCGGCGGTGATCGACACGATCTTCGTGCCGCGCGGCGCCGAGGAGCGCGCGGTGCGGCGTGCGCTCGTGCGGGCGAACTCACCCCTGCGGGTCGTGACGACCGGCATCGGCCCGCACGCGGCCGGCCTCGCAGCGCAGGACGCACTGGCGGGCCCGACCATCGACCGCGCGCTCGTGACCGGCCTGTGCGGACTCCTCGCGGCGGCGTTTGCCGTCGGGGATTCGCTCGTGTACGGCGAGCTGGTACGCGACGCCGCCCGGCCGGTTCGCCTAGATCGGGAGCTCTCCGCACGGGTCGCGGAGCGCCTCGCGGACGTGCAAACCGGCATCCGCGCCGTCGCGGCGGAGGGCGTCGTCACGTCGGCCCGCGAGAAAGCGCTCCTGGGCGACCGCTATGGGGCACAGGCCGTCGACATGGAAAGCCTGCCGCTGGTCGAGCATCTGCAACGTGCCGGAATCGCAGTGGCCGTCGTCCGCATCGCAAGCGACGGCGTCGCCGACGATCTTCCCGATTTGCACATGGCGCTCGACGGATCGGGCGGGCTCGACGGGTTCGCGCTCGCGCTCGCCATGCTTCGGCGACCGATCGCGGGTGCGCGTCTGGCGCGCAACGGCGCCCGCGCGCTCTCGGCGCTCCAAGCGGCCGTCGGCGCGATCGTCCGGGCGTAGGCCGCCTGCCACGAGGGACGCCGAGCGACGCATGCGGTACTGTGCGCCATGGAAAACGCCGGGCCGCCGCCGACCCCTATCGTCCCGCCCTTCACGGCCTATTCGGCGCTCGCCAAAGTCAAGGCCGCCGAGGACGCGTGGAACTCGCGGGATCCCCAGCGCGTGTCGCGCGGGTACTCGGAGAATAGTGCCTGGCGCAATCGCACGGAGTTCTTTTCCGGCCGCGAGGCGATCGTCGCGTTCCTAGAACGCAAGTGGGCGCGAGAGCTCGACTACAAGCTCATGAAAGAACTTTGGTGCTATACCGATAATCGCATCTCGGTGCGGTTCGAGTACGAGTACCGGGATGCCGCGACCGGTCAGTGGATGCGGGCGCACGGCAACGAGCACTGGGAGTTCGACGACGATGGCCTCATGCGCCGGCGCGACATGAGCGCCAACGATTACCCGATCGAGGAAGCGCAGCGGCGCTACCGCTGATCCCCGGCGCGCGGCGCGATTAGTACGTGCGGCCCTTCCACGCGCCGCCGCGTTTGCGCGCATGGGCGAGCGCCGAATCGACGGTCATCGCCATGTACAGCGCTGCGGCCGCCGGCAGGCCGAGCGTTTCGAGCGGCGAGCGGCGGTAGAGTCGCAGCGTTGGTGCGTATGCGAAGGCCATCGCGCCCCAGGCGAGCGTCCCGGCGGCGGCGAGGCGGCCGTCGCAACGAGCGATGCCGAGCGCGGTTGCCAGTGGCGGAACGAGGTAGAGCAACGTAAGGCCCGCGACCGAAAGCGCGACGAGCCGATACGAATGTGCGAGTTGCGTAAAGGCCGTGCGTTTGACCATCGTCCACAACGGCGCGAGGTGCGCGTAGGGGCGAATGCTCGTGGTGCGATCCGTCAATCCAAGCCACGTGCGGGCGCCCGTGCTTTTGACTTCCCGCGCGAGCGCACAATCGTCGATGAGCCGGTCGGCGATACGCGCGAGGCCACCGATGCGCTCGAGTGCCGCGTGCGAGAGCAGTATGCAGCCGCCTGCGGCGGCTGCATCGGCACGCGACGGTTCGTTTGCCCACGCGAACGGATAGAGTTTCTGAAAGAAAAAGACGAATGCCGGGACGAGCAGCGCTTCCCACGCGCTCTCGCACCGCAGGCGCACCATGAGCGAAACCAAACCGAAGTCGCCGTATCGCGCTTTTGCGACGAGCGCCGCAACGTTGGCGGCGTCGTGCGCGATGTCGGCGTCGGTAAAAAGCCAATACGCGGGCGCACCGCGCGTGGCGATCACGTGTCGCACGCCCGTTTCCAGGGCATTGAGCTTTCCCGTCCATGGCGACTCCAAGGCGCGCGAGCGGACGACGGTCAGCCGGTTGCATCGGGCAACGCGGAAGGCGGCCGTTTGCGCGAGGACGGCCGTGCCGTCGTTGCTTGCGTCGTCGACGAGCGTCACGCGCATATCGCCGGCATACTGCTGTGCGACCAGCGTCGCAATCGACACGCCGATCGTTTCCGCCTCGTTGCGTGCCGGAACGATCGCTTCGACGCGCGGCCGCGGTCACGCCGGAGACCATTGCGTGCACGTGTGCGTCGACGGGGGCGTTCCAGAATTTGCCGCGCGCGAACAATAAGGTGGCCCAACCTGCGAGGGACGCGAGCGTTAGGGCGAGCAACGGCGAATACTTCACGGTGTGTGCGCTATTCGAACGATGCTCCGTCTTGCCTTGCGTGCCGCGTGACGCGCGTTTGTGTGTTCTGCGGCTCCAATGACGGCGATCGGCCCGCATATCGCCAGAGCGCGGTCGCGATCGCCCGCGCGCTCGTGCGGCGCGGCGTCGGGATCGTGTACGGCGGCGGGCGCGTCGGGCTTATGGGTACCGTCGCCGACGCCGCGCTCGCGGCCGGAGGCGAAGTGATCGGCATCATTCCGGAGATGCTCGCGGGACGCGAAGTCGCGCACCGCGGCCTGACCGAATTGCACGTCGTGGGTTCGATGCACGAGCGCAAGGCGATGATGGCCGCGCTCTCCGACGCTTTCATCATGCTGCCCGGCGGATTCGGAACGCTCGAGGAAATATTCGAAGTCATCACCTGGCGCCAACTCGGCTACCACGACAAACCCTCCGGCATCCTCAACGTCGAAGGGTACTACGATACGCTACTGGCCTTCTGCGACGCAACGGTCGTCCACGGATTCGTCAAAGCCGCCGATCGCGGCAACCTCGTTTCCGGTAAGGACGTGGATGCGCTCGTCGACGCGCTGCTCGCGCTCGCATCCCCCGCGACGCCGAACGATTAGTTCCAACCCGTGCGTTATTCGCGCGGCGCGTTTTCTTTCGCGCGTACGAGCCGCAGCAGCGCGTCGTTGTACGGAGTGGCGATCCCCAGCCGCCGGCCGGCCGCGACGATCGCGCCGTTGACGTGATCGATCTCGGTTTTTAGATGCGCACCGAGATCGACGGTGAGCGAGTTGCGGCCCTCGGGCGCCTTTGCGAGAATCTCGCGCACGTATTCCCATGGATCGCCGAACGGCAGGTTGATGCGCAGCGCGCGCGCGACCGCCGCGCTTTCGAGTGCGACGAGGCGTGCGAGCTGCGCGGCGTCGGGATCGCTCGCAACGATTCCGTTGCAGGCGTCGGCGAGCGCGGCAATCGGGTTGATCGTCGCGTTCGCCAGCAGCTTCCCCCACTGGTGCGGGCGGATGTCGTAGGCGATCGCGCACTCCAGACCGGCTCGCGCGATGAGCCCCTGCACCGCGCGCACGGTTGCCGTCGACGCGCCCGCCGAACCGACGACCGTCGCGCCCACGCCCTGCCGGCGCGAGCGGCCATGCCCGACGGCGAGGCTCGCTTCGTTCGTGATGCCGATGACGAGCGGCACGGTCCCGCCGAGCGCGGCTTTAATCGCCTCCTCGTTGCCCAACCCGTTTTGCAGCGAGACGATCGGCGTTGCGGGATTGAGCTGTCCGGCAAACGGCCGGATCGCGCTCAGCGTATTCGGGGCCTTGACGAACACGAAGAGAAAGTCGGCCGCGTACGCGCGCGCGGGATCGCGCGTTGCGAAGACGCGGCGCGGCGGCAGGTCCTCGATGGCGACGCCGCCGCTGGCGTTGATGGTTTCTACGACATCGCCGCGCACGTCGACTAACACGACGTCGTTCCGGTTTGCGAGCAGGTACGCGAAAAGCGTTCCCATCGCGCCCGCACCCAAGATCCCGATACGTGGCCGGCTTTCAGCGCTCATGTGCCATCAAAAGTAGTATCGGTAGCGGCGGCGACCCGGTGAAGCGCCCCCGCCGCCGAGCGATACGCCGAAGATGCCGGCGAGAAAGCCGCCGATGTGCGCGAAATAGGCCGTCCCGCCGCCCTGCTCCGAGAGCACGCGTTCGGACAGCGAGCCGAACCCGTGGGCGAATTGCGAAAGCGCCCACATTCCGATGACGAGAAATGCGGGTAGGCGCAAGAAGAGCGGAAAACAGCCGATCGGCACGAGCGTTTGGATGTCGCGCGTGGGATAGCGTATGAGGTATGCACCGAGTACGCCGGCGATCGCACCGGAAGCCCCTATGCCCGGCACGTGGCTGCCACCGAGAACGGAGACCTCCGCCAGTCCGCCGACGATGCCGCATGCGAGGTAAAACAGGACGAAGCGCACGTGACCGAACAAAAATTCGATTTCCGGTCCGAACACGAGTAGAAACAGCATGTTGAAAAAGATGTGCAGCACGCTGCCGTGGAGGAACTGCGAGGTGACGAGCGTGAGCAACGTCGGCGGTGCGGGCGGGGCGAGCTGCACGCCGTGCGTCACGTCGAACGGGATGAGCGCGTAAGCGTTGATGAAGGCTTCGCGCGCGGCGCTTGGCGTGAAGTCGAGCTCGTGCAGAAAAACCGCGACGTTGATGGCGACGATCGCGTAGACGGCGACCGGGAAGACGGGGTCGCGGGCCGTGTCGCGGAGCGGAATCACGCAGCGTTGCCGCTAGAATTCAAATTGGAGACCGAGCACGCTGCGGCGTTGCGCGTGCGTGATGTCGCGTTCGCCGCCGAAGATCTGCAGCTTCGGCTTCACAGTGAGGTTGAGGTACGAATCGAGGGTCGGATGGCGCAAATCGTAGAGGCGTGTTTCCAAACCGAGTGCGCGCCGCGCGACGCTCGCGGTGACGCCGAGGCGCGAGTACTCGATGCCGCCGCCGTACGTCAGCGCACCGGCGCGATTGAGCAGCATCAGATTCGCCGTCGTGGTGCGCTCTGACCCGATGTCGTTGACCCCCGCCTGCAGTCCCGTTTTGGCGTGCTGAAGCACGAAGATATTGAAGTCCGACTGCGGCCCGCGGTCGGCCGTGAGCAGCGGCGTGACGTTGCGGTTCGCACTTCCCGGCCGCTGCGGTGAAAGGGTGCTGACGCGAACCTGCAGCTGGACGAGGTCTTTGGTAAACGTGTTCAGACGCGCTTTGAGCGCGCCGAGCTTTGCGTTCGTGGCGACGCCGCCGGGAGCGGTCCCGGCCGCGGTGGGTTCTCGCGGCGCGCTCGTCGCTTGCGACGATCCCGGCGCTTTTAAGAGCGGGTTGGAGGGCGGGATGGTGCCGGGCGCCGGGGTTGCGGGCGCGGGGGCGGCAGTGGCGCCGGGGTCGACCCCATAGACGCTGGAGGTTCCGCCGAGCGAGCCCAGGAACGAGTCCACCTTCTGCGTCGTGGCGTCGATCTGTGCGACCGTGTCGCGAAGTTGCGCTTGCGTCTGGATGTTGCCCGTGACCTGACGCAGATCGGTCGTCAGTTCCGCGAAGGACTTGGCCGTCGCCGCAAAGTCGCGCGTCGTGTTGACGAGGTTATTCTTGACCTTCGGATTGGTGGCGACGTCGTGCAGCGAGTCGACCGTCTGGCCGAACGATTTGGCCGTCGTATTGAGCTGCGCGAGCAGCCCGTCGACCTGCGACGAATCGCGTTTGACGACGGAATCGAGCGAACTCGTGAGATCCACGACATTCGTGCTCGCGACGGTGAGATTCTTTTGCAGGGAATCGGTCAGGTCCTGAACTTTCCCCGTAAGCGTGGTGAGGGACCGGTTCGCATTGGTCGTGAGTTCGTTCGCGTTCGCCAGCGTCGAATGGAGCTGACCGAGCAGTTCGGGCTCCGTCTTCTGCAGCATCGCGAGGATCTGGTCGAGGCGGCGCACTTCGCCTTGGCCTTGTTCGAGGAGCTCCGCGATGGATGCGGGGTTGACGCCGCGCGGCTGCTGGGCGACCGGGGCCACGTCGTGCGGTAACGTCGCGACGTGCTCGGCGACGTTTTTGGGCGGATCGATGAGGACCGTCGGTTCACCCGTGAGCGGTGCTTGGATGATGAAGCGCGAGCCGACGGGGATCTCGTAACCCGCTTTGATGGCCATGACGACTTCGGCCGTATAGTCCGGCAGAAGCCGGATCTTGTCGACCGCGCCGATGGGCACGCCGCTCAGCGACACGACCGAGGCGGTGCGCAGCCCCGAGGCGCTGCGAAAATGCACGCCGACTTTGTAACCGCTCGAGCGCGTGCCGATGTCCCCGAGCACGTAAAAGATCGCGAAGACGGCGGCGATTCCGATGAGCGTAAAGAGTCCGACCTGGGCTTGTTTCGACATAGGCTACACACGATCGCGCGCGACACCGCTCAGAGCGGAATCGGCCCGACCTCACTCCCCTGCAAGAATTGCTGCACGATCGGATTGGGCGACGTTTTTAATTCATCGACCGTTCCATAGGCGATGATGGCTCCCTCGAAGAGCATCGCAACGTAGTCCGCCATCGTGAAGATGCTTTCGAGATCGTGGGAGACGACGACGGCGGTGCCGTCCAGCTGTTCGCGCAGGCGCTTGATCGTATCGCTCAGGACGTGCGTGATGATCGGGTCGAGGCCGGTCGTCGGTTCGTCGTAGAGCACGAGTTCGGGATTGGTGACGACGGCGCGCGCGAAGCCTGCGCGCTTGAGCATGCCGCCCGAGAGTTCGGAGGGCATGCGCGCGCTGACGTTCGAGAGGCCGACGCCATCGAGCGTATCGACGACGAGCCGCTCGATCTCCGGTGTGGTCATCTTCGTATGCTCGCGCAGCGGGAGCGCGACGTTCTCCCCGATCGTGAGGCTATCGAAGAGCGCGGCAAATTGAAACGAGAACCCGACCTTACGCCGGAAATCGATCAGCGCGCGGTTGGAAAGCGTCGCCAGATCGACATCTTTGACGAAGACCTTGCCTTCACTCGGCATCCGCAGGCCGTTGAGCAACCGCAGGATGGTGGACTTTCCGGCGCCCGAGAGCCCGATCAGGCAGGTGATCGCGCGTTCTTTGATTTCGAGCGAACAGTTGCGCAGCACGAACTTTTCGCCGTACTTGAGCGTAACGTTCTCGATGCGCGCGTAGTTCACACTCATCGAGCGGCGCCGAAGAGGAGGATCGACATGAGAAAATTCGACACGAAGATGAGGATGATCGACGTGACGACCGCACCCGTCGTCGCCTTCCCGACGCCCGCCGCGCCGCCGCGTACGCCGAAGCCCTGGTAGCAGCCGATGATGACGATGATGATCGCGAAGACGATGCCCTTGAGCATCCCCTTGATGTAGTCGGCGAACGCGCTGTACGAGCGCGCGGAGTCGTAAAATTGGCCGTAGCTGATCCCCGCGACGGTCTTCGCGAGATACATGCCGCCGAGGATCGAGATGATGTCCGCGAAGATGATCAGTATGGGCAAGATCGCGATCACCGCGAGTAACCGCGGGACGACGAGCATTCGCACGGGCGAGAGGCCGAGAGCCTCGAGCGCTTCGATCTGTTCGGTGACGACCATCGAGCCGAGTTCGGCTGCGATCGCGGCACCGGCGCGGCCGGCGACGACCACGGCGGTAAGCATCGGCCCCAGTTCCCGCGACGACACGTAGGCGACCGCGCCGCCGACGAGATCGGTGACGCCGTACTGCGCGGCTTGATTGGCGGATTCGAGTGAGATCACCATGCCCGTGAAGAGGGACGTGAGCAGAACGATCGGCATCGACTGTACGCCGAGCCGGTACGCCTGCGCGAACGTCTCTCCGATGCGGATGCGTAACGCTGCGGTATCGGTCGTCGCTTCGGCGGCGAGCGTCGCAGCGCCGCCGGCGTATTCGAAGAGCCCTGCCGTCCCGCGACCGACGTCTTCAAGGACCTTCATCAACGGGCGCATTCCGCGATGCGCGCGAGGACGCCTTGCGTCAGCTCGACGCGCCGCGCCGTCACGCCGCGTTCCGCCGTGAGATTGTATTGCAATTGACTGACTCGCGCCAGACGGCGATCGACGTCGGCGAGGTGCGCCCGCGCTTCACGTTCGAAACCGCCAAAATACCACCGGACGGTCTTCAGATACGCCGTGACGGCGCGGTCGGAAGTAGGAAGATTCTTCTCCAGCCGCGCGGTCATCGCCGCGTGCGCGCGGCGCATCTTGCGATCGCGGATGTAGAACCGCGAGATCTCGCCGACGAGCGCTTCGAGCGCGCGGCGTTCAACGGGCATCGGCGGCTCCGAGAGCTTGGCGCTGGTGCGCGAAGAGAGACGCGATCCCGCCCTCGGCGAGCGCGAGCATCGTATCGAGTTGCGCCCGATCGAAGGCACGGCCTTCGGCCGTTCCCTGAATCTCGACGAACGCGCCCGCGTCCGTCATGGCTACGTTCATATCGACGTCCGCGCGGCTGTCCTCGGAGTACGGCAGGTCGAGGTGGGCCATGCCCTCGACGAACCCGACGCTGACCGCTGCGATCTGCTGCAGGAGCGGCCACTTCGGCGACCCCGGCGTGAAATCGCGCCGCAGGGCGAGCGCCAGCGCAACGTAGGCGCCGGTGATGGCCGCCGTACGCGTCCCGCCGTCTGCCTGTAAGACGTCACAATCCACGACGATGCTGCGCTCCCCGAGCATCTTGAGGTCCGTGACGGCGCGCAAGGCGCGGCCGACGAGCCGTTGGATCTCGTGAGTGCGGCCGCCGATTTTGCCTCTGACGGATTCGCGCGGGGTGCGCTCCTGCGTCGCGCGCGGCAGCATCGCGTACTCGGCGGTAACCCAGCCTTTGCCTTGGCCGCGCAGCCACGGCGGAATCCGTTCTTCGATCGTCGCCGCGCAGAGCACGCGCGTGTTGCCGACGGAGATCAAGGCGCTGCCCTCGGCAAACGCTAGCGGGTTCACTTCGATTGCGACCGGTCGCAGTGCATCGAAAGCGCGGCCATCGGCACGCATCGCCCGAGTGGAAGTCATCGCCGCGACGTACCTCGCGCCGCAGTCGAATTCCCGTGAATGGGCTCGGGCGTTACTCGACGGTCACGGTCTTTGCGAGATTGCGGGGCTGGTCGACATCCTTCCCTTCGATGTCGGCGATGTGGTATGCCAGCAGCTGCAACGGCACGATATTGACGATCGGCGAAAGCAATTCGTCGACCTTGGGGACCCAAAAAACGTAATCGGCGAGCGCGGCGGCCTCGCTATCGCCGTAGTTGGCGACCACGACCGTAATCGCTTCCCGCGCCTTCGCCTCGGCGACGTTGGAAAGCATCTTCTCGCGCACGCGGCCGTCGGTAACGATGGCGACCACGGGAACCTTGCTATCGAGCAGCGCGATCGGACCGTGCTTGAGTTCGCCCGCAGCGTAGCCCTCGGCGTGAATGTACGAGATCTCCTTGAGCTTGAGTGCGCCCTCGAGCGCCGTGGGGAAGTTTACGTAGCGGCCGATGAACATGACGCTGCGCGCTTTTTTGAGCTTCTTGGCGACCTTGCGGATCTCGTCCGATTGGTTGAGGCATAAATCGATCGAGACCGGCAGCAGCTTCGTGCTTTCGGCGATCTCGCGCAAGCGTTCGATCGGCTCGCTTTCGCGCACGCGCGCGAGGTACAGCGCGAAGAGCACCATCGCGATCGTTTGCGAGACGTACGTCTTGGTCGCGGCCACGCCGATCTCCGGACCGCCGCGCGTGTAGAGCACGCCGTCGGCGAGCCGGGTGAGGTGCGAGCCCAGCACGTTGCAGATGCCGAGTACCGGTGCGCCCGCGGCTTTGGCGATCTTGACGGCCTCGACCGTGTCGGCCGTCTCACCGGACTGCGACATCGCGATCGTGAGCGTGCGCGGATCGAGTTTGCGATCCCCATAACGGAATTCGCTCGCGAGCTCCATCTCGACGGGCAGCTTGCAGAGCGAGCGCAGCAGGTACATGCCCACCATGCCCGCGTGAAAAGCCGTGCCGCAGCCGGTAATCGAAATCTTGGTGATCGCGCGCAAGAGGTACTCGTTCATCTTGAGTTCCGCGGCCAGTTGCGAATCGCCCGACTCGTCGATGCGGCCCGCGAGCGTCTCTTTGACGACGCTGGGCTGGACGAACATCTCTTTGAGCATGAAGTGCTTGAAGCCGTCTTTTTCGGCGGAGCTCGCGTCCCACATGATCTGTGTGACCTCGCGCTCGACCGGGTTGCCGTCGAAGTCCGTGAGCTGGTAGCCGTTTCGGTCGACGACGACCATCTCGTGCTCTCGCAGGATCACTTGCTTGCGCGTGTACTGCAAGATCGCCGGCGTGTCGGAGGCGACGAACATCTCGCCGTCGCCGATGCCCACGACGAGCGGGCTCGCGCCGCTGCGCGCGAACACGAGTTGCCCCGGCGTCTCCTGGGAGATGACGCCCAAGGCATAGGCGCCGGTGACCTGGCGCAGCGTCGTACGAACCGCCGCAACGAGATCGCCCGTGTCGTTGCTCTCGATGAGGTGGGCGAGTACCTCGGTATCGGTCTCGCTGCGAAACGTATGGCCTTCACCGATCAACCGTTCGCGTAGCGCGACGTAATTCTCGATGATCCCGTTGTGAATGACCGCGAACTTTCCCGAACAGTCCATGTGCGGGTGCGCGTTCGCATCGGAGGGGCGGCCGTGGGTCGCCCAGCGCGTATGCCCGAGGCCCGTCGAGCCGTGCAGCGGCTCCGTGACGAGGCGCTCGGCGAGCCGGCCCAGTTTACCCTCGGCCTTCGAACCCGTCAAGGCTCCGGCGCCGTCGATGACGGCGATGCCCGCGCTATCGTACCCGCGGTACTCGAGGCGCTGCAGGGAGTCCATGATGATTCCGACGCTGTCGCGGAAACCCACGTAGCCGACTATGCCGCACATACCGCTCTATCGCTCCTCGGAGGGGTGTCGATCCGTTATTTGATGCCGTCTTTGACTCGAGTGTACGGGATCTTCCCGAGTTCGACTTCCGCGAAGGCCGTCGAGACGGGCTTGTTCGGGTTGGCGTTGTCGGAGAGCGCGGGCGCCCCATTATTGAGCTGCTTTGCGCGCTTGGTGACCACGTTGACGAGGGTGAATTTCGAATCGACGTGCGTGAGAAGTCCGTCGAGGTCGCCGAATACTGTATCGCTCATGCGTTTTCCACGTTTCTGAAGGTGTCGTCGTTGTAGTGATGGATGCGGAACCGTTCGGCGCGCACGATGGCTTCCAGATCGTCGATCGCCGCGAGGTGATCGCGACGTTCCGGGGGCGCTTGTTCGTTGATGATAACGTAATCGAAGTTGCGGATTTGCTGGAGCTCTTTGTGCGCGATCGCCAACCGCGCGGCGATCTCGTCGCTCGATTCGGTGCGCCGGGCAGCCAGACGCATGCGCAAGTGGGAAAATTTGTCAGGCAACAGGAAGATCAGAACCGCACTCGGATAGCGGTGCCGGATCGCGAGGGCCCCTGTAACCTCGGGCTTCATAACGACGTCGTAGCCGTCGGCCAGCGTCCGATCGATAAACGACCGGGGCGTGCCATAAAAGTTCCCGTTGTACTCTCGCGTTTCGAGAAAGGCGCCTTCGGCCTGTTTTCTAAGGAACGTCTCGCGATCGTAAAAAAAGTACGCCTCGCCGTCGCGCTCGCCGCCGCGGGGCGGCCTCGTCGTTGCCGAAACCGAATACCGGAGGCGCGGCAGACGCGCGCGCAAGGTATCGACGACGGTGTCTTTGCCAGCCCCCGACGGGCCCGACACGACGAACAGCAAACCCGGGCCCGGGGACGCCAAACGCTCTCCTCGTGGGACGGTGAATCGGCAGCGTTCGGGTCGAGCGCCAGGCCCGCCTGCCCTCTTCTCCCGAGGCGGAGCGCATGAGAGGCCGGCCACTCCGGCTGCTGCTGATCGCCGGAGTGCTCGGTGCCTTCGCCCTTGCCGTCACCGTGCTGCACGGCCCCATCATCGCGACGGGCCTCGCTTGGGCCGGCCGGCTCGCGGGCTATAACGTTCGCTACGACGGCTTGTCCTTCGACCGGGGCCACGTAGTGATCGCGCATCCCGACGTCAGTTCGCTTGGCGGCGAGCCCGTCTTCACGGCACAGACGCTCGACATCGCGTACGATTCGCGCACCTTGCTGCGCGGGCCGCACTTCTACGGTATCTCGGGCATCGAGATCGATCGTCCCAAATTCACGCTCATCCATCACCGCGACGGCAGCTACAACGTCAACCTGCCAAAGAGCAACCCAGGCGCCAAGAGCGCGCCGTTCGTGCTGCCGCAGATCTATGTCATCGTCCGGAACGGGACGATCGGAATCCTGGACGATACGCGAATCTTCCGTCACAGCCGCCGCTTCGCGATCGAAAACGTGCAGGCCGACGTCGACGTCGATCCGCACGCGCTCTCGCGCTTCGTTGCCGGAGCCACCCTGGTCGAAGACGGCGGCACCTTTCCGATCGTCGGACGCGGCCGGTTCGATCCCGCGCGCGGCTACGAACTCTCGCACGTCACGGCGCGCAGGGTCGCGCTTGCGCCGTTGCTCGATTACGCGCTCAACTCGCCGTCGCTGCACATCGCAAACGGAGTTCTCAACGATGTCGACGCGCGCGTTTATGGCCTGCTCGACCGGGCGGGTACGATCGAACGCCACGTTTCGGTGACGGCCAAACTCGACCACTTCCAGCCTTATCTCAATAGCCTGGCGAAGCCGCTGCGCGATGGGCGCGGCACGATTCGGGTGTATGACGCGGGGCTCGCAATTCCGAAAGTCGACGGATCGATTGCGGGCGTCCCCGTGCGCATCGCAGGCGGCATCTTCGATCTCGCGCATCCGACCCTGCGGCTGGGCATCTCGGGGAACGGCGACCTCGCCCAACTGCTCACGCTTTCCGACGCGGTCAAGCGGCTACCGCTGCGCGGACCGCTAGGGTTTCGCTTGTTCGTCGAAGGCGATGCGACCGCGCCGCAGACTCTCGCGAGCTTCCGTTCGGCGCGGCTCTTCTACGACCGAGTGCCGATCGACGACGTGCACGGACTCGTGGCGCTGCACGGCGCCGAGACCGCGATCGTGCGTAGCGCCCTACGCTACGGCGGAATAGACGTCGGGGCGCGCGGCCGGGTGCTGTCGGTCGGCAAACACACGAACGTCGAACTCGTGGCGGCCCTGGGCGCTCCGGCGGCACGCCTGCCGTACGCGCGCGGCATCGTCGGCGATATGCTGCTGCAGGGGACGGCCGTGGTGCGCGGGGTCGATGCGCGCCTCGCGGCGACCGGGACGGTCTATGGGGACACGCCGGCCCAGCACTTGGGCGGCACGTTCGCCCTCGACGGCCGCGGGGTCGGTACGATCGGTCCGCTGGCCCTGACGGGTCCCGGCGACCAGGAGCTGATCGCGCAGGTCCAACTCGACCGTCCCGGCTTCCGCAGCGGCGCCGCCTTCGTGGCGGCGCGTCAGTTTCGTTTCACGACGGCGGGCGTCCAGCCGTCGCTGCCCGCAATGGCACTCGTGCCTTTGCCGGCAGCGGATGGGACCCTCGACGCCAACTTTGCGGGCGCCTTCAACGATCGGCGGTTTGTCGTCGGCGGAGACGCCCGGCTGCGCGACGCGCACGTACTGGGGTATCCCATCGAAGACGCGCAGGCGCGCGCCCGCGTCGACGACGGCCGGCGCGTCGCGGTCGACGCGCGTTACCGTGGCTCGCTTTCGGCGCTCGCCCGAGCGACGGGGCGCGCGACGCTGGTGCGCGGACGCGCCGACATTCCGTTTTCGGTCGTCGCAACGAGTGCGACCGACGCGCTCGTCTCGATCGGCGGCGCACGCTTCACCAACGCGAGCATCGGCGGGGTCGCGCTGCAAGGACTCTCCGCCACCCTCGGCGTGCGCGGCCGCGCGTACGACGTGTACGCCGCGCGCGCGACGCTCGATGGCAACGACATCGTCGCCCAGGGCAGCTTCGGCGACGGCGGAACCGTCGCGGTCTCCGCGAGCGACGTCGAACTGGCGGCGTTCCGTGGACTCGGGCTTCCCGTGCGCGCGGGCAGGCTGACCGCCCTCGCAGACGTCAGCGGCTCGCTTGCGGCGCCGCGCGTCGAGGGCGGCGTGGCGGTGGCCGGAGTTCCCGTCCCCGGGCCACTGGCAGCCTGGCCCGCGGTCGATGCTAACGCGGGTCTCACCTACGCCCACGACCGGCTGGCGCTGCGCGATGGGTTGGTGCGCGCCGGCGCGGCGGTAGCCTCGCTCGACGGCACCGTCGCCGGCCTGCAGGGCAGTCCCGGGGCGACGCGTTACGATCTCGACGCGCACGTGCGGCAAGCGGATATTGCGACCCTGGCGCGCGTCGCAAAGGCGCCGCTACGGTATCCGGAGGGCTCGCTCGATGCGGACCTCCGCGTCGCCGGCGCCGGAGCATCCCCCGCAGTTCGGGGCCGCATCGCGATCCCGGAGGGCGCCCTCAACGGTTTGCGCTTTCGCAATGCGGTGGTCGGCCTGGCAGGCACACCCGCAGCGCTACGGGCGAGCGGCGGTTCGCTGACCGTCGGTTCCTCGACCGTCGGTTTCGACGCGGCCCTGTCCGCCGGGTCGCAGACGATTGCCCTCCGCGCCCCGCGTGTCGACCTTGCGGATTTCAATGACTACTTCGATCGGGGTGACACGCTGGGCGGGCGCGGCAGCATCGCCATCTCGGCGCGCAACGCCCCCAATGCCGTTGTTACGGGCGGACGCCTCCGGCTCGCGCACGCCCGCCTGCGCCGCTTCGACTTCGGCGACGCACGCGCCGACTGGTCGACGCGCGGACGTACCGTGAGGCTCGATACCGCACTCGGCGGTGAAGCCGGCCGTTTGACGACCGCCGGATACGTCGAACTCGCGGCGACGCAACCCTTGCGCGACGCGCTGCACCGCACGAACGTGGCGCTCGCGACGCGGGCGCGCGGGATCGATCTGGCGGTCTGGCTGCCGGCCGCGGGCGTGCAGGCTCCGGTGCTCGGACGCATCGACGCCGACGCCCGGGCACGCGGCGCATTTCCGGCAATCGCCGTGGACGCCCGCGCGTCGCTCCTGGGAGGACTCATCGGGCGCGTCCCCGTGCGCACCGCAACGATCGGCGTCCGGGCCCTGCACGGCCGCGCCACCATTACCGACGCCCTGCTCGCCATCGACAACCTGCGGCTCGACGTCCGCGGGTCGGTCGGATTCCAGCCGCGCGATCCGCTCGCGCTGACCGTCGTGGCCCAAACGCCCGACACTGGCGCCCTTGCCAAGACCCTGACGGGCAAGGTGCTCGACGCGTCGGGCAGCGTGACCACGACCTTGCAGGTCCTCGGCACGCTCGCACGTCCGGTCGCAACCGATACGCTCGACGCGCGCAGCCTGCGTTACGAGCGCTTCACGCTCCCCGGCGCCCACTTGGAAGCGGCGCTCGATCCTGCACGCGTGCGCGTCTCGCGCGCCGAATTCGATTTTCAAGAAGGACGGCTGCTCGCGAGCGGCTTCGTCCCGGTAACGCGTGGCGCGGTGCCCAGTGTCGGACCGGCCACGTCGCCCGTCGCGCTCGATCTGAGGGTCGAGCACATGACGCTCGGGCAATTTGCGGCGTTGCTGCCCAAAGGCACGCAGGCCGCCGGGACGCTCGACGGTCGTGTCAATGTTGGCGGAAGCATCGCCGCGCCGACGCTCGGCGGAACGTTGGCTCTAGCAAATGGAAATTTCGTCGGGCCGCAACTGCGATCGCGGCTCACGAACGCAACGGCGCAGCTGACGTTCGCCGGCACGTCGGCGATCCTGCAGGACGCGCGCGCGACGGTCGGCGGCGGAACGCTGTCGGCGAGCGGCCGCGCGAGCGTGACGAGCCTGCGGCAACCCGGCCGCGATCTGGCGTACGCGCTGCAATTGCACAGCGACAACGCCGTGCTCGACGCACCGCAGTACCTGCGGGGGCGGGTCAACGGCAGCCTGGCTTTGACGCGCAGCGCCGGCCGCACGCCCGTGCTGAGCGGAGACCTCGCGCTGAGTTCGACGCGCGTGGCGCTGGCCGCGATCTTCAACCCGAACGCGCCGACCCCCACGGCGAGTGCCTCGCCGCTGGATCTCGCGCTCGATTTCGGCGTCGATGTGGGACGCGACGTGCGCGTCCAGGGCGGCCCGGTCGATATCGGCGCGCAAGGAAATCTGCGCGTCGGCGGAACGCTCGCCGCTCCGACGGCATCGGGCGAACTCGATTCGACGGGCGGAACGCTCAGCTTCTACCGTACGTTTCGCCTGCAGTACCCGAGCACTGTCGAATTCGATCCTAGCAACGGCGTGATTCCCAACGTCGACGCGGTCGCGACGACGACCGTCGATAATCCGCCGACCGACGTGACGTTGCACGTGACCGGTCGCGCCACGCAGCTCAACGTCGCGCTCGCTTCAGAACCGAACTATTCGCGGGAGCAAATTCTCGGATTACTCGTCGGCGCGCAGGCGCTCGGTGCCGTCAGCGGCGTACAGACGACGGCGTCGAACGGACGTCAACAGAATCCGTTTCAAGCCGCGGCCGAAGGTCAGCTCGGCACGCTGCTGACGCAAAGCGTGCTGGAGCCCTTTTCATCGCAGCTGGGCGGCGCCGTTGGCCTAAGCAATCTCGCCATTAACTACAGCCCGGGCGGGAGCCTCAACCTTGGCGCGCAGAAAAAAATCTTCAAGAACGTCAACGCCGTCTTTGCCGAGTCTTTCAATTATCCGCCGCGCCAGAGTTTAGGCTTGCGCGCTAGCCCCAACGACGCGACGGCGATTCAACTGACGTTTTTCAGCCAGCCGGCGAGCAATCGATTCGATACGTTCTCGGGAAATGGGGCGTTGCAGTCGAACAACCAGAGCGTGACATCGAGTCAGCCCGCGAACGGCTCGAACGGCTTTTCGTTGTCGTTTCAGCGCAGATTTTAGCTAGCCCGGCGTGCTCACGGATTGGCTCATCGTGCGACGGCTCGCCGCCGAACTCGACCGCGCGCTGCGCGGCGCGCGAATTCGTGATGCGGGCCGGCTCGCCGACGGACGCTTCGGACTGCGCTTTGCAAGGGGTACGGTCGCAATCGATGCGTTCGGCCCAACGCCGATCGTGACCCTCGATGGCGAAGCCACGCTCGAGCGCGCCTCGGGTTGGGTGCGCGCGATGGCGGGGGCTCTTTCGGGCTTACGCATCGAGGCAGTCCGCGCGCGCCGCGGCGACCGGTTGATCGCGCTCGACTGCACGGCGCGTTCGCGTTTCGGCGTCGCGAGCGGCTACCGGCTCGTCGTCGAACTCGTGCCGCGTTTCGGGAACATCGTTTTGCTTAAGGACGAAACCGTTGTGAGCGCTGCCAAGGAATTCTCGCGCGGTCAGAACGCGCGGCGCGCGACCGTGGTCGGCGAACCATACGAGCCGCCGCCGCTGCCGAGCGCCGCTCCCGGGACGACGACGCTGCTCGACGCTCTGCGCGAGCTCGTGCGGCACGATGACGACGCCACGCGCGCCGCGGCCGGCCGGGTGCTGCGCGCCGAGGTGCCGCTGCTGCCGCGCCTCGTCGCCGACAGCCTCGTCGCGGAGCTCGCGCCGCTCGTCACCGAAGCGACCGCGGAGTCCCTCGCGCGCCGAGCGCTCGGGCGCGCGCGCGACCTCTTCGCCGCGACCGACGGCATTGCGGACGCCATCGGCGACGTCTTTGCGTATCGCGAGGATGCACGGCTCGTGCAGTGTCATGTCGTCCCGCTCGCCCAATACGCGACGCTCGGGTGCTCGCGCGAGCCGGCGCTTTTACCGCTCATCGCCGAGAACGTCGGCGGCGCGACCCGCGCGCGCGCGGCGCAGGCTTTCGAAGCGCGACGCGCGGCATTGCGCGGGCGGCTCGCCAAGCGGCGCGCGGCGCTGCTCGCGGAGCGCGCGACACTCGAACGCGAACGCGATGACGCGAGTGCCCGCGACGCGCTACGCGCGGCGGGCGACGCGCTGTACGCCAACCTCGCCGAGGTGTCCTCGCGCGCGACGAGCTTCACGCCACCGGGCGATCCGACGCACACGATCGCCCTGGACCCCGAACTCGATGCAAAAGCCAACGCCGCCGCGTACTTCAAACGCTACCGCAAAGCCACGACCAAACTCGAGCACGTCGCGCGACGCCTCGCGGAGCTGGCCGCCGATGGCGATTTCACCGCTGAGCTCGCGTGGGAACTCGAGCGCGCCAGCCCCGATACGCTCGACGAGATCGCCGAAGCCGTCGCGCGCGCGGAGCGCCGCAAAGCCGCTCCGCGCGCCGGGAACGCACGCAAGCGCAAGCCGCTCGAGGTCCGTCTCGCGGGCGACGCACGCGTCTACGTCGGCCGCTCGCCGGCGGGCAACGCGGACCTCACGTTCCGGCTCGCCCGGCCGGACGACCTGTGGTTTCACGCGAGGCAAACGCCGGGCGCGCACGTCGTGCTGCACATCGACTCGCCACGACCCCCAACGGAGGACGAATTGGAACGCGCCGCGTCGCTTGCCGCCTATCACTCCAAAGCCCGAGCGTCCGACAAGGTGTCCGTCGATTACACCGAGCGCAAACACGTTCGGCGGCAGCAAAATGCGCCGGAGGGACTCGTGTGGTACACGGGTGCGCGCACGCTGCTGGTCGCGCCGCGTGCCGAAGCATGAGCGCGAGCTCGGAGCCTGCCTCGGCCGCGGGGCGCGCGTCGATCGCGCTCAGCGACGCGCGGCCGATGTGGCAGTCGCTCGGGATCTTCCTGATACCGCTGATGCTGAGCAACGTGCTGCAGTCGCTCGGCCAAACCGCCAACAGCATCTATCTCGGGCGGCTCATCGGCGTCGGGGCGCTCGCGGCCGTCTCGGCGATCTTTCCGATCGTCTTCTTCCTCATTTCATTTCTCATCGGCCTGGGCGCGGGAAGCAGCATCCTCATCGGTCAGGCGTACGGCGCGCGCGACGAGGCGAAAGTCAAGCAGATCGCCGGGACGACGCTCGCGCTGACGATCGTGCTCGGAATCATCGTCGGAACGCTCGGCGGCGTCTTCTCACCGCAACTCTTAGGGACACTCGGCACGCCCGCGGATGTGTTGCCCGCGAGCATCAGCTACGCGCGCGTCACGTTTTTCTCCATCCCGATCCTTTTCGCGTACCTGACCTACACGACGTTCTTGCGCGGCGTCGGCGATACGCGCACGCCGTTCCTAATCCTGATCTTCAGCACCGCGCTGACGTTCGCGCTCACGCCGCTCTTCATCGTAGGCGGATTCGGAGTACCGCACTTCGGCACGAACGGCGCGGCAATCGGCAACATCGTCTCCACGCTGCTCGCGCTCGTGGCGCTGCTCGTGATTCTGCAGCGCTCGCACAATCCGCTCGCCCTCGACCGCGCGATGCTCGCGAACCTGCGCATTCGCCCGAAACTCGCCTACACGATCGCGAAGATCGGGGTGCCGACGAGCGTCAATCTCGTGATGGTGTCGCTTTCCGAAATCGCCGTACTCTCGTTCGTCAACCGCTTCGGATCGACGGCGCTCGCCGCATACGGTGCGGTCAATCAGATCGTCAGCTACGTACAGTTTCCGGCAATCTCGATCGGCATCGCTTCATCGATTTTCGCGGCCCAAGCGATCGGCGCGGGGCGCACGGACCGGTTGGGTCCGGTCGTGCGCTCGGCCGTCGCGCTCAATTATGTCGTCGAAGGGGTGCTCGTCGTGATCGTCTACGCGCTCTCGACCGAGGTCATCTCGCTCTTCATTACCGCGCACGAAACAGTCGCCGTGGCGCACCGGCTTCTCTCGATCACGCTGTGGAGCTATGCCATCTTCGGCAACGCCCGGATTCTTTCGGCGGTCGTCGTCTCGAGCGGCTATGTCGTCTGGCCGACGCTGCTGTCGGTGCTCTCGATCTGGGGCGTCGAGGTCCCCGTCGCCTACGTCCTTATGAACCGCCTCGGCCTCGACGGCGTGTGGTATGGCTACCCCGCGGCCTACATCGCGGGTCTGCTCATGCAGCTCGCGTATTACGAATGCGTATGGAAACGCAAGACGTTACGGCGGCTGGTGTAAGCGGGACGGTCCCTTAGGGAACTAGTGCCCCCAGTTTGTCGGGCTGGACGACGACGACGTGTGCGGTGCGCATGTCGATGAGGTGTTCGTCCCAGAATCGATTGAGCGTGCGGTTCACGGTTTCGCGCGTCGTGCCGATCATGTTCGCCATCTCTTGATTGGTCAGCCGCAGCGTGATGCGGGTGCCGTTGGTGGCGGGCTCACCGAAATTTGTCATGAGGTTGAGCAACAGCGACGCGAGCCGCGAACGGATGTCCTGCGACGTCGTCGCCGAAATCAATTTGTTGGCCGCCCGCAGGCGTTCGGAAAGTGCGATGACGAGCAGCCGCCCGATGCGCGGGCTGCGGTCGATGAGCGCGAGGAAGTCGTCGCGTTCGATCGCGCCGACCTCGACGTCGGTGAGCGTGCGCACACTCGCGGCGCGAACGGCGGTATCGAAGATGCTCATCTCACCGAAGAAGTCGCATTCTTTGAGGATAGAGAGGATCGTTTCGCGGCCATCGGCGGCGACGCGTACGATGGCGACCGAGCCCGAGAGAATGAGATAAAAGGTCTGCCCCGGGTCGCCCTCACGGAAGATCGTTTGGTGTTTGGGATAGCGGCGCGTCGTGACGAGCTGCGCGACCTCGCTCAGCTCGGACTGCTCGAAATCGCGAAAAAGAGGAACGTTGCGCAGCGCGTCGAGACCGATCGTGCGGCCGGGCTCTTCGTCGCGCGGTTTCGGGGAGACCATACTACCGATATCGGCAGGCACCTCACGCACTTAACGTCGCGATCCTTGGCGGGTGTGATCCCCGTCGCGAGGAACAGGCGTGATCGCCCTGCTTTCGCGCATGAGCCGCGCCGCCCGCCTCGAACGGGGAGGCGACGTGTTCATCGGTTCATCCGGCACCGCCGGCCCGCCCCCAGCGTCGCTCTTCGACGCCGATGCGCGAGCAGCGCTCAAACACCACTTCGGCTTCGATGCCTTCCGGCCGCTGCAGGAAGAAATCGTCGCCGACGTGCTCGCGGGGCGAGACGTCTTCGCGCTCCTGCCCACGGGCGGCGGGAAATCGCTGTGCTTTCAGTTGCCGGCAGTCATGGCGCCGGGACTCACGGTCGTCGTCTCGCCGCTCATCGCGCTCATGAAGGACCAAGTCGACGCACTGACGGCCGCCGGCATCTCCGCGACGTTCCTCAACTCGACCCTCGACGGCGATGAAGCCCGCAAGCGAATACGCGGCTTGCACGAGGGCGTATACCGCTTACTGTACCTCGCCCCCGAGCGCCTCGCGCTCTCGCACGTCGTCAGCGACCTGCGCGCGTGGAACGTCGTGCGCATCGCCATCGACGAGGCGCACTGCATCAGCGAGTGGGGCCACGACTTTCGGCCGGACTACCGCCGCCTCTCCGAACTGCGCCGTGCGTTTCCCGCTATTCCGATCCTGGCGCTCACCGCGACCGCGACCGATCGCGTGCGCGACGACATCGTGACCTCGCTTGCATTGCGCCAGCCGCGCTGCTATGTCGCAAGTTTCAATCGCCCGAACCTCACGTATCGGGTGTTGCCGAAGGGCGACACCTTTCGGCAGCTGGCCAGTTTCGTCAAAGCGCGTCGCAAGGAAAGCGGCATCGTGTATGCGGCCAGCCGCCGTCAAGCGGAAACCCTCGCCGGCAAATTGCGCGATTCCGGGATAGCGGCCCTACCGTATCACGCGGGCCTCGAGAATACGGAACGCGCCTACAACCAAGAGCGTTTCGTCCGCGACGACGCGCGCGTCATCTGCGCGACGGTCGCGTTCGGCATGGGTATCAACAAGTCCAACGTGCGCTATGTCGTGCATTACGATCTTCCGAAGAATCTCGAGAGCTACTATCAGGAAACCGGCCGTGGCGGGCGCGACGGCCTGCCCGCTGAGTGCGTGCTCTTTTTCAGCGCGGGCGACGCGGCCAAACAGCTCGGCTTCCTCGATGAGAAAGACGAGCGCGAACGCGCGCACGCGCTCGAGGGTTTGCGCCGCATGCAGCACTACGCGGAAACCGCAGATTGCCGGCGCGTCGCGCTGCTCGCGCACTTTGGCGAAACCTTCGTGGCCGCGGACTGCGGCGGCTGCGACAACTGCCTGGCACCGCGCGCACGTTTCGACGGAACCGTCGTCGCGCAGAAGTTCCTCTCCACCGTCGTGCGGGTCCGGCAGGCTAGCGGCTTCTCCGTGGGACTCAACCATCTCGTCGACGTGCTCGTGGGGCGCGACACGGAAAAGGTCCGCGACTGGAATCACGACGCGCTCTCGACCTACGGAATCGGCAAAGGCACCGCGCGGCCGCAGTGGCTCGCCGTCGGTCGCGAACTCGTGCGCATGGGGCTGCTGCGCCAAACGCCGGGACTGCGCAGCGTCCTCGAACTCACCGACAGTGGGCGGCTTACCCTCCTCGAACGGCGGCCGGTCGCGCTCACGCCCGCCGCGCCGGCGCTTGCGACCTCGCGCTCGACGGGCGCCCGCGCGGACATCGCCTGCGACGAGGCACTCTTCGAGGAGCTGCGCACGCTGCGCAAGGCGCTCGCCGACGAGCGCGACGTCCCGGCATACGTCATCTTTCCCGATACGACGCTGCGCGCGATGGCACGCGACATGCCGCGCGATGCGGACGATTTGCGACGGATACCCGGCGTCGGCGACCGCAAACTCGCAGATTATGGCGCCGCTTTCCTTGCGGCCGTCGCGCGCTTCTTGGCCGAGCGCCCGGGAACCCGGGATCGACGCGCGTAGGCGCCTAGATGCCGACCTTTGTGGCCGCCGACGGCGCGGAACTCGCCTACACGGATCTCGGGCCTCGCGGTACGATCCCCCTTCTGTTCCTGCACGGCTGGCAGGGCGATAGCGGAACGTGGCTGCCGGTCATGGAGCGGCTTGCCGCGCGCCATCGGACCGTCGCGCTCGACCTGCGCGGTTTCGGCCGCTCCAACGCAGCGCCGGGCCCTTACACGGTCGAGACCTTCGCCGACGACCTCAGCGCTCTGATCGCGGCCCTCGATCTCGACCCGCTCGTTGCGATCGGCCATTCGATGGGTGCGGCCGTCGCACAACGCTTCGCCGTCGATCGCCCCGATGCGATCGAAGGGCTCGTGCTCGTCTCGCCCGTCCCTGCCAGCGGCGCTACGTATTCGGCGCGCACCGCCGAAATGTTTCGCAGCACCGCGGGCAACGCGCTCAACGCCAACGCTTGGCTCGCGCAATTGACCTATCGCCAGCCGCCGAGCGACGTCGTTGCCATGATGCGGCGCGCGGCCGCGGCCGCGCCCGCTCCGGTCGTTCTGGAAAGCTTCGATTCGTGGACGCAGCTCGATTTCGCGGCCGATGCGGCAACGATCGAGACGCCGACGCTCGTGCTCGCGCCCGAACACGATCGCCCCGAGTTCGCCCGCGCGAAGGTCGCGGACCTCATCGCCGGCAGCACGCTCGAAATCATCCCCGAGGCTGCCCACTATGTGCCGCTCGAACGCCCCGGCGCCGTGGCGGACGCCATCGAGCGCTTCGTGGACGCCTTGTGATCGGAGGCGCGGGCGAAGCGCATCCCCCGCACGTCCGGCTTACGCGCGGACAGTGGACGCGGCTGGCCGTCGTCGGGATTTTCGTGCTCTTCGTGATCGCGCGAGTCGCGCCGGATGGCGTGCGTGTGTTCCAGCCGCTCGGTGTGTTCGGTTACGTCACCGATGGCAACGGCGTCGTCGTCCACGCGCCGCAGAAGCCGTTGCCCGGTTCGGACCTGATGTTTGCCGGCGACCGGGTGCGCATCGATCGCATCAAACCGTTCGACCGCAAGCCTGGGTTCGTCGGGCTGGGCTACACCTACGACAACAGAAATCGCTACCTGCCGATCGAACGTCACGGCCGCGAGCGCATCCTGCACCTCATCGCACGCAACGAGTCGATTGTCAACCGCGTGCTCGTGGTGCTGCGTCTTTTGATTTTCGTCGCGGTCGTGTGTTTGGGTGCGATGCTCTTCATCATCAAACCGAGCGTCGGTACCGCAGCGATCTTCGCGTACACCCTCGGCGGGGAATTCCCGACAACCTATGGCGATCTCATCATTCCGAACCCCTGGCGCCAGATTCCCGAGTGGCTCGCCGCAACATTAACGGGCGGCGCGCGCTCCGCCCTACTGGTCTTTGCCGCGACGCTGTTCGGCGGCTCGCCGCGGCTGCGGCGGCTCGTGGCGTGCGCCGGCGCGGCCCTGGCGCTGGGGCTGGGGACGCTGCACGCGTATGGCTTCCACCAGCTCGTCTACGCGGCCACGCCCGAGCAGCGCCTCGACGATATCTACGCGCACCTCTCGACCGCTATCACCGCGATCACCACCGCAGCGTTCATCATTGCCTTTATGCGTGCTCGCGGTCGAACGCGCCAACGCATCGGCTGGATCGTCGTCGCCTTCGCATTTGCGGGCGCGGCGCGGCTCGCCTCCGATGGGCTTTTCCCGGCGCACATCCCACCGTGGTTCAACGGCATACTGCTTACCGTCGCCGTGTTGCCGATTCTCGTCGTGTGGATCGGCGTCGTGCGCGATCGGCTCTTCAACGTCGATTTCGTCGTCAGCCGCGCGCTCGTCTACGTCGCGCTTACCGCGGGAGTCATCGGAGCGCTCACGATCGTCGAGGAAGTCGGAACGCTGATCTGGTTTTACAACAGCGACCTCTCGTACGGCGTACTCATCGCGCTCTCGCTGCTCATCGGCGCGTTCACGGGCCGGCTGCGCGCGCCGATCGAAGGCTTCGTGGACCGCTTCATCTTTCGCGACCGGCGCCTGCAACGCCACGAACTCGAACGAATCGCGGGCGAGGTGCTCGACGCCCAGAGCGACGATGCCGTCTATCGTGCGCTGCTCGAAGACGCGACGCATGCACTGTCGCTATCGTTCGCAGGCATCCTCGAGCGCGGGCCGGACGAGACGTTCGTGCTCGAGCGCCGCTTTCAGTGGCCCCGCGATTACATCGCAACCGTGCGCGCGGACGACCCGCTCGTTGCCGGCATCACCCGCACCCGCAGCCCGCTCGCACTCAGCGGAAAGCAAGCCGCTCGCCACGGCCGCGCCCTCGCAGACGAACGCGTGGCCTTCGCAGCGCCGCTCTTCACCGAGCGCGCCGTGAGCGCGATCGTCGTGTACGGGCGCAACGTCAGCGGCCTCGATCTCGATCCCGACGAGCGCGAAGGTCTGGCGCTCGTCGTCGCCCACGCGTCGCTCGCGCTCGGGGCGATCGAAGTCGCCCGGTTGCGAGCTCATATCGAGGAAAGCGCCGCGCCGGCAGTCCCGTCGTGAAGTAGCTTCGAGCCGTGCGAACGAAACATCGCTCGTAGCGAGGCGAACATGCGAAGATCACGCACGAAGCCCATTGGTGTGGAAACGTTCACGCCGTTGCTCGCCGCTTCGCCAACGCGGCTCGAGCTCGTCGACGGGCAGGTGGTGGCTTTCGCGGGCGGCTCCGCGGCCCACAGCATCCTCGCGCTTCGCATCGCAGGGTTGCTCGCAGCCACGGTACGGCCCCCTTGCGTCGCGCATGGCGCGGACTTCGCAGTGCGCATCGATACCCGTGCGACCTATGTGTTTCCCGATGCTCATGTGACCTGCGAACCGTTCGATCCCGACGCGACCGCTAGCATTGCGCCGAAGCTCGTGGTCGAGGTGATCTCGCCTGAGAGCAACTATCGCGATCGTGTTGAGAAACTGGATGCGTATCGAAGCATTGCGAGCGTCGAAGAGTATTTGCTTGTGGACTCCCGCAAGGTCTGGGTCTGTACGTACCGCCGCTTTGCGACGGCGTGGCACGACGCAGTCTTCGGCGCGGACGATAGCTTCGAACTCTATAGCGTCGGATTGCACATCGCCGTGTCCGATCTGTACGCCGGAACGGGCCGCGTCATCGCGCCCTGACGGCGGGAATCGGTGTGCCACCCTTGACTTGCATCCATTTCAACTGTATTCATGATGGATATATCAGAAATGGAGTGTTAATGACGCAATTCGAGCCGCGTGACGCACTGCCGTTGGGCGCTGCGACCTTTTACATCTTGCTGTCGCTTGCCGGCGGCGAGCGGCACGGGTACGCCATCGGCAAGGAAGTGGACGAGCAGACCGGCGGCACGGTCAAACTTGGCCCGGCCACGCTCTATCGCCTCATCAAGCAGCTCCTGGGCGACGGCTGGATCGTCGAGGTCGAGCCGCCGGATGATGATGACGAGCGCCGGCGCACGTACCGGCTCTCACCGCGTGGGCGCGCGGTCGCGCGGGTCGAGGCGAAGCGGCTGGAGGACCTGGTCAACGTCGCGCGGGCACGCAGGCTCCTGCCGGCACACGCGGGGGGTGTGGGCGCGTGAACGCGGGATTGACGCGGATGTTCGGGTTGCTGCTCTGGGCCTGCCCGAGCGCCTTTCGCCGCACGTACGGTGCTGCCATGCGCCGGGATTTCGCCGACGCGCTGGGCGAACGCAGCCTCGTGACCGGCGCCTCGTTCCCGCTCGCCTCGTTTGCTGACGTGCTGCGTGTCGCGTTGGTAGAACGCAGCGCTACGTTCGCAGGGGATCTCGCGTTCGCTGCGCGCTCGGTTCGCAAAGCGCCGGGGCTCGCCGTAATTGTGGTCGCGACGCTCGCGCTTGCCATCGGTGCGAACGCGACCGTCTTTAGCATTCTGCGCGCGGTCGTGCTCGCGCCGCTTCCGTATGCGGACGCGAACCGCATCGTGGCAGTCGCAGGCCTCTTCGACGGCAAGCCCTTCGCGCTGTCGCTGCCGGATTTCGCCGATCTGCACGCCCAAAATACGTCGTTCGGCTCGTTCGCGGCATATGCGGGCGGTGCTTGAAAGACGTTGTCGGGCCGTGGCGAGCCGCGTTCGGTCACGACGTCCTTTGGGACCCTTGGGTTGTTCGACGTCTTCGGCGTGAAGCCGAAGCTCGGGCGCTTCTTCAGCGAGGCGGATGCGCGGCCGGGCGGACCGCAAAACGTCGTGATCTCCGAGGCGCTCTGGCGCACGCGGCTTGGTGCGGATCCGCGCGCGATCGGGGCGACGATCCAGCTCGATGAACGGCCCTGGCGCGTGATTGGGGTGGCGCCGGCGTCCTTTAGGGTGACGGGCGTTGACGAGTCGACGCAAGACGTGTGGTCGGTCGTTCCCGAACGCAGCAGCAGCCTGCAATTCGCTCGGGGCGCGCACTATTTTAGTGGTTTCGCGCGCTTGCGGCACGGCGTTCGTCGCGCTCGCGCTCTCGCTCGCCGGCATCTATGCCGTCGTTTCGTTCGGCGTCGTAGCGCGAACGCAGGAGTTCGGCATCCGCGTGGCGCTCGGCGCGGCGCCCGCGCAAATCGTCCGCGGCGTCGTCGGACGCGCGATGCGCGTCGCGGGAATCGGGGTCGCAACTGGGCATCGCACTCGCGGCCGCAACGACGCGCGGACTGGCGAGCCAACTCTACGGAGTCGCGCCGCTGGACCTCCCGACGTTCGCTACCGTCACGGCTGCCATTGCGCTTGCGACCCTCGGCGCTGCATTCATCCCGGCCCGGCGAGCGACGCGTGTCGATCCCGCGGTCGCTCTGCGGTACGAGTAAATGGACGTCGTTCGCACGGCTCGGAAAACCGCCATTGCGCGTCCGCTCGGCATCGTGCTACCGCTCGTCGCGCTCGGGGCCGCCGCGGTGTGGGCTCTGCCGCTGCTCGCACGCGGCACGACGGCCGGACCCGCCGTCGCGCGCTCGAGCATCGTCCTCGATGTCGCGCGACGCGGAACACTTCTGCGCTCCGTCAGCGCCGCAGGCGTGCTGGTGCCCGATCGCGTGCACGTCGTCGCAACCAACGCCGAAGGCATTGTCGAGAGCCTCCGGGTGCGGGCCGGCGGGCACGTCCACGCCGGTGAGACGATCGCGGTGCTGAGCAATCCCGAGCTCACTGCGGCCGTCGCCGATGCGCGCGCGCAGCTGGCAGCGGCGCAGGCCGAGTTGCGCAGTGCGCGGGCGGCCGCAAACGCATCGCGGCTGGACCGGGACGGCATCTATCGCTCCGCCGCCGCTTCGGCCGAACGCGCGGTCGACGCATACCGGACGTACGCAGCGCTCAACCGCAGGGGCCTCATCGGCGATCTACCCTATCACGAGGCCGCGAGCAAAGCGGGTGAAGACCGCGGCCTCGCCCAGATCGCCGCGCGTCAAATCGGCGTCGACGCGGCGAACTAAGCCGCAAAAATTGCCGCGGCATCCGCACGCGGCGAGCAGCTTAATGCGGGACTCGCCGCCCGCACGGCGCAAGCCGGCGCTCTCGTCGTGCGCAGCTCGAGCACCGGAATCGTGCAGAGCGTCGCGATCGATGTCGGCCAACACCTCACGCTAGGCACAGAGATCGCGCGCGTCGCCGAACCGCGCGACCTCAAAGCGGTCTTGCAGGTCGCCGACGGCGACGTGCGCGGCGTCGCCCCCGGCATGCGCGCGGCTTTCGATTCGAGCGGCGCCGGAGCGCTCGAGGGACACATCTCGCGCATCGCCCGATCGCGCAGAACGGCAGCGTCGCCGTCGACGTCGCGCTCGACGCGCGGCGAGCCGGCATTCGGCCCGCACAAAACGTCGACGGCACGATCGAACTTGCGCGAATCCCGCACGCGCTTTCGATCGCGCGCCCCCCGAGTGCCGCGGACGGTGCGACCATGACGCTTTTCCGGCTCTCGCGCGACGGCATGCGGGCGTATCGCACGCCGGTTCGTTTGGGGATTGGTTCTCTCGAACGCGTCAGCGTGCTCGCCGGGCTCGCGCAGGGCGACGCCGTGATCGTCTCCGATACGTCGAGCTTCAACAACGCTCCCGAACTGCGCATCATTTAATCAGAAAGGACGGCCGATGCTCATCGCACTACACAGCATTGGAAAGGTTTTTCGCACGCTCGCCGTCGAGACGCATGCGCTGCGCGACGTGACGCTCTCGATCGCACGTGGCGAATACGTCGCGATCGAAGGCCCCTCGGGCTGCGGAAAGTCGACCCTGCTCGCAATTTTGGGATTGCTCGATACAGCGTCTTCTGGGACGTACCGATTGAACGATGTCCCGGTCGACGGCCTAGGCCCGGCCGAGCGCGCGCGCGTGCGCAATAGAGAAATCGGGTTCGTCTTTCAAAACTTCAACCTCATCGGCGATCTCACGGTCGCACAGAACGTGGAGCTGCCGCTCACCTACCGCGGGCTTTCGCGCGCCGAACGCCGGCGGCGCGTCGCCGAAGCGCTCGAACGCGTGGTAATCTCGCATCGTGCCCGACATCTGCCCGCGCAGCTCTCCGGCGGTCAGCAGCAGCGCGTGGCGGTCGCGCGCGCGATCGCGGGTGAACCCGCCGTACTGCTGGCCGACGAGCCGACTGGTAATCTCGACTCTACGAATGGCGAACTCGTTATGGAGCTGCTGGGCGGCCTGCATCGCGGCGGCTCGACGGTCGTGATGGTCACGCACGATCCACGCTTCCATCGCTGCGCGCAACGCTCGATCTCGCTGCTCGACGGCTCCGTCGTGGGCATGCGCACCGATGAGGCGACAGCCCATGCTCGTACGGCGTAGCCCTTAGTGCCCGACGCCCTGGTAGCGGTTGAGTCCGAAACGCCAAAACGCGTAGGCGAACGTGACGAAAAAGACACCGACGAGCGGCGTAAAAAGACCGGCTGCCGGCGGCAAGGGCAGCGTGGCGCCCGGTTTGTGCAGAAAATAGGTCGCCGGAAAGTAGTTCATAAACGCAAAGGGCAACACGAAGGTCAGCAAGAGCCGTACGCCGCGTGAATAGATACCGATCGGATAGCGCGTGAATTCCTCTTCGAGTTGCAGCGCGATCCAGCGTAGCGCATCGACGCGCACGAACCAGAAGGCGAGCGTCGCGATGATGAGATTGATGGCGAGGTCGATCAGTGCGCCGCCCGCGACGACGAGCGGGACCAGGACGACGAAGGCGAGGTCGACGTGCACGCCCGCGTACCATGTTGCGACCGCGAAGTACGAGATCGCGAGCAGCAGCTCGTCGGGAAAGATTTGGCCCGGCGTCGCGATCGTCGCGAAAAGCGCGTCGAGCGGCCGCACGAGCGTGCGGTCGAACTCGCCGTTGCGGATGTGTTCCGGGATTTCGGAGACTGCCGAAAAGAGCGTGTTGTGCAGCGCGTGCGCGAGCATCCATAGCCCGTATAGAAACGCCATTTGGCGGAAGTTCCAGCCGTTCATCGACGGAAACTGGTGCAGCACGACGTAGAGCGTCGCGATGGCCGAACCGTGATACACGACCATGAACGCCATCCACAGCAGAAAATTTTCGCGATACTCGAGCGTCGTGAGCACATTGATGCGCCAGTACTCGCGGTAAAGACGCGCCATGCGCCGCAGGTCAGCCACCTTGGACGACGATCCGCCGCGCGCCGGCGCGCCAGACCACGACGGCGAACGCCCCGAGCGCCGCGAGCCAGAACAGTTGCACGGCAATGGCGCCCACGTACCGCTCGGGCGGAATCACGCCGACGTAAATGAGGAGCGGGGTGGAAAACATCGCCGCGAACGGCAGCGCGGAGACGACGTGCTGCAGGGCGGCGGGAAAGAACACGAGCGGCACGAGTTCGCCGCCGAGCAGTCCCGTCAGCCAGGTCACGATCATCTGCACGGCCGAGATTTCCAGCGTCCAAAACGCCGTACAATTGAGCAAGAAGTTGATGCAGAACCCGATGAGATACCCAATGAAGAAACTCAGGCCGAACGCGAGCGCGACGCCGGCGGACGGGACGTCGACGTGCACGACCAGCAGTGCGAGCGCGAGCGACGGAACGATGAGCAGGGCGTGGAAGAGCACTTCACCCGTGCCGTCGGCGAAGTAGTACAACGGCACGCTGATTGGCTTCATGAAGTCGGTCGCGATACTGCCGTCGTGCAGTCGCTCGTGCAAGGTGCGCGTCTGATCGATGTCCATCACCAGACCCATCAGCAGCGCGACCGTCGAATAGGTGATGATCGCGTGCAGCGGCAGATCGCGCGGCGCGGCGTTGTGCGCGTAGAGCGCCACCCAGACCATGCGCAGCAGATAGACGCGCACGAGGACGGAACCGATGTTGGTGAAGACGTCGAAGCGGTACGTTGCCTCTCGCGCCATCGCACGTTTCGCGAACTCGACGTATGGCTCGAAACGGAAACGCGGCGCGCGCGCGGCGACGCTCACGAGCGTTGCAGCTCCGGCCGGCTATAGCCGTCGGTGTAGATGCGCCGCACGATCGACTCGATGTCCGGTTCGACGATCGCGATGTCCGTGATCTGATAGAGTTCGGTCACCCGGCGCACGAGGACTTCGGCCGATGTCGTTCGCCGGTCGAAACGCAGCTGCACGGAATTGCCCTCCCGGCCGACGACTGCCGCCCCTTCGACTGTGACCTCGGCGACGCTCTCGAAGAGATTGACGACGAGCGTACGATGCGTCCCGTACTCTTCGCGCAAACGCGACAGGGCGCCGTCGTAGATGACGCGGCCTTCGTCGATGAGGACGATGCGGCGGCAGAGCCGTTCGACGTCGGCGAGATCGTGCGTCGTCAGGATGACGGTCGTTCCCCGCTCCCGGTTCACGTCGGCGATAAATGTTCGGATCGCTTCTTTCGCGATAAGGTCGAGGCCGATCGTCGGCTCGTCGAGATAGACGATCTTTGGGTCGTGCAACATCGCGCCCGCGAAGTCCCCGCGCATCCGTTCCCCGAGCGAGAGCTGCCGGACGGGTGTCCCCATGAAGCGCTCGAGATCGAGGATCTCGGAGAAGTGCGCGAGGTTCTCTTCAAAGCGTGCGCGGGGAATGTCGTAGATCGCTCGCAGCAGTCCGAACGATTCGCGTAGCGGCAGGTCCCAGTAGAGCTGGCTGCGTTGCCCGAAGACGACGCCGATGTTTTGCGCGTTGGCCTGACGATGATCGAACGGCGCGAGTCCGGCAACGCGGATCGTGCCCGCGGTCGGCACGAGGATGCCGGTGAGCATTTTGATCGTCGTCGACTTCCCGGCGCCGTTGGGTCCGATGTAACCGACGAGTTCGCCCGCCTCCAGTGCGAAGCTAACACCCTCGACCGCGACCTTCTCCTCGTAGGCGCGCGAAAACAGCGCGCGTACCGCCCCGCTTACGCCCGGACGGCGAACGACCGAGCGAAAAACCTTGCGGACGTCGACGGCTTCGATGATCGGCATGCGCGGCTCATCGTTCTGCGATCGAACGGATGAAGCATTGTGCGAGGAGAGGAACCGTGCCCCACGAACGGAACTTGGCCGCTGAGTCCTACGTTTGACTGACGGAACCGCTCGACTTCCGTCTTCGGTTTATGCTTACTCGGATTGGGGGTGAGATCAATATGGCAGCCAAGAAGAAAATGACCGGGAAGAAAAAGACGTCGAAGAAGGGCAAGAAGTAAAGCTTCCCGCCTGGTGCGTCTGTGCGCACATCTTTTATAACGTTATCATCACGAGGACGCGGCCGGCGACGGTCGCGTCTTCTTCATCTGAGGGTCTTCCGTGCTTGTCGCACAACTCACCGACACCCACATCGTTTCCGAGGGCGAGACCTACTGGGGTCGCGACACCGCGCACTATTTGCGCGACGCGATCGCGGCACTCACGACGCTCCCGGAGCGCCCCACCTGCGTGCTCGTGACTGGCGACATCGCCAATGGCGGAACCCCGCAGGAGTACGCGCGCTTCCGGACGATCATGGCGGATTTGCCCGTGCCATACTACGTGATACCCGGCAATCACGACGACCGCGACGCGATGCGGGCTGCCTTACCGGCCTACACCTATGGGTCGTCGCGCGAAGCGACGGTGCGTTTCGCAATCAAGGACTACCCCGTGCGCCTCGTCGGCCTCGACGCCAACGGCTCCGGGCGGTGGCCGGGCGCAGCGCTCGCGGACGACGTCTTCGCATGGCTCGAGGCGGTGCTGGCACGGCCGCAACCGACGATCGTGGCCGTTCATCAGCCGCCGTTTCGTACGGGCCTGCATTACCTCGACGCGTTGGGCTTTCGCGGCGCGCGCCGTCTGCGCGCGCTCGTGACCCGGCACCCGCACGTGGGCCGGGTGCTCAGCGGACACATTCACTGCGTGAAGAGTGCCCGGTTCGGCGAGGCGCTCGCGACCTCGGCGCCGAGCACCGCCCCGATGTCGATTCCGCTGCTCTTTATGGACGGCCGCATCACGGGGATGCGCCATGAGGCACCGGGCTTCGCTCTTCACGCGTGGTCGTCTGCGGACGGCTTTACGACGACGGTCTACCGGCGCGATGCCGCCGGCGCGTACCGCCCCCTAGGGCCCTGACTCTCGGACGCGCGTCAGGAAAGAGGTCACCGCGTTCCAATTTTCGGCCGCGCCGGCCGCGTTCTTGTCGTCGCGTAAGGTGGAACTGCCGTGAATGCCCGCGTGCGGCACGTAGTCGACGCGTAGGCTCGCGGGCGAAGCATCGACCACCTCCCGTGCCGCGCGCTCCTCAGCGGCGTCGCTTGCCGAATCGACGAAGAACGGCACGTGAATCCGGCGTGCGGCGTCGCGCGCAAATCGTTTGTTCGCAAAGTATTCACCCGGCGAGAAGGCGAGTACCGCGCCAACGTCGCGCGGGTGGCCGGCCGCAAGCGCGATGCCGAGCGACGCCGAGTAACTGCTGCCCCACACGAAGACCGGCGCGCGCGGAAAAGTCCGTTTCGCGTAGGCGAGCGCCGCTTCCATATCGCGCAGGACGTCGAGGAACGGGGCGTTATGGCCGAGGCGCGCGACGGTGGTGTTGGGCGGCGGGTAGAGGTCGCCGCCGGAGCGCTGGTCGATGGCCACGGCGTTGTAGCCGAGGATCACGAGGCGCGGCGCGATCGTCGCGTACTCGCCTTTGCCGGAGCCGGCCTGATGGAAGAGCAGGATGACGGGCGCAAGGGGTGATGGACCGGCGTACACGTCGGCCGCAATCGCCACGCCGTCGCTCGCCGTCAGGGTCGCCGGTGCGGGCGTCGGCGCGACGATTCTCGGAACGAGTCCGAGCGCGGCAAGAAAAACGAGCGAGCGCATCACGCGGGGAACTTCGGCGGACCGCAGACCGACCGCTTCCGCCGCAGCGCATTTACCGGTGGCGCGCCGCCCTTACCCCGGGCGCTGGACGAACGTCTCGGCGCCGGGCGTGGGCTCGGCGATGCTCAGGTGTAGGGGCGGCGGCGTGCCGGAACCGGCAGCGGCTGCCGCCAGACGCGAAGCGGCGCTACCGACGCTCGCGACCAAGCGCGGAGCGACCAGACCGGCGCGTCCGGCGACGCTCGATGCGCCGGTGGCAGCCACGCGCGCCGCGAGCGGCGCCTCTCGTACGGAGCGCGACGGCAGCGTCGGGATCTGCGCTTCGACCGCCGCGACGGCGTGAGCTAGTAGCCCGAGCGCGACCTCGCCCAGATCGAGCGTCGCGAACGCGCCGGAAGCACCGACGGGCTCGTAGGTCACCTCAGCCCGAGAGTAATCGCTCGCAACGCGTATCTCGACGACGCGCTGCACGTCGTCGAAGGCGCTCGGAATCGACACGCTATGAGAAAACCGGCCTTGCACGTCGACGGCGACGCGCAGCTTCGTTCCCTCGAAGAAGCCGAGCACGATGGCCAGATCGCCGTGAGTCTTGCTGCCGTCGGCGGCGACTTCGGCTAAACGCAGATTCGTTATCGGATCGAGCGTCTCGGTAAAATCGGCCAGCAGCAGGCGCAGCATCGTGCGCACGCTCAAGAGCTGCTCCATACGCTCCGCGCGTAGGTCGATGAGCCGCTTGCGGGCCGCGACCATGCGTGCGAAGTGCTGCTTCACATCGGGACTCATGCTCCCGACGTTCACGTCCCGGCCGAAGGGTGACCTCCGACCCAAAGGTGACGCTGTGGGAGTGTGGCCTATCTCACTCCGGCGGCGACGGCACCCCGGCGTCGATCTCGCGCAGATCGTCGGCGCTCAGGTGCAGGGAGGCCGCGCCGATCGTCCCGTCGACTTGGCCCGCCGTTCGCGCGCCGACGATCGCGCCCGAGACCACCGGATCCCGCAGCGTCCAGGCAATCGCGACTTCGCCGGGTGAGCGGCCATAACGTGCGCCGACCGCGCGCAGACGCTCGATGAGCGCGAGGTTCGCCGAGAGCCGCGGCTCGGCAAATTCGGGATTGCGCGAACGCCAGTCGCTCGCGGGCAGGTTGCGGGCACGTTCGGCGGTCATCGCGCCCGTGAGCAGACCCGACTGCATCGGCGAGTAGACGATGACGCCGATGCCGCGTTCGCGGCAATACGGCCAGAGCGTCGCTGCAATCTCGCGTTTGACCGGCGAATACGGCGGTTGCAGCGTCGCGACCGGTGCGACCCGCTCGGCCCGCTGCAGCTCCTCGACGCTGAAGTTCGACACGCCGCCATAACGGATTTTGCCTGCCCGGACCAGACCCGTGATCGCTTCCCACGCGCCGTCGATGTCGCCGATTTCGTCCGTCGGCCAATGGATCTGGTAGAGATCGATCGCCTCGACGCGCAACCGCCGCAGACTCGCCTCGCATTCGGCCACGAGCGAGGCCGGTCGCAGGTCTTCGCGGGTGCCGCCGTCGGGTTCGCCCGACGGGACGAGCCCGCACTTCGTAAAGATGTAGGGCTTGTGCGCCATACCCGCCAGGGCGCGTGCCACGACGTCCTCGGAATGCCCGAAGCCGTACGCCGCAGCGGTATCGATCCAATTGACCCCAAGGTCGAGCGCGCGGTGAATGGCGGCGATCGAATCGTCGTCGCCTTGCGCGGACCCCAGCCGAATTTCCAGCCGTCGCCTCCGATCGCCCAGGCGCCGAAGCCGACCGGGGTAATGCGCATGTCCGTCGCGCCCAGGGTGCGTGTCGCGAGCGTCGTTTCCATGCAGCCCCTTTACCCGCGAACGCGCGGAAGCCCGGCGGCATCGAACTGCGCACCCGTCATCCAGCGAATAAAAAGCCGGTAGCTCGCGTAGCCGGCTTTGACGTGATTGGATTTTAAGTAGCGGTCGTAGGCGGCGTGCTGGACGCCCGCGACCTGTGCGTTCACGTTGCGAACGTAGCGCGCTCGAATGGCCATGATGTCGTCGTACGCGATACGCGACATGTGGTGCGTGAGGCGGACGTTGCTCGGCAAGTTAAACCACACGAGGATCCAACCCGAATAGACGAGCAGCGGATCGTGCGACGTGGTGCACGCGATGACCGAGATGAAGTTCGCTTCGGATTCGTCCGCGAAGCCCGCGAGGTGCGCCCATTCGTGCGCGTAGATCGCCGGCCGCTCGTACGCGAACGCGGTCGCGTCGAGGTTGACCTCGTGCGTCCAGGGGTCGGTGAAACCGGTCGTCGCCGAGAGTTGCATCATGGGCTGGAACAGCGTCGCCTTGACGCGAGGCGGCGGAAAACTGCCGCGCGAGCCCAACCGTGCGATCGTCGCGCCGAACGTCGGCGCGAGGCGTCGCCCTAAGCCCGCGTCGTCGATGCGTTCCCGGTGTGCTGCGCCGGCGGATTCGGAGAGCCGGTCGGTCACGCGGTCGGCGAAGGCCGCGACCGAATCTTCGTCGGTCCGGGAGTCCTGCACCACGACCTTATCGGCCAGCGGCACGCGCGCGTAATTGTATGCCCACGAAAAATCGAACCACACGAAGATGGCGCACGCGACCGCGATCGTCCGCAGTGCCGCGCCGAGCGCGGCGCGGGCCCGGAAGCCGCGCGAGCGGCGCAAGGTTACGAACCAGTAGCGTACGAGCCACGCGACGGCGACGGCAAACAACAGATCGCCCAGGCAAAACGGCAGAGATCCCGTGAGCGCGCGCACGGCGCGATCGATGCCCGGATAGACGCCATCCGAATAGTGTGCTTCGATCCACCGCGGCGACGGTTCGACTTCTTTGACCCCCAAGGCCGCCACGAATGCAACGGCGTCGAAGGGAGCGAGGCGAAGGGTTCGGGGAACCGTGGTGTGGGGACGCACGGGGTGCCCTTCGAAGCGAGCATACAATGCTCTTTGCAGCCGTCGTCATCCCGGTCGTGCGTTACAACGACCCGGCGCTGGTCTTCGTTCGCCGGGCCGCGCATCTGCGGCGCAATCCCGGGCAGATCGCTTTTCCCGGCGGACTCATCGACGCCGACGATGCCGACGGCCGGGCCGCCGCGCTACGTGAGTTCGAGGAAGAACTCGGCGTCCCGCACGAGCGGGTGCGCATCGTCGCACGCCTCGAGGACGTCGTCACGCTCGCGCTTTCCGTGACGGTTACGCCGTTCGTCGGCCTGCTTGATCCGCCGCTCGAATACGCCCACGATGCGAGCGAAACCGAAGACGTCCACGAGATCCCGCTTGCCGCGCTCTATGCCCCTGAGGCGTTGCACCGCGGAATCGAGTCGGTCGAGCGCGACGGTACGCGCTGCGACGTGCCGACCTGGCTCTTCGATTATGCGGGGGTCCACGTGTGGGGTGCGACGGCGCGGATGCTTCACGCCCTCGTGACGCGTTACCCGACCCCGCATGCGCTGCTCGAGTGCGCTTAAAAAGGTTAGGCCGTCGTGAATCCTGGGTATCACTCCTGCACGCAGTGGTCATCTGACCACAGAACGGGGAGCGACATCGTGGGCGGCATCTTATGGGCGATTATTACGGTACTGTTTGTTTTCTGGCTACTCGGCTTCGCGTTGCACTTCGGCGGCGGGTTGATTCACCTGTTGCTGGTGATAGCGGTGATCATGGTCGTCGTCAATCTGCTGACGGGACGCGGCGCGCGAGTCTAAGAGTTTCGCGCGCGAACGGGTAAGGTGCGGGCGCGCTTCGGCGCGCTCGCTTTCTGTGCACCTCGGGTTCGCTCGCTGCACGGCGCGATGTCTAGCGGTCGCCCCGCTTGCGTTGCTTCGGCTCGAGGTCCGGCGGGTACGGTGGTCCGCATGCGCGCAAGCGTCATCGTCAACGAACGCTCGAGCGGGACCCGCCGGTACCTCGCCGATTTGCCCGGCCTCTTGACCGCGCGCGGTATCGACGTCGACGGTTTCTTCGCCGTACCGCATGAGAAGGCGCTGCGCAAATGTCTTCGGCGCGTCGTCGACGGCGGGGCGACGCTCGCCATCATCGGCGGAGGCGACGGGTCGATGACGACGGCCTGTGACGTACTGGCGCACGAGAACTGCGCGCTCGGCCTCGTGCCGCTGGGGACCGGGAACAGCTTCGCCCTGACGCTCGGCATTCCGAGCGACGTCCCGGGCGCCCTCGACGTCATCGCCGCGGGCCGGGTCGTTAAGGTGGATCTCGGTACCGTTAACGGCACCCACTTCGCGAATTTTGCAACCATCGGACTTTCGGCCGAGATCGCCGATCGGGCACCGCACGACCTCAAAGGAAAGATCGGCCGCGCCGCCTATGCCGTGGGCGGCGTGCGTTCGTTCTTCACCCACGCGCCCTTTCGCGCGAAGGTCCGCTGGGACGTCGGCAGGACCGAAGTGCGCACTCAGCAGATCGTCATCGCCAACGGGCGTTATTTCGGGAGCCAACCGGTGACGCCCGACGCGTCGATCGTCGATCGCAAGCTCGCGTTCTTCACGACGACGGGCGTCTCGCATCTCGAGGTCGCGCGCATGTACATCGCCTTCGCACTCGGCCTGCAGACGAAACTTCCCGACGCGATCGCGTTCTCGTCCCGCGAGATCGTGGTCAAAGCGTCACCGAAACAACTCGTCAGCATCGACGGCAACACGCTCGGGAAAACACCCGCGCATTTCGGCGTGGCGCCTCGAGCGCTGCGCGTCTGCGTGCCCGCCGGGTTCGACGATGCGCGCCGCTAGCGCGCTCGAGGTTCGGTTGTGGCTCGTTGCACTCGCGTGCTTCGTGCTCTTCTTCGTGCTGGGCTCGCTCGTGTCGTCGCGACCGCCCTCGAGAGTCGATCTGGCAGGCGCCGCGCTGCGCGGGGAACTCACGCCGCTTGCGTCGTTTTTCACCGCGCTCGGACGTACGTTTCCGGTCATCGCGGTTGCGGTGTTCGCGGCCGTCGTGGCACTCGCGGCACGCGCAAACGCGTGGCCGGTGGCCGCCATCTTCGTCTCGCAGCTTCTCTCGCAAGGCGTCGTCGGGTTCATAAAACCAATCTTTCACCGCATGCGGCCCGACCACTGGCTGCTCTATCGCGAGAAAGACTTGTCGTTTCCGAGCGGCCATGCGACGACTTCGATCGTGTTCTTCGCCGCGCTCGCACTCGTGGCGTGGCGCAGTCCGTCGTTGCCGCGTCCGCTCGCCTCGACGTGTGCGGCGGCGGCCGCGATATGCGTCGTCGGCATCCCGTGGTCGCGGCTTGCGCTCGGGGCGCACTACGTCACCGACGTGACGGGCGGCCTGCTGTTCGGCACGGGTTGGCTCTGCGTGGTCGTGGCACTCGCGCTGCGGTTCGGCGCCGTCGCCGTGTAAGGCGATGAACGACACGATCGACATGCGCGCGGGCGAGGCGCTCGACCTGACGCGGCTCGAACCGTACCTGCGCGCCGAACTGCCCGCTGCTAGGGGAGCCCTCGTCGTGCGCCAATTCGGCGGCGGGCACGCGAATCTCACGTACCTTCTGCATTTCCGCGACGGCGACGAATACGTGCTGCGCCGGCCGCCGCCTGGGCCGCTCCCGAAGGGCGGCCACGATATGGCGCGCGAGTACCGCGTCCTCTCGCGCTTGTGGCGCGCTTTCGCGTTGGCTCCGCGGGCGTATCTGCTGTGCACCGACCACGCGATCGCCGGCGCCGATTTCGTCGTCATGGAACGCCGTCGCGGCATCGTCATTCGCAGGGAGCTGCCGGCCGTGGTCGCCGGCGACCGGGATGCGTGCCGGCGTTTGGGTGAAGGGTTCATCGATGCGCTCGCGGCGTTGCACCGCGTCGATTATGTTGCGGCCGGAATCGCGGATCTTGGCCGGCCCGAGGGTTATCTCGAGCGTCAACTAGACGGCTGGGTCGCGCGTTGGCACGCGGCCGAGACGCCGGAGTTTCCCGACGCCTCGCCCTTTGTGGACATCTTGCGGGCGACGCGTCCCCTCTCGGGGCTACCCGCGCTCGTGCACAACGACTTCAAGTTGGAAAACGCGCTCGTCGAGGCAGCCGACCCCACGCGCCTCGTGGCGATTCTGGATTGGGACATGTGTACGCTCGGCGATCCGCTCGCGGATCTCGGAAACGTGCTTTCGCTCTGGACCGACCCGGGCGACGCACCTGCCCTCGGCAGCAGCACGATGCCAACGGGCGCCCCCGGTTTTCCCACGCGTGCGGAGCTCGTCGCACGGTACGCCGCCCAAACCGGCCGCGAGTGTTCGCGCGCGCCATGGTATCATGCGTTCAACGTGTTTCGCTATGCCGTCATCTCGCAGCAAATCTATGCGCGCTTCGTCCGCGGCCAAACGCACGACCAGCGCTTCAAGGACTTCGGCGCTTATACCGCGGCGCTCGTCGCACGCGGGACGGCGTTCGCGCAGAGCGGCATCTGATTCACGGCCCCTCGACCTACGTCTTTGACGCCGGGCACCCGTTCGTGCGATACTACGCCTAACTCCGCGCGATCTTTCGAGAGCCCCAGACGATCGCATTGCGCCCGCTCGAGAAAGAACGTCCGAAATTTCAGGTTTCGATTCATTCGGTCTGCGACCGCAGCTAGTGCGCGCCGTCGCGGACCTCGGCTTCAAGGAAGCCACGCCGATTCAGGTTGCGGCCATCCCACCCGGGCTCGCGGGTCGCGACGTGCTCGCGAGCGCCCCAACGGGCAGCGGCAAGTCGGCGGCCTTTGGCCTTCCGCTCTTACATATCCTCGCCGAACTGCCGCGCGGAAAAACGCGTTGCCTCATCCTCGCGCCGACGCGCGAACTCGCCGCGCAGATCTGCGAGCACTTACAATCGCTCGCACGTCACACCGGGGTCAAGGTCGCCGCCGTGTACGGCGGCGTTGGTTTCGGCCCGCAGGTCGGTGTCTTCCGGCGCGGCACGGACGTTATCGTCGCGACGCCGGGACGGCTGCTCGATCATCTGGCGCAGGGCACCGCTACCCTGGACGGTATTTCGCTGCTCGTCCTGGACGAAGCGGACCGGATGCTCGATATGGGTTTCTTGCCCGACGTACGACGCGTGCTCAAGCGACTGCCGGCGCAGCGCCAGACGCTCTTCTTCTCCGCGACCCTGCCTCCCGCGATCGCGGCGCTGACCCGCGAGCTGCTACGCGACCCCGTGCGCGTCGAACTCGCGCCCCCGGGCGCACCGGCGGTCGGCATCACGCAGACGATCTACTCGATCGATCAGCCCCGTAAAGCCGATCTGCTCATCGAATTACTCAAGGACAATAACATCTACAGCGCGATCGCGTTCACGCGCACGAAATCGCGTGCGAACAGGCTTGCGGCCACGCTCGCCAAGCACGACGTGCCGTCCGACCGCATTCACGGCGACCGGTCGCAAGCGCAGCGGACACGCGCGCTCGAAGACTTCAAACGCGGTAAGTATCGCGTGCTCGTCGCGACCGACATCGCGGCCCGAGGCATCGACATCGCCGAGCTCGGCCACGTGGTCAATTTCGACGTGCCGATGGTGCCCGAAGATTACGTTCATCGCGTCGGCCGAACGGCCCGCGCCAAAGCCACGGGGGACGCGATCACCTTCGTCGCGCCCGACGAAGAAAAATACTTCGCCCAAATCGAGCGGGCGCTGGGACGCCGCCTCGACCGAGCCAAGACGCCGTCGCTGCCGGCCGTCTCGGCGTTCGCCCCGCTGCCCTCGGGCGTGCAGCGTCAGCGTCCTCCGGCGCAGCGTCCGTCGCCCGTTCAACCGCCGGGCCCGCGCCGGCTGCACCCGCCGCCGCCCCATGCCGGCCGCCCGAGCCGCCCCGCCAACGGGCGTTCGCGCTAGGAACACCGCTCGACCGGGTCGAGCCGGGCGAGTTCGTCATCCGTAAACAGTTCGGAGCGCGTGAGGAATCGGACGCCCTCCGAATTTTCGAGCGAAAACATCCCGCCGCGCCCCGGCACGACGTCGATGATGAGTTTCGTGTGCTGCCAGTATGCGAATTGCGACTCGCTCATATAGAACGGTGCGTTCGCGATCTCGCCGAGTTTGACGTCGGCACCGCCGACGATGAAGTCTCCGAGCGGGAAGCACATGGGGCTGCTGCCGTCGCAACAGCCCCCCGACTGATGGAACATCAGAGGGCCGTGCTTCGCGCGCAACGCTTCGATGAGGGCGACGGCGGCGGGCGTCGCCATGACGCGCGCCGCCGCCGCCTGATCGCTAGTCGCCAAGCTTAAAAGAAGCCGAGCTTTTTGGCGCTGTAGCTGACCAGCATGTTCTTGGTCTGCTGGTAGTGGTCGAGCATCATCTTGTGATTCTCACGACCGATGCCCGACTGCTTGTATCCGCCGAACGCCGCGTGTGCGGGGTAAGCGTGGTAGCAGTTCGTCCACACACGTCCGGCCTGGATTGCGCGGCCCATGCGATAGCAGGTGTTCATGTCGCGCGACCACACGCCGGCGCCCAGGCCGTAGAGCGTGTCGTTGGCGATGCTAAGCGCTTCGTCTTCGTTCTTAAACGTCGTCACGGACACGACGGGCCCGAAGATTTCTTCCTGAAACACGCGCATCGCGTTCTTGCCTTTGAAGACGGTCGGTTTGACGTAGTAGCCGTCCTTGAACGCGCCGTCGAGCATATTGCGCTCGCCGCCGATGAGGACTTCCGCGCCTTCTTTACGGCCGATGTCAAAGTACGACAGAATTTTTTCGAGTTGCTCGCTCGAGGCTTGCGCGCCGATCATCGTGTCCGGATCGAGCGGATTGCCCTGCTTGATTGCGGCGACGCGCTTGAGCGCGCGCTCCATGAATCGATCGTAGATCGATTCTTCGATAAGCGCGCGCGATGGGCACGTGCAGACTTCGCCCTGGTTGAGAGCAAACATGACGAAACCCTCGACTGCTTTATCGAAGAAGTCGTCGTCCCGGGCCGCAACGTCGGCAAAGAAGACGTTGGGCGACTTGCCGCCGAGTTCGAGCGTCACCGGAATGATGTTTTGCGCGGCATACTGCATGATGAGGCGGCCGGTCGTCGTCTCGCCGGTGAACGCGATCTTCGCGATGCGTTTGTTCGAAGCCAGTGGCTTGCCGGCTTCGAGGCCGAACCCTTGAACGATATTTAAGACGCCCGGAGGCAAGAGGTCCGCGATCATCTCGATCCAGACCATCAGCGAGGCCGGCGTCTGTTCGGCGGGCTTGATGACGATGCAGTTGCCGGCCGCTAGTGCCGGCGCCATCTTCCAAGTCGCCATCAGGATCGGGAAATTCCATGGAATGATCTGTCCGACGACGCCGAGCGGTTCGTGGAAGTGATAGGCGACGGTATCGGCGTCGATCTCGCTGAGGCCGCCTTCTTGCGCGCGGATGGCACCCGCGAAGTAACGGAAGTGATCGATCGCAAGCGGGATGTCCGCGAGCGTCGTCTCGCGGATCGGCTTGCCGTTGTCGAGCGTTTCCGCGAGCGCCAGTACGCCGAGCTTCGACTCCATGCGATCGGCGATTTTGTTCAAGATGCCGGCCCGTTCCGCGGCCGACGTGCGGCCCCACGCAGCGCGCGCTTTGTGCGCGGCGTCGAGGGCGAGCTCGATATCCTCCGCCGACGAGCGGGCGACCTCCGTGAACGGCTGCCCGATGACGGGGCTGACGTTAGCAAAATACTGACCGTTGACGGGCGGCACGAACGTGCCGCCGATGAAGTTGTCGTAGCGGCGTTTAAATGGGTTCTCAACGCCGAGACTGCTAAGATCGAAAAGGGCTTGGGTCTCGAGAACGGCTGATGACATACGCGGTCCTTTGTAAGATGGCTTCGAAAAAGGGACCTTCGGAACGTGAGGGGTGTCGTAGCGGAGAGAGTGGTCGTGCGCTAAGTACCGAAGCAACTGATTGCCGGTACGGTTTCGATTGCCGGTAACCACGCGGGAGTTTCGGAAAACGTTGCGGCAAATCTTCCAACCACATCGCGCCTCAGCACCTATACGGAAGCGGCTCGCCGGGCGAAGTGGCGTGCCCAAACGTGCGAGACTTGACGAGAGTACGGCGCTGGAAGCGCTCGCGAAGAACGGCAAGACGTAAGACGTCGCCCCTCTTCCGCGCGAAAGAACGAGTCCACGTGCTCCTTAGACGATCGATCTTTGAATGAAGGCTTCGGTATTCTTACCAAGGCCTCGAGGCCGCCTCGCCGACAAGCCTCAGAGATGTTCCCCAACAGTTCGGCGAGCTGCAATACGGTGAGCCGCTTACGCGCCAGCTTCTCGGCGGGATTCTTGGTCGTCACGCGAGTGACGTTCTGGATCATCGGGTTCCTCGTCTTTCTCCTCGAACGCTTACGCGTCTTCGAGGTGTCAGACAACAAAAGCTAGTAGTACAATTGATTGGACCGTCGATGGCACGGCTCCTCACGCTAACCGGTGAGTACCGCTTTCACACACTTTTCCGGGAGTTGCCGACGCCGGCGAATACAAAGGCTATCATCGATAGGATTGATCGTGTATTTGAAGCCACGATTGGGCTCACGCCGATCCGGATAGATCACATCGTCAACTACGACGGTAAAGTACCGCATGGGCGACGACGAAGGCGAGGAGTGATTATTGGTCGGGGCGTGCTTCGTACACTGCTGCGGACAAGCCCGCTCTTTCCGCCAAAGGGATGTATTTTGGAAAGGTTATGACGTAGCTCTCGGACATGTCGCCGCTGCGGAACGCTTTTCATGCTCCGCGGGCCGCCGAAGTGCGGCCTAATCTCGACGAGACTTGACAAAAACGGTCCACGCCCCGGAGCGCGATCTTGGGCGTAGACCCTCGTGCGAAAGTCACTCCCGGCTTCCCTAGTTCTGCTTTCCATCACTGGTCCCGCGACAGCCGAAAAGGCGATGTATTTCGACCTTCGCAAGTACCCAAAGCAACTCTTGTTAACGTCCCATAAAACATCGCGTAGCAGTCGTCGCGTCAAAGGTATCTTCCGGCGGCGGTTTGAACAGGCGCACATATACATCCCTTAACGCGAGCGGCAGTCGAGATCCAAATGTTGACTCACGCGTGGCTGCTGATTGTACTGGTGCGGAAACTGATGTTGGGTCGGTTCGGTGGAGTAGAAGTTGTTTGACACTACGCCGCGTTGCCCATCCGGCGCTCGAACTGATTGGGTGAGAGATAGCCGAGGGCCGAATGTCGGCGATGTGGATTGTACCAGC